>Ga0307289_10000172_pt1 | contig 26132 bp, 26 predicted proteins | sample ER_DNA_143_FD_194483 | JGI IMG/M metagenome (GOLD analysis project Ga0307289, IMG submission 194483) | Bulk soil microbial communities from the East River watershed near Crested Butte, Colorado, United States - ER_DNA_143 | ecosystem: Environmental > Terrestrial > Soil > Floodplain | place...
GTCGTCGAGAACATGAGCGAGCCCCGAATCCGCGTCTCGGCGATCCTGAGCTGGCAGGCGAGCATCCTGCTGTGCCGTCACGAGAAGAACGGCCGCGAGTACTGGTTGCTCCCCGGCGGTGGGGTCAACTTGGGCGAGAGCCTCGTCGACGCTCTTCACCGCGAGCTGGCCGAGGAGGTCGGGGTCGGCGCCGAAGTGCCGGTCGAGGGCCCGGTGGCGATCGTCGACTCGATCGCGCCCGTGCGTAGCTTCGCGGCCAAGCATGTCGTCCACATCATCTTCGCCGGCGACCTGACCGGGCAGTCGCTCGAGCAGGTCACCTCACATGACGCGGCCGTGCGCGGCCACCGGCTGTTCAGCGCCGAGGAGCTCGACGAGATCGTCCTGCACCCGCCGATCCAGCGCTTCCTGCAGCGCTGGACGCCCGGCGACCCGGCCGCGTACCTCGGCGCACTCTGGGCTCCGTAACCGCTCAGAAGCGGCCGCCGCGCGTTTTCGCGCGCTCTGCGCTCACCGCGTGGGCGTCGGCTTCCAGGTCGTCCTGGAGTGGCTCGAGTTGCGGCGGCTCGCCGCCTGTTCGGTGGGCGAGCGCCTGGGCGAGCAGCCAGTCCGCGAGCCACGGGTTGCGCGGCAGTAGTGGGCCGTGCAGGTAGGTACCGAGCACGCGGCCGACGCGGCAGCCCTCGTAGCCGCTTTCCCCGTCGTTGCCGAAACCGGCCAGGATGCGCCCGAGCGGCTGGGCACCATCCTCGAGCACTGTGCGGCCGGCGTGGTTCTCGAAGCCGGCCAGCGTGTGCTGCTCGCCGGGCTCGAGCTCGCACTCGAGCAGGACGTCGCCGATCATCCGCCGCTCGCCGGCCACCGTGTGCAGCGGCAGGAGGCCCACGCCGGGCAGCTCGTCGCCGCTCTGGTCACGGTAGAAGCGCCCGAAGAGCTGGTAGCCGCCGCAGACCGCGAGTGCCGCGGCTCCGCGCTCCACAGCCTCCCGCAGCGCCGGCCCGAGCGCCGCGAGCGCAGGCGCGATCAGCTCCTGCTCGCGGTCCTGCCCGCCGCCGACGTAGAAGAGGTCGTGCTCGCTCGGCTTCACGGCGTCGCCTGCGCCGAGCGGCCGCACCTCGAGCTCGTGCCCGCGCCAGGCGGCGCGTCGCGTCAGCACGGCGATGTTGCCGCGGTCCGCGTAGATGTTCAGGTAATCCGGGAAGAGGTGGCCGACGACGAGCTTCACGCCGCCTCCTCCCAGTACGGCCTGACGAAGCCGCGCCGGGCGACCAGGTCGCGCAGGGCGAGCATCGCCGTGTAGGTCGGTAGCGAGATCAGCTCGGCTCCGGGCGGCGTCAGCGCGAGACCACGGTCGAGAGCCGCGTCGAGCGAGGGGACGACCTCGATCGCGCTCTCGGACAGGCCGGCGTACTTGAAGCGGAGCGCGAGCTCGGCCGCGCGCTCACCGGTCGCGATCAGGCGCTCGAGCGAGCCCAGGAGCGGCTCGAAGTCGACGTCCCAGATCCAGGAGACGTCGCGGCCGTCGGCGATCTCGTCGTTCAGGGCGATGAGCAGCAGCCCGGGGGCGCCGCCCGCGACGAGCGTGCGCACGACCTCGTTCGCGCCGGCCGGGTTCTTGATCAGGAGCACGAGCAGCGAGCATTCGTCGAGTTGGATCCGTTCGAAGCGGCCGAACGCGGCCGCAAAGTCCCCCAAACCAGCTGCAATCGTCGCCAGGGAGGCGCCGAGCGCCCTGGCCAACGAGGCCGCGGCAAGCGCGTTGTAGACGTTGTAGAGCCCTGGGACCTGCAGCTCCACTCGCGTCGAGCCCTCCGGCGTCTCGAGCGAGAAGGAGACGCTCTCGAGCCCATGCAGCTCGATCTCCCGCGCCGCGAGCTCGAGCGGTGGCCGCGCGTGGCCGCACAACGGGCAGCGGTAGTCGCCGAGATGGCCGATGTAGGCGGCGGCGTACTCGTACGGCGTCCCGCAGCGGACGCACCACTTCGAGTCGGCCGCGTGCTGGAGCTCGGGCGAGGCGTGTCGCGGGTCGTCGACGCCGAACACCACCGAACCGGGGCGTTGCAAGGCGATCTCGCCGAGCTGTGGGTCGTCGCCGTTCGCCACGAGCGCCGACTCCGCGGGCAGGGCGCGGGCCATCTCGCGCCAGCGCTCTGCCACCAGCTCGAGCTCGCCGTAGCGGTCGAGCTGGTCGCGAAACAGATTGCCGAGCGAGACGGCCCGGGGCGAGACGCGCCTCGCCACCTCCGGCAGCGCCGCCTCGTCGACCTCGAACAGCCCCAGCTCGGCGTCACGGGCGGCCACGAGTGCCGAGGCGACGCCGGAGACGAGGTTGGCGCCGGCGCGGTTGTGCGCCAGCCGCACGGTCGGCTCGAGGATGCGCGCCACCATCGCCGCGGTCGTCGTCTTGCCGTTCGTGGCCGAGACCAGCGCGGAGCCCTGCGGCAGCCGCGCCGCCAGCCGGTCGACAGCGCCCGGATCCAGCTTCCAGAGGAGCTTTCCGGGCAGCGTCGTGCCACCGCCCGTGCCGGCGAGGCGCGAGAGGCCTGCCGCGGCGCGGGCGAGCCCGATCTCGAGGGCCAGCGGGGCGCGCACGCCGCCACGCTACCGCGGTTGACCGCTAGTCACCCATTAGAGGGAACTTTCGGCGGCCTCACCCTGCAGGGGGATGTAGGGCCACCCCCATCGGGCCTAGGTTCCGCCCGGTTTTCGCGGCGGCGGGCAGTCCTTTCGTCGCGATGTGGCAGTCATGCGGCCCGCGCGAGGGCGCGGAAAGGAGACACGGAAGGTGAGGAACGGCGGAATTCGTAAAGAGACGCGATCGAGCGCGCTGTGGGGCACGGGCAACCGTGGCGGCGAGTCTCGGTCCAGCGCTCTCTGGGGCAAGGGCGGCAGGGGAGCGGTCACCGCGCTTGCGGCGATGCTCGTCCTCAGCGTTCCCTTCGCAGCGAGCGCACCGAAGCACGGACGGCTGGCGACTCAGGTCACCCCGAAGAAGACCTGGATTTCGCCCGGCCTCGTCAAGAGTGCGAAGCAGCATCCGAACCAGTACGTGCGGGTGATCATCCAGAGCACCAACGGCAGCATCACGCCGGCGCTCTCGGCGTTCACGCACGTCAACCAGTTCGCAGACGACGATCGCGGTGGCCTGGCCCGGCGCCTCAGCCTGGTCGACGGCGTCGCCGCATCGGTGCGACTTCGTGATGTCGCTCGCCTGGCGAAGCTCCCGAACCTGATCGTGACGCCTGACGTCCAGGTGCACACGAGCGGGCTCAGCTCGACCCAGCTCTGGCCATTCGAAACCGGCCTGTCGAAGGGCTGGAGCGGCGGAGACGCGCCGAAGCCGGGCTCAGTTCCGGCGATTGCGATCGTCGACTCCGGCATTCAGCCGGGCCGGGCGGACTTCGGCAGCCGCGTGCTGGCGAACGTGAAGTTCAGCACACTTCCCGACGACTCGCCGGGAGACGGCCGCGGCCACGGCACCTTCGTGGCGGGCATTGCAGCTGGCGCCGCGGATAACTACACCGGCGGCACCCCGCAGGCCCCGCTCGTCTCGTTGGACGTGATGGACGACCACGGCGTTGCGCGGACGAGCGACGTGATCGCGGCGGCCCAGTGGATCCTGGCCAACAAGAACACGTACAACATCCGCGTCGCCAACTTCTCGCTGCACTCGGCGACGCAGAGCCACTTCTTCCGCGATCCGCTCGACCAGGCGGTCGAGAAGCTCTGGTTCAGCGGCGTGGTCGTGGTCGCGGCGGCCGGTAACTACGGCGTCCCGACCGGCCCGAGTGGCGTGCTCTACGCGCCGGGCAACGACCCGTTCGTGGTCACCGTCGGCGCGATCGACATCGGCGGGACGAAAAACACACACGACGACATGAACGCTCCATGGTCGGCGTACGGCCGGACGCCGGACGGCTTCATGAAGCCTGAGCTGGCGGCCCCGGGCCGTTACATGGTCGGCCCCGTGCCGGCGACGTCGACACTCGCGATCGAAAAGGCGACCAACGTCGTCGCGCCCGGCTACATCCAGCTGTCGGGAACGTCGTTCGCCGCCCCGATCATCTCGGCTGCAGCCGCGCAGATCCTCGGCAAGCATCCGGAGTACACGCCTGATCAGGTGAAGGGCGCCCTGATGGCCTCCACCAAGCCTATCGATGGTGCACCCGTCGGGTCGGTCGGCGTGGGCGAGATCCAGGTGACGAACGCGGCGGCCATGAAGTCGCCGCCGAACCCGAACAAGGCGCTCGAGCAGTTCGTGAAGCCAGACCTGACGGGCTCGTGGGTCTTCGATGCGGTCAGCTGGTCGGACACGGCGAAGGCGAACGTTTCCTGGGACTCGGTCTCCTGGGCCGACGTGTCCTGGGCGGACACAGCCGCGAGCGCCGTCTCCTGGGCCGACGTCTCCTGGGCCTCCGTCTCCTGGGCGGATGTCTCCTGGGCCGACGTCTCCTGGGCGGATGTCTCGTGGGCCGACTCCTCGTACGAGGATGCAGCCGAGGGCGACGCCGCGGCTGATCCGTCGGCTTACGAGCTGACTCCGGAGCAGGCGGCCGAGATCATGGCCGACCCGGAGACCGCTCCCGACCCGAGCGTCCTGCCTGACGCGGTCGCAGCGGTTGTCGACGACTCGGCCGGAGCGACCGGAGCCACGGGAGCGACCGGGGCAACCGGCGCGACCGGGGCAACCGGAGCCGGCTAGGCGACGGACGGGGCATACACGTTGAGGCGAGGGCCGGGAGCAATCCCGGCCCTCACTCGTTCGGGGGATATTCGGGCCGTACCGAAAAAGGGGGATGTCTCCCTCGTCCGAGGGGCGTAGCTTCCGGAGTGGTGAACCGGCAGGTGCGTTTCACCACGTGCGATGGCTTCGTGTTCATGCGGCGCCGCGCGAGGCGCGGAGATTAGGAGACGGTGAGCGGCCCGATGACTAGTTTCGAGCCCAGCAAGACCCGAGCGGGAGGGAGCGCGTGAGCGCGGTTCCGAGCCCGATCGCGCAGGACGTCGAAACGAGCGGCTCCGACACGCCGAAGCTCGCGACCAAGGCGGCGGTCTACTTCTTCGTCATCGCCGCGGTGACCACGGCCATCACGCTGCCGCTGCTCTCGCGGCTGAGCCCCCACACGCCTGGGTGGACGACGTTCGTCATCCTCGGCACGATCGCGGCCGTCGCGCAGCTCTTCGTCGTGCGCACGCCGCGAAACCAGTCGTACCACACCACGATCGTCTTCCTGATCCCGGCGGCGATGCTGCTCCCGCCGGAGCTCGTCGTGCTGATCGGCGTCGCCATGCACATCCCGGAGTGGCTCAAGAGCCGCTCCGCCTGGTACATCCAGATCTTCAACATCTGCAACTGGACGCTCTCGATGCTGGCCGCCTACGCGGCTTTCCACGGTTTTCTCGGCCTCGGGAGCGGCGACTTCAACTACGCCATCGCCGGCCTCGCGGCGGCCGCCTCGATCGTCGCGGTCAACCACCTGCTGATGGCCCCAATGCTTCACCTCGCCCGCGGGCACTCGCTGCGCGAGTCGGGCCTCTTCTCGTTCCCGAGCCTGTCGACCGACCTCGTGCTCGCCATGCTCGGCGTCTCGATGGCGGCCTTTTGGGGCTCCAATCCCTGGCTGATCCCGTTCTCGGTCGCCCCGCTGCTGCTGATCCACCGCTCGCTCAGCGTCCCGCAGCTGCAGGAGGAGGCGCGCGTCGACCCGAAGACGGGTCTCTTCAACGCGAGGCACTTCGCGCTCGCGCTGAACGAGGAGCTGCTGCGCGCAGACCGTTTCGACCGGCCGCTCTCGCTGGTGATGGCGGACCTCGACCTGCTGCGCGACATCAACAACACCTACGGCCACCTCGCCGGGGACGCGGTACTGCAAGGCATCGCGGAAGTGTTCCGGTCGCACCTGCGCCATTACGACGTGCCGGCGCGCTTCGGCGGCGAGGAGTTCGCGATCCTGCTGCCCGAGACGTCTCCGGAGCAGGCCTTCGAGATCGCCGAGCGGATCCGCCGCACCGTCGCGGCGCGGACGTACGACGTCGAGACCTCGAGCGAGCCGATCCGGGCGACGGTCTCGATCGGCGTCGCCGGCTTCCCGCGCGACGGCTCCGACTCCAACGAGCTCATCCACCAGGCCGACCTGGCCGTCTACCGCGCCAAGCTTCAGGGCCGCAACCGCGTGCTCGACGCGAGCTCCGAGCCGCTGTTGATGCCTGAGAAGCGCCAGGGCCGGCTCGTCGCGGTGCCGGAGGACGGCGACCACATCGTCCCGCTGCCGCCGCCGCCGGAGAGCGTTCCCGAGCTCGAGCGCCGCCATCCGCGGCCGCACGCCATGCACGGCCCTCGCTTCCTCTCCCTTTCGAGGCGCTTGGCGATCTTCGTCGGCATCGTCAGCGCGATCGGCCTTGCCGCCGGCTCGTTCGGCGCGATCTTCGGCAGCAGCACCGACTGGATCGGGCTCGTGGCGCTCATCGCGCTGGTCGGCGCGGGCCAGGCGCTTGCGCTCGAGGTCGACGACGGGTCGATCTCGGTCAGCGCCGTCGGCTCGATCGCCGGAGCGGCGCTGTTCGGCGTTCGCGCCGCTCTCGCGCTCGCGATCACGATCGCGGCGGTCGAGTGGAGTGCGCGCCGATCGCCGTTCCACTACGTGGTCTTCAACATCGGCACGCTCGCGCTCTCGTCGCTGGCGGCGGCCGGAGTGTTCACGGCCGGCTTCATCGCGCCCGAGAACATGCAGAAGTTCGTCTACGTCGCGGCCGGGATCGCCGCGGGCGCGACGTACTTCATGGTCAACATGACCCTGCTCAGCGCGGTGGTCGCGATCGAGGGGCACGAGCGCTGGTGGGCGGTCTTCAAGGAGCGCTTCGCCTGGCTCGCGACCCACTACCTCGTCTACGGCTTCATCGGCGGCGTGATCTGGGTCGGCAACGAGGCGGCCGGGCTTTGGGCACTCGCCGTCTTCGCGGTGCCGCTCCTGCTGATGCGCAAGACGCAGGAGGCCTACCTGCGCCACACGCAGCGCAGCGCGCAGAAGCTCCGCGCCGCGGCCGAGACGATCCAGACCCAGAACGTCTCGCTCGAGCACGCCAACCGGCTGTTGAAGGAGCGCTCGACGGCCGCCATGCAGAGCCTCTCGGCCACGGTCGACGCCCGCGATGCCTACACCGCCGGCCACTCCCGGCGCGTGCAGCAGCTCGCACTGGCGGTCGGCCGCGAGCTCGGGCTCTCGCAGGCCGAGCTCGACCTGCTCGGGCACGCGGCCCTCTTCCACGACATCGGCAAGCTGGCAATCCCGGATGCGATCCTGCTGAAGCCGGCGAGTCTCACCGAGGAGGAGTGGGAGCTGATGCAGCGCCACGCCGACGAGGGCGCACGCATCATCGACCGTCTGGGCTTCCTGAACGACGCCGTCCCGGCGATCAGGCACCACCACGAGCGCTTCGACGGCGCCGGCTACCCGGACGGCCTGAAGGGCGAGGAGATCCCGCTCGGCGCCCGGATCATCCACGTCGCCGACGCGCTCGACTCGATGTTGACGACGCGGATCTACCGTGCGGCCAGGCCGGCCTCGGAGGCGCTCGACGAGCTCCGCCGCGCCGCCGACACCCAGTTCTGCCCGCGCTGCGTCGCAGCCCTCGAACGGATCCTGCCGATCGAGGGCATGGACGACGAGGACAAGCGCCCCCGAGTACTCGTCGCGTCCTAGTCGGACACGCTTTCAAACGCCTCTGAACGCTAGGCCGTAGTTTGCGGGTCGGCGAAGTTGCTCTATCCTTATTGGAGAAGCAGATGCCTCGCCGGCCCCAGTACCGTGCGCTCGCGGGCATCGACCGGAAGGCGCTCGAGGCCTTCCAGGCCGGCATCCGCAAGCGCTACACGGACGAGCAGATCCTCGCCGAGCTAGCCGCCTGCGCGAAGCGGCTCGACAAGTCGCCGACGATGCGCGAGTTCGCGGCCGACCCGAAGACGAGCGTCCATCCGCAGACGGTGATCGAGCACTTCGGCAGCTGGAACGAGGCCAAGCGCAAGGCCGGGCTCGTCCCGCGCCGTTTCGCCACCCGCGACGAGCTGCTGGAGCTGCTGCGCGGACTGGGGGAGGAGCTCGGGCGGATCCCCACGGCACGGGACATCGAGGAGCACCGCGGCCGCATGCCCTCGAAATCGCTCTACTGGCACACCTTCGGCTCGCTCGCGAACGCGCTGCGCGAGGCCGGCTTCGACGTGCCGGTGGGGGAGGAGAGGCTCGAGCGCGCGCTGGAGCAGGGCATGGTGCTCGCGCACGGGCTCGGTCGCTTGCCCAAGTTCGCCGACTGGTCGGAGGCGCGCAAGCGCGACGAGACGATGATGACCGAGTGGCAGATCTACCGCATGTTCGAAGGCCGCAAGGGCGCCTGGTCGACCTTCCAGTTCCTCGTCCGCGAGCGCTTGGTGGCCTCGGGGACGAGCGTGGCGCCCGACGGGCGGATCGGCTAGGCCGCGATCGAGGCCAGCGCGGCAAGGCGCTGGAGGCAGAACTGGCCCTCGTGCGGGGCACGGACCGCTGGGAGCGACGACTCCTCGAAGTCCCGGTCGGGCCGGAAGCGGAGCTTCTCGACGACCTCGCCGCGACAGACGACCGCGAGCCTGCCCTCGGCGAGCTCGCGCTTGCGCAGCTTCAGGCCCAGGAACCGCTCGGCCACCTCGAGCGCGGCCTTGGTGGAGGCGAACAGCATCTCGTCCCGGCCGGCACCGATCCAGAGCGGCCGGCCGACGCCGCGCGCGAGGAAGAGCGTCCCCGAGCGGCGTTCGTCGAGCCAGGCGGTCGCCATCGAGCCGCGGAGCTGCTCCAGGGCGCCCGGAGCGGCCTCGTGAGCCTCGGCGAGCGCGAAGATGGCCTCCGAGTCGACCGTCATGTCCGGCTCCGCACGATCGAAGCCATGCTGCTCCATCAGCTCGTCGTCGTTGAAGATGATCCCGTTGTGCACGCCGACGACGGTGCCGTGGCGGATCGGGTGGTTGTTGGCCTCGATTCGGGGGTGACCCTTCGTGTAATCACGCACGTGGATCAGCGTCTCGGTCGCGCTGGCGGGGAGCTGCACCTGGTCGAGCAGCGCGCTCGCGCCGGAGCGCTGCTTGTGGATTGCGACCTGGCTCGTGCCGCTGCGGTAGGCGTACCCGACGGCGTCGGCGCCGCGCTCGGCGATCCCTGCGAGCAGGGCCTGGGCCGCGAGTGTCCGATCGACGTCGCTCGACGCGCTCAGGCTGTATCCGGCAATTCCGCACATAACTCTCTAGAAGACCCCTTGCACGAGACGTGCGACCGCAAACGCGGCCGCCATTGAGTCTGACGTCGGCTTCGGCTGAGAGTTAGACATCTACGTGTGCCATCTCGGTTCGACAGCGGAGGGCGCGATCCCTCTTGCGGGTAAAGACGTCCCTCAAGCGAGGGAGGCGCTAGACCGATAGAGGCTGCGTGATGGAGCAGCGGCCGCTTCCAGAAGCGCTTCCCGAGCCTGACGCCCCCGAGCCCAGGCTCGAAGTGGTGCCGGCGCCCGCGGAAGTCGACGAGGTCGACACCGTCGAGACGGAGCCGACCGACCCGCAGACGGCCGACCCGCTCAAGCTCTACGTGCGCCAGATCGGAGACGGGCCGCTCCTCACGCCCGCTCAGGAGCGCGAGCTCGCCCGCCGGAAGGACGAGGGCGACGAAGCCGCCAAGAGCAAGCTGATCGAGTCGAACCTGCGCCTCGTGATGTCGATCACCCGCAACTACACGCGGGCCGGCGTCCCGCTCCTCGATCTGATCCAGGAGGGCAACCTCGGACTGATCCGAGCGGTCGAGAAGTTCGACTACACGCTCGGCTACAAGCTTTCGACCTACGCGACCTGGTGGATCCGCCAGGCAATCACCCGCGCGCTCGCCGACCAGGGCCGCACGATCCGGCTGCCCGTCCACGTCGCCGAGCAGGTGCGCCGCGTAATGCGCGCCCGCCGGATCCTGGCGCAGAAGCTGAATCGTGAGGCGCTGCTGCCCGAGATCGCGAAAGAGAGCGGCTTCCCGCTCGAGCGCGTCAAGACGCTGCTCGAGCTCGTCGAGGACCCGGTCAGCCTGGAGACGCCGGTTGGCGACGGCGAGAGTCTCTACGGCGACCTGATCGAGGACACGAAGACCGACCGCCCGGACACCGTGACGGCCGAGCACCTGCGCTCCGCCGAGCTCGGCCAGGCCCTCCTCCGTCTGACCCCGCGCATGCGCCACGTCGTCTCGCGGCGCTTCGGCCTCGACGGCGAGCCGCCGCAGACGCTGGAGGAGGTCGGCTCCGACCTCGGGATCACCCGCGAGCGCGTCCGCCAGCTCGAGTCGCGCGCCCTACGCGAGCTGCGCCTGGTCGCGCCGGCGCTCCAGCTCTACCTGCGCTCCGAGTAGTTCCCGCACCTGCCGGTAGCCTCAGCGGCATGGAGCCGCGCTTCGTCGACTGCCATTCGCACGTCGTGCCCGCTGGTGACGACGGGGCCAAGGCGGTCGAGGATGGCCTCGAGCTTTGCGACCTGGCCGCCGCTTCCGGCACGGCGGTCCTGTACGGGACGCCGCACGTCTGGCCGCACCTGCCGCTGACCGCCGAGCGGGAGCGGGAGATACGCCGCGCGTACGAGCGGCTGCAGGCGCGCGCACGGCTCGAGCTGCGGCTCGGCTTCGAGCTGACCCCGGCTCCGGCCCTGTTGCAGGAGGACCCGGCCCGGTACGTCCTCGAAGGACTCGACGTCGTGCTGATGGAGATGCCGTTCCTCGGGCCTGCCTCGGACCTGGTCGAGCTGGCCGAGCACGTCGAGCGAGCCGGCTTCACCCCGCTGGTCGCGCATCCGGAGCGCACCGACCCGATCCGCGAGCGGCCGGAACTGGCGCACGAGCTGGCCGAGCGCTGGCCACTCCAGGTGAACGCGTCGAGCCTGCTCGGGCGTCATGGCGACGAGATCGAGGAGCTCGCCTGGCGACTCGTGGAGAACGGAGACGCGACGGTCGTGGCCTCGGACGGTCACCGGTCGAGCCGCCCGGCGCGTCTCGACGAGGCGTACGAGCTCGTGAGGGTCAGAGTGGGGGAGGAAGCAGCGCTGCCGCTCTTCGACGGCTCGGCGCTCGGGCTCAGCTGCGGGCGACCGACTCCATCTCGCGCAGCCGCCCAAGGCGCTTGAGCGCCTCGGTCTCGATCTGACGCACGCGCTCTCGCGTCAACCCAAGCCGCCGGCCGATCTCCTCGAGCGTCTTCGGCTCGGCGTCGTCGAGGCCGTAGCGGAGGACCAGCACTGAGCGCTCGCGCTCGGCGAGGGCGTTCAACGCCTCCGCGAGGGCCTGGCAGCGGAGCGAGACCTCGACCTCTTCGTCAGGTAGCGGCCCGTCGCCGGCGACGAAATCGCCGAAGACCGCGTCCTCGGTCTCGCCGACCGGCTGGTCGAGGCTCGTCGAGGCGCGCGCGGCTGCCTTGACCTCGTGCGCCTGCGCAATCGGCAGGTTCGCCTCCTCGGCGACCTCTTCGAGCGTCGGCTCGCGGCCGAGCTGCGTCCAGAGAGTGCGCTCGGCGCGGTTCAGCTTCTGCATCCGCTCGACGATGTGCACGGGCATCCGGATCGTGCGGGCCTTGTCCGCGAGGGCGCGCGCGACGGCCTGACGGATCCACCAGGTCGCGTAGGTCGAGAACTTGTAGCCGCGGCGCCAGTCGAACTTCTCGACGGCGCGGATCAGGCCGAGCGTGCCTTCCTGGATCAGATCGAGGAAGGGCAGGCCCTGGTTGCGGTAGTTCTTGGCGATCGAGACGACCAGGCGCAGGTTCGACTGGATCATCCGCGTCTTGGCCTCCATCTCGCCGCGCTCGATGCGCTTGGCGAGCTCGACCTCCTGCGCGGCCGTCAGGAGCGGGTGCCGCCCGGCGTCCCGGAGGAAGAGCTGCAACGCGTCGGTGGTCGTCTCCTGGACGATCGGCGGAGGCGGCGGCGGAGGCGGTGCCGCCTCCTTTTGCTCCGGCTCGGGCTCCGAGACCTCGATGCCGCGCTGTTCGAGCTCGCGGAAGACCGCGTCCGTCTCGAGCGGGTCGAGATGGAGCGGCTCCAGCACTTCGATCAAGTCGGCATAGCGAAGCGATCCGTGCTGCTCCGCCTGTTCGAACAGGTCGTGCAACTCGGGAGTCGCCAGCACGTTCTCGATTTCGACCGCGGTCATCCCTTGCAACCTAGCTTCCTGCCACGAAACGCGCGCGCCGAAACCCCTGGCTCTGCGCGATGTTCGTGGGAATGCACGATAACGGGCGTTATGTCAAGTTGGAACATGGAGCCTCTGGCGGCCGCTTCACCCCCGGCCGCCTCGGCTGGACCAAAAAAATTCGCCGAGCCGGTCTCCGTTTCGTCCACCGTTTTCGCTGACCTTCCCCTTGCGGGTAGTGCCTTCGAACTCGGCTTCGACCTACTCCGGTCCCGTGCTCGGCGCAAGAGAGAATCTAGGGCCCCTGTCAGGTCGATGCAAGGGGTCGGAAACGCGTCGAGGCCGCAATTTGCGGAAATTCAATTATCCACATTTCCACAGCAGGCCGTGCAGCTTGTGGATAACGCCGGTCCCGCCCCACGCGGTAGAGTCCGGGCCGTGCCACACCTCCGCGCACCTTCGTTCTCCCGCGGGGTCGCCGCCTTCGTCTGGGCGCTCGTGTTCGGCCTCTACATCTGGCTCGGCGGCCTCGCAGTCGGCGTCCACGGCGGCACGGCATTCATCTTCGGAGCCGTGATCGGCTTCCTGGTCTTCTTGCTGGTGATGGCCTACGGCGCCGACGCGCCGGTGCGTCAGCCGCGGCGCGCCGACCGGCGCTGAGGCCGGGCCAGCGCGAACACCAGCGCGCGCGCGAGCTCCGCGCCGAGTTTCTCCCGCAGCCGTTCGAAGACGGGCTTGCGCGGCACTGCTTCAGCGCAATGCGCGAGGAGCAGGTCGAGGCGCTTGGGGCGGCGGACATCGAGGGCGGCGCTCATGCCTCGTTGGTATCGACCCCGGTCCAGCCCGCTTCATCCCTCCCGGGAGGGACGGATCGAAGCGGGACAGCGCTTACTCGGTGCGGGCGGGCTCGGCTTCGCGCTCGCGCGCGGCCTCGTCCTCACGGTCGGCCTCGCGCTCCTCGCGCGCGGTGGGCCGGTCCTCGGGCGGAGGAGCCGCACCGCCGGCCGGAATCGCCGCGGCGCGCCTGCGCCGGCCGAACGGCCCGTAGGCAGCCGGCCCGGACGTGTCGAACGTGAACCCGAAGACGAGCCCAACGCCGAAGGCCAGGACGGCGACGTACTCGGTCAGGTCCCTGACGAGACCGAGGATGCCGATGTCGTCCGACCAGCTGAGGACATGCCCACGGAACCAGTTCGAATCGGGCTGGTGCGCGATCACGATCCACCCGGCCGCCACGAGCACCGGCAGGAATGCGATCAGGAAGACGTTCAGCGACAGCCTCGGCCACCCCCACTTCGTCCAGCCGCCCAGAATCTGCGAGAACGCCATCACGAGCCCTGCAGCCGCAATCAGGCCGTATATCGCCCAGTAGCCTCCGTTGCTGCTGCCGTCGACCTGCGTCGCGAGCCAGATCAGCAGGCCGGCAACGCCCGCTCCGAGCAGTGTGATCGTTCCTCGTGTCAAGCCGTACATGCCACCACCTCCGCGGCGGTCGTACCCGCTCTGCAAGAACTGAACCGCGGCTACTGCAGCGTCAGCCTGCGGCTGTCGAAGCTGGCGGCGTAGAGCTCGCTGACGAACTCCTCCACCACGCGCTCGGCATCGTGCGCGAACACGTGCGCGACGACCCCCACCTCGCGGTCGTTGTGGAACGGCACGTCGAGGTGCTGCGCGCTGACGAGGTTGATCGAGACGCTGCCGCAGACCGGACACCGGACTGCGAGCCCGACCTCTTCCTCGCGCCCCGCCAGCACGAGGAAGGCCGACGGGAACACCGGCCGCGGCCGCTCCTCGGCGTAGCAGAAGAAGCTCCACGGCCACTCGCCGGCCTGGATGCGCCGCGCGGCAAGATCGGCGAGCTCGACCTCCAGCGGGTCGACGGTGGCAGTCATCAGGTTGACGAAGCTGGTGCCGCCGCTCAGCCCGAGCGGCGCCCAGTCGAGCTCGTCGTGGCGAACGAGGCCGGGATGCTCATCGCCGCAGGCGCAGCCGAATTCGACCTCGAAGACGGAAGGCTGCGTCGGCCCGGGCAGCTGAGACAGTCGGCGGAAGGCCGAAAGCGCGACGCGCGCCTCCCCCCGCTCCGGGCACGCGAAGGTGTACCGGGTCGTAAGCGCGTCGTACATGACCCCGTTGTAGTCGGCGCCCCGGACGCCGAAGCGAACCCTCTAATAGTGGATCAACGAATACGCGTCGTAGCCCTCGAGCTGCTTGCGGCCCTCGAGGAAGTCGAGCTCGATCACGAACGCAACGCCGACGATCTCGCCGCCGAGCTGCGCGGCCAGGTCGCAGATCGCCCGCGCGGTGCCGCCCGTGGCCAGCACGTCGTCGTGGACGAGCACGCGCTGGCCGTCCGCAATGGCGTCGGCGTGCAACTCGAGCGAGTTCTCGCCGTACTCGAGCGCGTAGGTCGCGCTGACCGTCTTCCACGGCAGCTTCCCTGGCCTGCGGGCAGCGACGAAACCACAGCCGAGCTTGTACGCGAGTGCCGCACCGAGGATGAACCCGCGCGCTTCGGCGCCGAGGATCACGTCCGGCTTGCGCGGCTGGACCCACTCCGCCAGCAGGTCGAGTGACTCGCTCAGCGAGGAGGGGTCGGCGAGCAGCGGCATGATGTCCTTGAAGACGATGCCGGGCTCCGGGAAGTCCGGAACGTCGCGGATCTTGGCCTTCAGGTCGTCGACGCCCATCAGTGCGTGGCGACTTCGCGTAGATCGCGCCAGAAGAGCAGCTGCGAGAGCTCCTGCGCGACCTCGGCGAGGGTCTGCAGCTGCTGGACGGCAGCGTCCCTCCGTTCCGCGTTGCGCGAGCGCAAGGACGGCGCGACGAGCTGCTCGAGCAGGCCCGCCTCGCGGTCGGCCGCCGTGCGGAAGGTGCGCAGGTGCCGCGCCGAGATCCCGAAGCGCGCCAGCTTCGAGCAGGCGACCGCGATCTCGACGTCGCCGGCGGGATAGAGCTTCTCGCCACCCTCTCGCCGAGGCTGCAGCAGGCCGTACTCCTCCAGCTCGCGAGCCAGCTCGGGCGTGATCGCCGCGCGCTCGCAGAGCTCGCCGAGGTTGAGCTCGACGTCCGGGTCGGCGAGGCCGACCGCGCGCCGGCGCCGGCGCTCCTTCGCCGGGCCCGTCGGCGAAGCGAGCTCCTGCCGGATCACGCGCAACGGCAGGAACTCGTCGCGCTGCAGGCGCAGGATCGTTTCGAGCCGCTCGACGTCGTCCTCGCTGAAGAGCCGGTAGCCGCTCTGCGTCCGCCTCGGCGCGAGCAGGCCCTGGTCCTCGAGGTAGCGGATCTTCGAGATCGAGATGTCCGGGAACTCGGCCTGCAGCCGCCGGCAGACGGTGCCGATCGTCAGCAGACGCGAAGTTGTCGCCTCGGCGGTGCTCATTTCTCCAGGAAGCTCAGCTTGTACTTGCCGATCTGGAGCTCGTCGCCGTTCTCCAGCCGGCCCGACTCGATGCGGCGGCGATTGAGGAACGTGCCGTTCAGGCTCCCCTGATCCTCGATGAAGAACGCGTCGTCCTTCTGCACGAGCACGGCGTGCTTGCGCGAGACGGTGACGTCGTCGAGGAAGACGTCGCAGTCCGGCGAGCGTCCGATCGTGGTGCGCTCGCCCTGCGGGACGAAATGCTCGCCCGAGCGGCCGCCGCCGGAGCGAACGACCAAGGCCGGGCCCTCCGCGCCGAGGTCCTCGAGCGTGAGCGCGCCGTGCTCCTCCGCGTCTTCGGGCGTGTAGCTCATCGTCGTCTCGGAGCCGGGCTCGTCCTTCACCAGAGCGGCGCCGCAGCGAGAGCAGAAGTTGGCGGCCTCCGGGTTCTGGAACCCGCACTCGGGACAGTAGATGTGGCTCAAGCGTTAGCCCTCGTTGGGCGGGGCTGCCTTGCCGGCGAGGATGGCGGCGAGGCGGTCGACGTCGACGTCCTCGAGCACGCTCTTCCCCCCGGTCTTCTGCAGCCGGGCCTGGAGCTCGGCCCGCAGCAAGTCGATCCTCCCGTGCAGGATGCGCCGGCGGTACGAAACTTCGAGCTCTTCCTTCGTCAGGTCGTCGATCAGCTGCTTGAGGTCGCCGTCTGAAAGCGAGCTGAGATCCGGAAACGGTTCCACGTGAGCCTTTCGTCCGCTGGCGGGAGCGCTCCTAGTCAAGCAGAAGCCGCCCGAAGGGTCAACCTCAGCTTGAGGCTCCGGCGGCTGCGGTTGCTCCCTCCGACTCCATGATCTCTTCGACGAGACCGCGCAGCTCGGCCTCCAGCTCGGCCGATGCCTCCTCGGTCGCGCCCTCCGCGTAGATGTGCACGAGCGGCTCGTCCGGGTCGGGCAGCAGCTGCGCCCAGCCGCGCTCGTCGAAGACCTTGATCCCGTCCAGCAGGTCGACGTCCCGGTCGCGCAGGCGCTCGGTTAGCACTCGCATCACCGCGCCCTTCAGCGACCAGGGGCACGGCACCTGCCGGTGGACGAGCGTGCTGGCCGGTAGCTCGGCGACGAGCTCGGAGAGGGGGCGCTCGACCGGCGCCAGCAGCTCGAGCAGCTTGCAGAGGCTCGCGACCGCGTCGTAGGCCGGCAGGAACTCCGGGAAGACGTAGCCGCCCCCGACCGCGCCGGCGAAGATGACGCCGTCGCCAGCGGCGGCCTTGGTCAGCTCGGCCAGCGAGGCGGGCGTGCGGATCACCTCGAGGTCGCTGCCCTCGACCAGCTCGTCGACGTGGCTCGTCACCGTGATCGGGAAGGCGAGCTTCCCCTGCTGCCCGTCGGAGCCGATCAGGCGCAGGAACAGCAGCAGTGCCTGCTCGACCGGAATCTCACGGGCCTGCTCGTCGATCAAGAACAGCCGCTCGCCGGCCCGGTCGAAGACGACGCCCAGGTCGGCGCCGATCGCCGAGACGAGCCGCTTCCCCTGGCCGACCGCTTCGCGCAGTCCGGTCGGCGGCTCGCCTCCGTCCGCGGCGAAGCCGTGCGCACTGACCGCCTCGACCCCGAGCGGGCCGAGCAGCAGTGGCAGGACGTATGACGAGGCCGAGTAGCCGTAGTCGACCACGAGGCGGAACCGGCGCGCGCGGATCGCCTCCGCGTCGAGGCTCGCGAGCAGGTCCTGCGCGTAGCTCTCGCGCACGCGGGCCGGATACGTGACCGAGCCGACCGCGTTGAACGCCGCGCGCCGCAGCTCGAGCCGCGTGTAGTGCTTCTCGATCTCCTTCTGCAGCCCGGCCGTGAGCTGGATCCCGGGCTGCTCGTAGAAGCGGATCTCGAGCACCTCGGGGTCGCTGATGCTGACGCCGATGTGGAAGCCCGCGTCGTAGCCCTCGCTCTTCAGCAGGTGGCGGCTGACCGACGCCGGGAGCACGCGCAGGTCGGCGACGTCCACGCCGGTCGAGTTGAGGCCGGAGATCATCGCCCGCTTGATCATCCGGCACGCCGCCGGCGACTCACGGCTCGCCACCACGCGAGCGCCGCGCTTGAGGGCGGTCCCGAGCGCCGCCGCCAGTCGCACCGCCGTCTCGGGCGTCAGGTCGACGTTCACGAGCCCCGAGACACCGTCCTTGCCGAACAGGTTCGTCGAGGCGCGCGACTCCCAGATCAAGCTCTCGTGGATCTGCGCCCCGGTCTCGACCTCCTTGTACGGGTAGATCCGCACCTGTGGCAGCACGGCGCTTTGCGCGCCGAGGGTGACCTCGTCGCCGATCGCGGCGCCCTCGTGGACGTGCGCGTGAGCCCGGATGTCGCAGGCCCGCCCGACGACGGCGCCGTCGACCCGCGCGCTGCGGCCGATGTGCGTGGCGGCGTCGATCACCGAGCGCTCGGTGCGCGCGCGCTCGAGCAGCGTGACGCTCGAGCCGAGCACCGAGTAGGCACCGACGGACGCGTCGGGCGCGACACGGCAGTAGTTGCCGAGGTAGGCCGGCCCCTCGATCGCGTCGAGGTCGTCCACCTCCACCCCTTCCCCCAGCCAGATGTTCCCACGCAAGCGGATCCCGCCGATGTCGAGCTGCACGCGCTCGTCGAGCGCATCGAAGTTCGCCTGCCGGAACTGGTCGAGGTTGCCGATGTCCTGCCAGTAGCCGTCGAGCACGTGCCCGTACATCGGCCGCCCCATTTCCAGCAGCAGGGGAAAAAGCTCCTTCGAGAAGTCGTATGGCCCTTCGGTGGGCACGTGGCTCAGCGCCTCGGGCTCGACCACGTAGATGCCCGTGTTGATGGTGTCCGAGAAGACCTGGCTCCACGAGGGTTTCTCGAGGAAGCGCTCGATGCGCCCCTGGTCGTCGGTGACGACGATCCCGAACTCGAGCGGGTTCTCGACCGACTTGAGGCCGATCGTGACCGCCGCGCCCTTCTGCTTGTGCGTGTCGATCAGCTCGGTCAGGTCGACGTCGCAGAGCGCATCGCCCGAGATGACGAGAAAGGTCTCGTCGAGCCGGTCGCTCGCCAGCCTCACCGAGCCCGCGGTGCCGAGCGGCGATTCCTCGACCGAGTACTCGATGTTCAGGCCGAGGCTCTCGCCGTCGCCGAAGTAGCCGCGGATCGCCTGCGGCATGAAGGCGACGGTTACGATCACGTCCTCCAGTCCGTGCTTGCGCAGCAGCTCGAGGATGTGCTCCATGCACGGCTTGCCGACGACCGGCACCATCGGCTTGGGCTGGTTCGACGTCAGCGGGCGCAAGCGCGTGCCCTCGCCGCCGGCCATCACGACGGCCTTCACATCGCCACCTCCCGCCTCGCCTTGAGCAGGTAGCCCGCGAGCGCGACCGCCGCGAGCGCGACTCCCGCCCAGAAGATCCAGAGCGGCCAGTCCGTTCCCTCGCGGGTGACCATGATGAAGCCGAGCGACGCGTAGAGCAGCCACGTCGCCGCCTTGCCGGCCAGGTTCACCGAGAAGTCGTAGCCACGGCCCACGACGACCTTGTACCCGGCGACGAGAGCCAAATCACGCGCGGGGATCGCCAGGGCGATCCACGGGAGGCGGCCCGCGTGCCAGAGCAGGATCACCGCCGCGTCGATCATCAGCCGGTCGGCTAGCGGATCGGCGATCTTGCCGAAGCTCGACTCGACGCGCCAGCGCCTCGCCAACCAGCCGTCGATCTGGTCGGTCACGCCCGCGACGCCGAAGACGAGTGCTGCCGGCCAGCTGTGGCCGCCATCCGCGTTTAGCAGGAGCACCACGAACACCGGGATCAGCGCCAGTCGCGCGATCGTGAGCGCGTTGGGGAGCTTCGCCAGCGGAGCCGGGATCGCTCGGGCGGCCATGCTGGAAGGATACGGGGGTGGCGGAAACCCTCTCCCTGCCAGGCTTCGTGAACGCCCACTCGCATGCGTTCCAGCGAGCTCTGCGTGGACGAACGGAGGGCGGCGACTTCTGGGGCTGGCGCGAGGCGATGCTCGAGCTCGCCGGCTCGCTGACCGTCGAGCAGGTGCGAGCGGGCTACGTGCAGGTCTACCGGGAGATGCGGCAAGCCGGGTACACGGCCGTGGGCGAGTTCCACTACCTCGGGCTCGCTGAGGCTCACGCGGCGGTCGAGGCCGCCGCCGAAGCCGGCATCGAACTCGTCGTCCTGCTCGCCGCCTACGGACGCGGCGGGATCGAACGGTTCCGCCAGGAGTCGCCTGCCGACTACCTCTCACAACTCGAGGAGATCCGGGCCACCGGCGTGCGCGTCGGCGTCGCCCCCCACTCCGTCCGCGCGTGCCCGCGCGAGTGGCTCGAGGAGCTCGGGCGCTACGCAGCCGCCGAGAGCCTGCCGCTGCACGTGCACGCGGACGAGCAGCCGCGCGAGATCGAGGAATGCTTCGCCGAGCACGGGCTCCGCCCGATCGAGCTCTTCGCCGAGACCGGCTGCCTCGGGCCGCACACGACCGTCGTCCACGCCACGCACGCGGACGTCCGCGAGCTCGACCTGCTCGCCGAGGCGGGCGCGCGGGTGTGCGTCTGCCCGACGACCGAGGCGAACCTCGGCGACGGTTTCGTGCCGGTCGAGGAGCTGTGCGCGCGCGGGATCGGCATCTGCGTCGGCTCAGATTCGAACGTGCGCATCGACCCGTTGGAGGAGCTGCGCGAGCTCGAGGGAACCGCGCGGCGGCAGGCATTGAGGCGGAACGTGATCGGCCTCTCGACGCTCCTCTGCTTCGGCTCCGACGAGGGCGCAGCCGCGCTCGGGCTCGAGCGGTGGCCGGACGTCGAGGTCGACCTGGATCACGCGTCGCTCGCCGGAGTGGCGGTCGAGGACGTCCACGGCGCGCTCGTCTTCGGCTGCTCCGCCGACGTGTTCGCCTAGTCGAGTCGTTCGAGGTCCGCTTCAGCAGCCTCGCGTTGGTCGGAGATCGCTTGCGCTTTCTTTTGCGCGTCGTCGGCCCGGCTCCGCGCTGCCCCCGCCTCCGCTTCGGCTCGCTTGGCTTCCCGCGCTGCCGCCCGTGCTGCCGTGGCCAGCTTCCGCTCTTCCGCGCGCAGCTGACGGACGCGTTCCCGTGCTTGCTTCAGCGCCTGGCGCTCCGCGCCCGCGTCGTCGCTGGGCGGCGGATTCGGCTTCGCTGAAGCGACTTGTCGCCCAAGGCCTTCCAGGCCCGTCAGCGCCTCGAAGCCAGGCGGATCGAGCTCTTCCGTAAGTCGCCCGCGCTTTAGAAGCTCACGCCCCTCTGCGGTCAGCGACGCCGTTCGCAGCGTCTCCGTTGCCTTCCCGAGGGCGGTCGAGCCGATGCCCGCGCGGTCGGCGATCTCGCGTGCTCCCTTTGCCAGCTGCTCGAGCGCGTGCTGCTCAGCTCGTCGTGCCTCGGGAAACGTCTGTGACGACTTGCCGGCGGCGGCCTTCGCCTGGCTCTTCGTCAGTGCCTCGCCTGCCTTGAGGAGCCTCTGGACGTCGAGCGGTCGCTCGCGCGACAGCTGGTTCACGACCCAGACGGCCGCTGTCGGCTTGCGCAGCTTCTTGATCTCCTCTGCCCTCTCACGCTCGCCATCCGCGCGCAGCCGTTTCACAAGCTCGTCGCGTGCCGATGTGAACTCGCTCAGCGGCAGCTGGTAGAGGCGATCGAGGTCGCCTTCGAACTCCGCCTTGGAAGCGGCAGCCATCGCGTCAGGCTAGCGCTCTCATATTCTCGAGCTGTCTGTTCGCTCAGCTCAGCAGCCGTCTGAGCGCAAGCACGACGAGCGAGGATGCAGCGACGAGTGCCGCAAGATCCCTCGCGCTGGAGATTCGCTTGAACTCGGCGCCGCTGTCGCGCAGCTCGATGTAGCCGACGGGGCTGACGGCCACGCCGCCACCGCCTCCCCCACCCGAGCCCTGGTCGCTCTCTCGAGCGCCGGAGCCGCCACCGCCGCCAAACCCGAAGCGCGCCTTTGCCACCGGAATGACCGTCACGGCCTCTCGTTGAACGGGCTCGCCGAAGATGGTCGACACCTGCGCCCTCTGGCCAACCGTTTCTCCGATCCGCTCGAGTAGCTCCGTCACCATCGCCGAGCGTTCTGTTGCCACTCCAGCCATCGCAGGGCTCCCTTCGTGAGATTTGGGACCATGGTGCCGGATCGGATGCGGCTAGGCGAGAGCTCGGACGGGGGCCGCGAGCTCCCCGAGTGGCTAGACTGCAGACTCAGGCCACGGCGAGCAGTCGTAGCGGACGCCGAAGCCAGCCCATCGGAAGTCGCCGGCTCCTCTACTCGTTGCGACCGGTTTCCGGTCCAGAGAGAGGACATCGATGTCGAACGACGAGGCGCCTAGGGATTCGCTCGACCTTTTCCTGCGTGACGCAGGCCGCCGACCGCTCCTGACCGCCGCCCAGGAGGTCAGGCTGACGAAGCTGGTCGAACGTGGCGACCCGGGCGCGAAGCAGACGATGATCGAATCGAACCTGCGCCTGGTCGTCTCGATTGCCAAGAACTACCGCCACCAGGGCCTCCCCTTCCTCGACCTGATTCAGGAGGGAACGCTGGGGCTGATGCGCGCGGTCGACAAGTTCGACTGGCGCCGGGGTTACAAGTTCTCGACCTACGCGACGTGGTGGATCAGCCAAGCGGTGGCGCGCGGGCTGGCGGACAAGGGCCGCACGATCCGGATGCCGGTGCACATGGTCGAGCGGAGACAGCATCTCGACCGGGCGGAGCGCATGCTTTCGGTCGAGCTCGGGCGGGACCCGACATTGCAGGAGATGGCCGACAGAGCGGGACTCTCGCTGCAGCAGGCGCTCGCTGTGGAGGTAGCGGCCCGCGCCTCGACCAGCCTCGATCAGCCGCTCGTCGCGGAGGGGGATGCCCTCTTCGGAGACATGATTGCGGGCGACGGCCCGCTGCCGGAAGACAGAGTCGACAGCACGTTCCGCTCCGAGGCGCTCTGTGACGCCCTGGCGCTGCTCGGCGAGCGCGAGCACACCGTGATCGCGCTCCGCTTCGGCCTCCACGGCACCGAGCCGAAGACGCTGGCCGAGATCGGCCGTCGGCTCGGGTTCTCGCGCGAGCGAGCGCGCCAACTCGAGAGGAATGCGCTCCAGCAGCTTGCTCAGCTGAGGGAGATGGAGCCGCTGGCCGGAGACGCTCAGTAGCAGGCTCGCTAGGTTAGGGCCCGTGCGCAAGCTCGTCCCGGACGACTTTGCGATCCCTGCCGGGCTTGAGCATGAGCGCTTCCGCTTGCGGATGCTTTCGATCAACGACGTCGTGAAGGACTTTGACGCGATCTGCGACCGGGTCGACCGCGACGGGACGCCAAAGCCTCCGTTCGTCTCTACCGTCGCAGACAACCTCGTCGATCTCGGCTGGCACCAGAAGGAGTTCGAACTGCGGCGCTCGTTCGCTTACACGGTCGTCGCTCCGGACGACTCGCAAGTGCTCGGCTGTGTCTACATCGATCCGTCGGAGACCCACGATGCACACGTATGGATGTGGGTGCGTAGGGCAGCGTGGGAGGAGGGCCTCGACCCGCTCGTCGAAGCTGCGCTGCGCGACTGGCTTGCGCGCGAGTGGCCTTTTCAGGAGGTCGACTGGGGCCGCCGCGCTCGCCCATCCGCGTGACCGTTAGGCTCTCACGTGTTCAAACACCGAAAAGCCCTGCGCTGGCAGGGCTTTTCTCTGATCGGGGCGCCGAGATTTGAACTCGGGACCTCTAGTCCCCCAGACTAGCGCGCTAACCAGGCTGCGCCACGCCCCGTCCGGCCGAACTCTAGCTCACGCTCTGGTTACGGCCGTCCGGGGGTGGTGGCGGGCGAAAAGGCTTACCCCAGCCGCTTGTAGAGGCGGTCGATCAGGTCTGGCATTGCTTCGAGCTTCTGCGTGATCACCCGCAGGCGGTACTCCCGGAAATGCTCGGGCTCGACGCCGAGGGCCTTCGCCAGCTGGCCTACGACCTTGTCCGATGGGACGGGCCGGTTGCCGTGGACGAGGTGGTTCAGGTAGCCGGCCGAGAGCTTCGTCTTGTCGGCCAAGCCGCGGTAGGTGACGCCGGTCTCGCCCATCAGCCGCTCGATCGTCGGGCCGAAGGGCTCGTCGCTGAACCTCCGCCGGCGGGCCACTAGACGATGCTCCCGAGCTCGCCGAGCGGCACGCGCCGCTCCTCGCCGGTCGCGCGGTCGCGGACGTCGACAGCGCCATCCTCGAGGGTCTTCTTGCCGACGGTCACGCGCAGCGGGATGCCGAGCAGGTCGGCGTCGGCGAACTTCTCGCCGGCGCGGGCGTCGCGGTCGTCGAGCAGCACCTGCGCCCCGGCCTCGTCGAGCGCTCGTGCAGCGTCGTCCGCCTGCTGCTCGGCTCCCGGCAATGCCACCACGTGGACGTCGTACGGTGCGATCGAGCGCGGCCAGACGATGCCGTGCTCGTCGTTGTGCTGCTCGACTGCCGAAGCGATCACGCGACCGGGGCCGATGCCGTAGCAGCCCATGATCAGCGGCCGCTCGGTGCCGTCAACGTCCACGAACGTGGCGTTCAGCGGTTCCGAGAACCGCGTCTCCAGTTTGAAGATATGTCCCACTTCGATCGCCGCCTGTAGACGTAGATGCCCGCCGTCGCAAGGACATGCGTCTCCGGCGCGAACTTCTCGCAAATCCGCGAAGCGGGCCTCGAAGTCACGGCCGGCCTGGACGCCGCGCAGGTGGACGTCGTCGCGGTTGGCGCCGACTACGTACTGCCCCTCGCGCAGCGTCTCGTCGGCGATCACCTCGACCTTCGCGCCGACCGGCCCGATCGAGCCGCCGCTCGCGCCGAAGGCCTCGCGAATCTCCTCGGCCTCCGCAGGGCGGAAGTTCTCGCCGAGCTCGGCGAGCAGCTTCATCTCGTTCAGCCGGTCGTCCCCGCGGACCAGCGCGAGCACGAGCTTGTCGCCGGCGACGACGGGCATCGCCTTGGCGGTCGCACGGGGGTCGACGTCGAGAAACTCCGAGACGGCCTCGATCGTCCGCATGCCCAGTGTCTCGACCTCTTCCGGCGCTTCGAGCTCTTCGGGGAAGAGCGGTTGCGGCGGCACCCCACCCGCGATCTCGAGGTCGGCTGCGTAGTCGCCGTTCTCGCAGATGACGAGCGTGTTCTCGCCCGAGCCGGCTGGCGCAAGGAAGTCCTGGCTGCCGCTCCCACCCATGATCCCGGACTCGGCGGCGACCTCGACCGCCTCGATCCCGCAGCGCTCGAAGATCCGCTTGTACGCGCCCGAGTGCTTGCGGAAGCTCTCCTCGAGGCCGGCGGCGTCGCGGTCGAACGAGTATGCGTCCTTCATGATGAACTCGCGCACCCGGATCAGCCCGGCGCGCGGCCTGGGCTCGTCGCGGTCCTTGACCGACAGGTGGTAGAGGATCTTCGGCAGCTCGCGGTAGCTCTGGATCTCGCGCGCGTGGAAGGTGACCGTCTCCTCGTGCGTCATCGGCAACACGAACTCACGGCCCTGGCGGTCCTGCAGCTTGAACAGCTCCGGGATCACGTAACGCCCCGACGTCTTCCAGAGCTCGGCCGGCGTCAGCAACGGCATCAGCATCTCCTGGCCGCCGATCGCGTCCATCTCCTCGCGAATGATCTGCTCCACTTTGCGGTGGACGCGCCAGCCGAGCGGCAGGTACGTCCAGACGCCCGCGCTGACCTGGCGGATGAAGCCGCCGCGCACGAGCAGGCGGTGGCTGACCGCCTCGGCATCGGCCGGGTCGTCTCGCAGGGTCGGGAAGAAAAGCTCTGAAGCTCGGACGATCATCGTTGTCCGAGCAGACTATTCGAGCGGGATCAGCGAGGCTTCGGCCATGGCCAGGGCGGCCGGCTTGGCCATCTTCAAGCGCTTCGGGCGGTGCATCCCGTCGGCGATCCACTTGTCGATCTCGTGGAAGAGCTCGTCGACGAGGATGTCGGAGGAGACCTTCTTCAGCACGCGGCCGTGGGCATAGACGAAGCCGACGTCCCGGCCGCCGGCGATCCCGAAGTCGGCGTCGCCCGCCTCCCCGGGACCGTTCACGGCGCACCCGAGCACGGCGACCTCGAAGTGCTGTGGGTACTCCCGCAGGCGGTCCTCGACCACCTCGGCCAGCTGCTGGACGCCGACGTTGTCGCGGCCGCAGCTCGGGCAAGCGATCATGATCGGGCCGCGCTCGCGAAGGCCGAGCGCCTTTAGGATCTCGAAGGCGGTCTTGATCTCCTCGACCGGGTCGGCGGTCAGCGAGACGCGCAGCGTGTCACCGATCCCGTCCGCGAGCAGCGCGCCCATCCCGACGGCGCTCTTGATCGAGCCCGAGAAGGGCGTTCCCGCCTCGGTAACGCCGAGGTGGAGCGGGTACGGCACCTTCGAGGCGAGCAGCCGGTAGGCACGGATCATCGTCGGCACGTGGCTCGACTTGACCGAGATCTTGAAGTCGTAGAAGCCGAGGCTCTCGAGCAGGCGCACCTCCTCGAGCGCGGCCTCGACCAGCGCTTCGGCCTGATCCTGCTGGGCCAGCTCGGCCAGGTGCTTCGGCAGCGAGCCGGAGTTCGCGCCGATCCGCATCGGCGTGCCGGCCTTCTGCGCCGCACGCACGACCTCCGCGACCTTGTCCGGGCCGCCGATG
>Ga0307289_10000173_pt1 | contig 26084 bp, 19 predicted proteins | sample ER_DNA_143_FD_194483 | JGI IMG/M metagenome (GOLD analysis project Ga0307289, IMG submission 194483) | Bulk soil microbial communities from the East River watershed near Crested Butte, Colorado, United States - ER_DNA_143 | ecosystem: Environmental > Terrestrial > Soil > Floodplain | place...
GCTCCCGGTATGCGACAGCGCCCTTACTCGTACGGGCGGTGCGAAGGACAGTCTGGCCCACCGCTGGCGCCTCGGCGAACCGGACGGACTTGGGTATGGCAGGCGACAGTACCGTGACGCCGTAGTCGTCGCCGATCCGTTCGAGGACGGTGCGGCCATGAGTGGTACGGCCATCGAACAGTGTCGGGAGTACGCCAATCACGTCCAGTCCGCGATTGGTGAATTTCTTGACGTCGTAGATCGTGTCGAGCAGTTGACCGACACCGCGGTGACTCAGCGTCTCGCATTGCAGAGGAATCAGTACGCCCTGCGCAGCGGTCAGGGCCAGGATGGTCAAGATGCCGAGCGTGGGAGGGCAGTCCAGGACGATGAAGTCGTAGCGCCTCAGCAACGGTTTCAGCGATTCCTTCAAGAGTCGTTCGCGGCCCTCACGACTCGCTAGCAGCTGCTCGGCCAGCGCCAGCTCGATGGTGGCAGGCAGCAGATCCGGCCCTTCTTCGGTGCTCAATACGGCATCCTCCGCAGCCACCTGGTCGACCAGCACCTGGTGCACCGAGCAGCTCATCGACTCCGGGTCATAGCCCACGGAAAATGTCAGACACGCCTGCGGATCAAGATCAACGATCAGCACCCGCTGGCCGAGTTGCGACCACGCCGCGCCCAGCGATGCGACGGTCGTTGTTTTGGCGACGCCACCCTTCTGGTTTGCCACGGCAATTACGGTGGCTTCCGCAGTGCGTCCTCGGTTCACGACAACCGTCGTTGGATCTCGGCGAAGACCTCCGGATCAGTGGTATTGCAGCCCAGCTCATGATCAAGCTTGCCGGTGCCGTGATAGTCGCTCGACCCGGTGGCCAGCAGCCCAAGGCTGTCGGCCAAGGCGCGTAGCCGCATCCGGATGTCAGGGTCATGATCTTGATGGTCTACCTCAATGCCATCCAGCTGGTGATCGCGGGTCAGCGCTGTCAGCACACCCCGCGGAAGCAGGTGCTCGCGACCACGACCCCAAGGGTGCGCAATCACCGCCAGCCCACCCGCCTGATGCACGAGGTCGATTCCGCGTTCCACGTCGATGGTGTAGCGCGGTACATGAGCCGGTCCTCCGTCAGCCAGGAAGCGGTCGAACGCCTCCTGACGATCGCGCACGTGCCCGGCCTTGATCAGCGCGTCGGCGATGTGTGGACGACCAACCGAGGGACTGTTGCCCACCTGAGCCATCACTTCTGCCTCGCTAACCGGAACACCCAGTTCGGCCAACCTTTCCAAAACGCCTGCCAGCCTTCCCAGCCGGCCATCGCGGACTTTTGCCATCTCAGCGCTTAGCCCCGGATTGGCCGGATCCGCCCCGTACGCGAGGACATGCACGCTGTTGCCGCGCCGCGAGCAGGAGAGCTCCATCCCGCGCAGTACGCCGACTCCGAGCCGGTCTCCCTCTGCAACTGCCTCATCGAGACCGTCAAAGGTGTCGTGGTCGGTCAGCGCTACCACATCGAGGCCAACCCCCTGGGCCTTGCGCACCAGCTCAGCCGGCGTGTCAGTCCCGTCGGAGATCAAGGAGTGCGTATGCAGGTCAATCCGCATCCCTCACAACTATCTGGAAAGCAGACGGCGGACAACTCGAAGACCGACCGACATTCGAGCTAGCTCGGCACGAGCGCTGGTAATCGAGCGAAGGGTCTTCACCGAGTCGATCACCGCTGCGTTCGACTTCTCCCAACCAAGGACGACGTCCTTGGCACTCTTGGTGAGGCTCCCGTTCGCGCCGAGCACCTCCGCTGTGAGCTGAGCATGCACCGCGTGCAGATCGTCGCGGAGCGCTGCCCGGGCCATCGTCTGCCACCGATCGTCACGTGGCAGCTCGATGATGCGGCTCAAGAGCCGGTCGAGTCCGAGACGCTGACCGAGGGTGAAGTGCACCTCCGCCACCTTCAAGACATCGATGCCGGACTCTGCGGCCGTATGCTCGATGGTCAGCGCCGCATAGGCCGGAGGTAGCACCGCGATCGCCGTCGCCAGCTCATCGGGTACGCCGGCCGCTAGATAACTCTTGAGCCGCTGCTCGAACGCCTCCTTCTCGCGTCCAGCCAGGGTTGTCGGTAAGGCCTGTTGGACGACCCGCACTCCCTCGGTGAACTGGGCAACAGTGGCACCGATATCGATCGGATGCCGCCGATTGTTGATCAGCCAACGGGTCGCGCGCTCGACCAGGGTGCGCACTTCCATCCGGAGCACGGTCTGCATCTGGGCATTGATTCGGTGATCAAGTGCGGCGACGGCCTTGTCAAGATCATTAGCTGCAAAGATCGCGCGCGCCGCGATCTGCGCCCGAATGACATCTGCCGCTCCCGCCCCGGTCTCCCCCGACAGTCGATGGAAGCAGGTAATGCCGGACTCGTTGACGAACTCGTTGACGACAACTGTGGCGATGATCTCCCGGTGCAGCCGGTGTGTTCGCATCTGGTCGGCATAGTGCTGCCGCATCGCCGTTGGGAAGTACTCGATCAGGCGGTCCACCAGGTAAGGATCATCGGGCATGTCGGATGCCAAGATCTCGTCCTCGAGAACGATCTTGGTGTACGCGAGCAGTGTCGCAAGCTCTGGCGAGGTCAAGCCCTTGTGGTTGCTGCGCCTCATCTCCATCGCCTCGGTGGACGGCAAGAACTCAATCTCCCGATCGACCAATCCTTGGCTCTCCAGCCGCTCCATCCAGTCTTCGTGAACACCGGCCATCGACGCCGACTGGTACACCGCGTTGGCTAGGGCCAAGTTCTGGTCGTAGTCGTCCTTGAGCACCAGCTGGGCCACCTCGTCGGTCATCGACGCGAGAAGCTGGTCGCGGTCCTCCGGTGACAGCCGACCGGCAGCCACCTCCCCGGTCAGCAAGATCTTGATGTTGACCTCATGATCAGACGTGTCGACCCCGGCCGAATTGTCGATGAAGTCGGTGTTGATCCGGCCGCCCTTCTCCGCGTACTCCACCCGGCCGAGTTGCGTCAGACCAAGGTTTCCGCCCTCTCCGACACACTTGGCGCGTAACTCACAGCCGTCGACCCGCAACGCGTCATTGGCCTTGTCGCCGACCACGTCGTTGGTTTCGGTCAGCGCCTTGACGAAGGTCCCGATGCCACCGTTCCACAGCAAATCGACGGAAGCCCTCAGGCACGCCTTGATCAACTCTGCAGGTGTCAGTGCTTCTACCGACTTGTCGATGCCGAGGGCGGTGCGCATCTGCTTGGTGATCACGATGGACTTCAGACTGCGAGGAAAGACGCCGCCACCCTCCGACAACAAGCTGGTGTCGTAGTCGGCCCAGCTGGAGCGCGGCAGTGCGAACAGCCGGGCACGCTCCTCCCAGCTGCGTGCCGGATCGGGCTGCGGGTCGATCATGATGTGCCGATGATCAAAGGCTGCCACCAGCTTGAGATGCTTACTCAGCAACACTCCGTTGCCGAAGACGTCGCCGCTCATATCGCCGATTCCGACACAGGTGAAATCCGTCGTCTCGGGATCAAGATCCATCTCACGGAAGTGTCGACACACCGACACCCAAGCGCCTCGAGCGGTAATGCCCATGGCCTTGTGGTCATAGCCGGCCGAGCCGCCGGAGGCGAACGCGTCACCAAGCCAAAATCCGGCATCGACTGAGATCTTGTTGGCGGCATCGGAGAAGGTAGCGGTTCCCTTGTCGGCTGCAACGACCAGGTACGGATCGTCCCCGTCGTAGCGAACGACATCAACCGGGGGCACCACGACACCGCCCACGATGTTGTCGGTGACATCCAGCAAGCTCGTCACGAAGAGCTGATAGCACGCCAGACCTTCGGCTAGCCAGGCCTCCCGCTCGCGGGATTCCGGCAAACGCTTGCAGTAGAACCCGCCCTTGGCCCCGACTGGGACGATCACCGTGTTCTTCACCATCTGCGCCTTGACCAAGCCCAGCACCTCGGTGCGGAAATCCTCCGCGCGATCCGACCAGCGGATGCCGCCCCGGGCGACCGGACCGTACCGCAGATGGACGCCCTCCATACGCGGCGAATAGACGAAGATCTCGAATGCTGGACGAGGCTCAGGCAGCTCCGCGATCTGTCTTGGCAACAACTTCAGTGCGATGGCTTGGCAGCCCGCAACGTAGAAGTTCGTACGCACCACGGCCTGGATTACGGCCAGGAAAGACCGCACGATTCGATCATGGTCAAGGCTGGCAACGTCGTTGAGCGCCCTCTTGATCTTGTCCACCAACTCGGTGGCAGCTACGCCACGCGCCTTGGGATCGAGACCACTCTTCGGATCAAAACGCGTCCGGAAAAGCTGGACGAGGTGCCGGGCGATGTCGACGTTGCTGCTCAGCGCCTGGGCGAAATAGCTCTGGCTGTACGTGATGCCGACCTGTCGGAGGTAGCGGCCGATGGACCGCAGCAAGCTCACCTCACGCCAGTCCAGGTCGGCGCTCATGATCAGCGCATTGAACCTGTCGGGCTCGCTCTCGCCGGCATAGGACGCCGAAAACGCAGCCATGAAACGCTGCCGCGCTTCGAACGTCCAGCGACCCTGGACCGCGTCGGCGCCGCCTGGCACCTGAACGCCGAAGTCATAGATAAATCCACGCTCGCCGTCGCCAATGGCCAGCTCGTACGGTCGTTCGTCGATCACGTCGACGCCAAGCAAGGACAGGTGGGGCAGGATCTTCGACAGTGACAAGGACTCCTTCCGTCGGAAGATCTTCAGCCGCAAGTCCGCTTCATCGTCAGGCCGGTCCGGGACATACATGGCCATCGACGTCTCATTCTCACCTGTGAGGGCGATCAGCTCGGTCAGATCCTTGAGCGCCTGTCGGGCGGTGTAGTCCTCCTTGTAGCCCTCGGGTACTGCCGCCACGAGCGCGACCAGCCGGTCCGCATCATCGATTCCGACGATCAAGTCCGCGAACTCGTCATCCCAGGAGCGGGTCGCCAGGGTCAGTTCCCGCTCCAGGGAGCGCACGTCAATCTCGCCCAACGTCGCGCCGACTGGCATGCGTACGACGAAATGGAGCCTCGCGAGCACCGATTCGGTGACCCGGGCCGTGTACCCGATCGAGGATCCGCCGAGTGCGCTCAGCAGAAGGTTCTCCATCCGGCGACGTACCGAGGTGGTGTATCGATCTCTGGGTAGATAGATCAGGCAGGACAGATAACGCCCGTACGGATCCCGACGTACGAACATCCGTACCTGGCGGCGTTCCTTGAGGTGAGCGACCTTCTCGACGACGGCGGCCAATTCGGCCAGCGGGGTCTGGAACAGCTCATCGCGCGGATAGGTCTCGAGCACATCCATGATCGCCTTGCCACCGTGGCTGTGCTCGCTGTAACCCGAAAGCCGGATGACCGCGGCGGCCTTCTGGCGGAGCACGGGAACGCGCGCAACGCTCTCTGAGTACGCCGAGGAAGAGAACAGACCAAGGAAGCGCCGCTCACCGATGACTCGCTCGTTCGCGTCGAAGATGCGGAAGGCGATGTAGTCGAGGTACGCCGGCCGGTGCACCCGGGATTTCTGGTTGTCCTTGGTGATGATCATCAATTCGGGAGTGCCGTTGGGTTGCGGGATCGCGTGGAAGGTGCCGGGTAGATCCCGGTCTGCCCGCAAGATGCCGAGGCCTGTGCCAGGACGAACTTTGAACTCGATGCCAGACTGCTCGGTGATCACGTCGTATTCGCGGTAGCCCAGGAATGTGAAGTGGTTGGTATTCAGCCAGCTGAGCAGTTCGCAGGCCAGCGCAGCTTGATCCGCATGACCATTGATGAATTGGGGATCTCTGAGCATCTCAATGGTCTCTTCGGACCGCGTGATCATCTTCTGCCAGTCCTGGACCGCATCTTCGACGAGCCGCAAAACCTCCAGCAGCCCCTGCTCCAGTTCCGGAATAAGCGTTTCGCGGCTCTCCGTCCGAGGGGGCGGCAGGATTTCCACATGCATCCATGACTCGGGGACCACGCTCGGATCGTGGTCCGCGTCGCTGGTGCTGACGATGCCGAGCAGCTTGCCCTCAACATTGCGCCGCACGAGGAATTGCGGATGGAACACCTCGCGGATACTCCAGCCTTGGCGTAGCACCTCCATCGTGACTGAGTCGACGAGGAAAGGCCGGTCGTCGGTGACGATTTGTACAACCGTCGCGCCGGCGGTCCATCCGTCATCGGACTGACTGGGCTTTCTGATGGTGATCACAGCGCGAGAAGGGGGGCGGTGCATCGCTGCTCGGTAATGGCTTTCCACGAGGCCGAGGAGGTTTGCGACGCTGCGCTCATCGACGTCGACCGCATCAACATGCCGGAAGTAGTGACGCAGGAAAGCCTGAACCGCGGCTGGGTCGTGACCAAGCTCGGCGGCAATGCTTGCGCCGCGAGCCGCTACTTGAGCGATCTTTTGAGTCTTCTCCTTCTCCTGCTCCAGCTCGACCTCGAAAATTGTCACGTCGTCCATCCGATCAATGCGTCGCCGCACCCCGCTGTGCGACTACCTCCGACATTAGCCCCGTGGGCCGCGGCGGCGGTCCAGTCGATGACATCATGAGCGGCATGCAGATCTCGAGCCACCTGGAGTTTGGCGCCGTGCCGGCCGACGTCTACGCGATGATGACCAACCAGAAGTTCCTTGACGAGGTGTGCGTCGCCAGTGAGTCGCTCAGCTACAACGCTTCCGTGGAGGGCTCGGTCACCAAGACCTCTCGGACCTTGCCAGCGCCAGAGTCGGCGGCAAGGTTCACTGGGCCGACTGTCACGGTCAACGAGGAAGTCGCTTGGGGCAACGGTTCGGCCGATGGCTCACGTGTTGGAGCTATCACGATGACCGTGCTCGGCCAGCCGGTCGGCTTCAAGGCAACGATGCGGCTTGAACCTGGAGGTCGAGGCAGTGTGGTCGACATTGCTGGCGAGCTCAAGGTCGCGATCCCGCTGCTCGGTCGGAAACTCGAGGAAGCCACGGCGCCTGCGGTCATCGCCGGATATCGGACCCAGCAGGAAGTCGGCGATCGCTGGCTGGCTGGCGAGCGACTGGACTAGTGCCCACCGAGACCGATCTAGCCCATATGGGGATAATCGATCTCGGTTGGCGGGGTGAAGGTCTCCTTGATCGAGCGCGGACTGGTCCAGCGGATCAGGTTCCACATCGAGCCGGCCTTGTCATTCGTCCCTGAGGCCCGAGAGCCACCGAACGGCTGCTGGCCGACGACCGCGCCGGTGGGTTTGTCATTGACATAGAAGTTTCCAGCAGCATGCCGCAGTCGGCGGCTGGCACGATCGATGGCCCAGCGATCATCGGAAATGATCGCGCCGGTGAGGCCGTACGGAGACGCTTGATCAACTTCATCGAGAATCGCGTCGAAGTCAGTGTCGTCGTAGACGTGGATGCCGAGGATGGGCCCGAAGTATTCCGTGCGAAAGATGTCGTTCCTCGGATTGTCGGAGATGATCAAGGTCGGTCGGACGTACCACCCTTCGCGGTCGTCGGTCTCACCACCGGCGATGATCGTCGCATCTGTGGAATTACGGGCTCGGGCGATCGCCTCAGCGTGCTTGGTGAAGGCACGTTGGTCGATCACCGCGGACGTGAAGTTGGAAAGATCTCGGACGTCGCCCACGCTCAAATTTTCGGTGGCCTCGATCAACTCCTGACCCATCGTGTTCCAAACGCTGCGCGCAATGTACGCCCGGGACGCGGCGGAACATTTCTGCCCGGAGTACTCGAACGCCCCACGGACCAGCGCCGTACGCACCACATCAGGATTCGCGCCGGTATGAGCAAGCACGAAGTCTTTGCCGCCGGTCTCCCCCACGAGCCTGGGATAGGTGCGATAGCCGGCGATGTTGGCGCCGACGCTTTGCCACAAATGCTGAAAGGTCTTCGTCGAGCCGGTGAAGTGGATGCCGGCAAGATCACGATGACGCAGCGCGACCTCTGAGACCTCCAGCCCATCACCAGGGAGCATGTTGATCACACCAGGCGGCAGACCCGCGGCTTCCAACAGCCGCATGATGAAGTGCGCGGCATATTGCTGAGTCGGGCTCGGTTTCCAGATGACGACGTTCCCCATCAGGGCTGGCGAGGTCGGCAGGTTGCCCGCAATCGAGGTGAAGTTGAACGGAGTGATCGCATAGACAAAGCCCTCGAGTGGCCGATAGTCAGCCCTGTTCCATACGCCCAACGATGAGATCGGTTGGTCGGCGAGGATCTGGCGGGCGAAGGCGACGTTGAACCGCCAGAAATCGATCAGCTCGCAGGCTGCGTCGATCTCGGCCTGTTGCACGGTCTTGCCCTGACCCAGCATCGTCGTGACGTTCAGCGTGTCCCGCCACGGTCCGGCCAGCAGGTCTGCGGCACGAAGGAACACCGCTGCCCGCTGCTCAAAGCCCAGCTCTGCCCATCCCGGAGCCGCAGCGAGTGCGGCATCGATGGCCTGCGTCGCATCGGTCCGCGTTGCGTGAGCCGCATGGCCCAGGACGTGAGAGTGTTCGGACGGCATGGTGACCTCGAAGGCGTCGCCAGAGGCCGGCTTGCTCACGCCATCGATGGTGGCGGTTAGCTCGATCGGATCGGTGTTGGACAGCTCATCGAGCGTTACTTCGAGTCTGGCCCGCTCGGCCGAGCCGGGTGCGTACGACCGGACGACGTCGTTGACGGGAGCAGGGACTTTGATCACGGCATCCACAAAGCCACGCTACTCGCGGCACGACCCTCGCTACTCGGGCAGAGTTCCTCGAACCTGGCTGTTGCGGGAGTGCTTGGGGTTTCCGTCGTACGGCTCAATCGACACATCGACGATGGTGAAGCCATCCAGGCCGTTAGCGAGGAGGGTCGGCAGCGGGTACGTTGCCGTGCCGCTCTCCGGCAACACACCGAGAGAGTACATGCGTTGTCCGTCGCTGTTGATCAGCCAAACTTCGCGATAGCGATCAGCCGGCTGTGGCCCGTCAACGCTCACCCGAAGCTCCGGGTCGTTAGGGGTGCGCAGCAGCTCGGCCGTGCCGTGTCCTGTGTGCCCAGGCAGCGCGCTCAGCGCAGTACTGGCTGCGACTTGGACATCGTTGCGGTTGATGATCACCGTGGCTCCGGCACCAACGACGAGTCCAAGTGCGGCGGCAGCTGCGACGATCGGCCACCACTTCCTCCTGCGGCCAGGGATCGGCTTCGCTCCCCCAGCATCTGTCGCCTCATCGCTCCCCCCCACAACGCTCAGCGGCTTGTCGTTCGCCGTCTCATCGTTCCCCGGCACATCGCTCGCGGGCCTGTCGTTCGCGGTCAGCGAAGGTGCGGAATCGGCCACCATGGTTTTCGTGGCGGCTATCTCTTCGGTGGCCGAGGTGGGTGCGAGCTCTGCTTGGATCGACCGCCAGATCCGATCAAGCGGTGGGGTCGGCGTCTCGGAGGCTTGAGTTCCTTGGCCGAGGGTGACGACGCGTCGGTATTGGTCGAGCTCTGCTCGACAGTGGCTACAGCTAGCGAGATGTTCCTGGTCCGCGGCGTCCAGGGCATCGTCTTGGCCCAGGGCATGACCGGCGAGCAGAGCGCTGTTCACGTGGACCACGACGTCACCTCCTCGAGCCGGACTCGTAACTGCCGGAGAGCTCGCCGGGCATGGCTCTTGACGGTGCCCAAGGGCAACTGCAGTCGCTCGGCGATCTGGGAATAGCTCTGTCCCTCCCAGAAAGCCATTCGGAGGATGGTGCCGCGCGGATGCGGTAATCGCTGAATCTCCTCGACGAGCACCAGTCGATCAATGAGTGTGACGAGTGGCTGGGACTCAACCTTGACGTTCGCCTGGCTGGTAGCGGCCCTTACTACCTTCAGATCCCGGGCACGTGCACGCTGCCGATCCGCAATGCGGTGTCGAGCGATGCCCAGCAGCCAGCCGGGCAGACTCCCTTTGGACTCTTGGTAGCTGGTACGCCCCTGCCACGCCCCCACGAACACCTGCTGGGTGATGTCCTCGGCTTCGCTCGAGCTATCGAGTGCGCGGTACGCGATGGTGTAGATCAACGAACCCCACCGCCTGAAGCTTTCCTCCAAGCATGAGTCGTCCCCATCGGCGAAGCCTGCCGCGAGATCCGAGTCACTGGCATTGCGCCAGTCGACCCTTCGGGCCCTCATCTCGGTGTCCGCTGGGTTCCCGTCGGTCACCCCTGAACCCTACCGGGCGCCGCGCGAGGCACCCGTCGATCCGGAGGAGTTCTCCCATCTGGGATCGCGGTAACGACAAGGTTGTCTTGGTATCCGCCTCGGGAGCGGATGTAGGGGCCCCCGCAGGTGACGATGCGCAGGCGTCGTTGGCCGTCTCTGTCAAAGAGTGTGCGCAGCGGCAGCGCCTGCTTGCGGATCATCCGGATGGAAGTCACGCGGAAGGTTTCGCGACCCGTCGTGGTTCGGACCACGATCACGTCGCCGTCACGCAGCCGCCGCAAGACGGCCAAAGGCCCAATGCCATATTCGCGGCTATCGAGATGGCCGCCCAGGACCGCCGATCCTTGCGGATCGCCGGGCCTCGGGCCATATGCATACCAGCCGATCTCGGTGGGTTTCGGGGGCAACGCCATCGCACCGGCGCCGTCGACCTTCATCGGCACGATCGGCATCTCCAGAGCCAGCCGGGGGACGGCCAACTGACGAGGCGAGCCTGCGCGGCTGCCGTCGGCCGGAGGCGGTGTGGCCTGGTGCGTTGGCCAATCGGGAACCCTCTCATCTCGCTGTCCTTCCCGACCGGAAGCCCTGCTGACCGGCGAAGGTTGGCTAACCGGTGGCGACAACTCTGAAGGATCACCAGATTCCGCACCAGCCACCACGTAGCCACGACTGCCGACGGCAAGAACCCAAACCGCCGCAGCAGCCAGCAGCACTGACACGACGAGGACGGCCAGCCAAAGCCGACCGCCTTGCCGTGTCAGTCGAGAAATCACCTGATGGTTGCGCGCTGCTTCGCCAAACGGCGACTAGCGACCGCTACGCCCATAACGGCCAAGCCGAGCAGCGCGGCCGCCGCTACGGAGGTTCCAGGTACGGATGCGGCCTGTCCTCCCGTACCGCCTGGAACACCATTCGGATTGCCGTGCATACCTTTGATGGTCTGGACAGCAAGCTTCAGATTGTCGTCCTTCGCCGAGCCCCAGGCGTACACGATGGTCGTCGTTCCCTCACCTAACGTCAGCGACGCTGGTCCGATCACGACCTTCTTGGTCCCAGCAAGGACGACGTCAGCCTTGATCGTTCCCGCTGCCACCTCAGCCGAATCCTCCTTGGGATTGGTCAGGTCAGTGAAGACTGGCTTTCCGCCAGCCCGTACGTCGACTGCGGGCGCGGCAGCATCATGCCGGACGATGACCCGGGCCTCTCCGGGAGAAATCATGGACACATCGTTGACGTACGGCGTCAGCGCCGGCTTCCCCTTCGCCGTGAGGTGCGCAACGACAGTGATGTTGGCACCGCCCGGAACCTTGACGTTATTGGCCTCGACGATCGCATCGCCGTCCGGGACGTCACCGGCCTTCACCACCTTGAGGTCGTACGACCCTGCTGGCAGCATCTGCGGATCAGTGAGGGTGCCGGGCTTGAAGTTCTTCAGTAGCGCCTTGCCGTTGGCATACACGTCAACAGTGGCGCCCGGTACGCCGTGCAAGATCGACACAGTGGCCTTGTCCGCTGCTTGCGCGGAGCCGACGCCGATGAACATGAAGCCGATTGACAGAGCCGCGGCGCCGCCGAAAGCGAGCAACCGACGGAGTGTTTTCATTCCAAACCTCCTGTTATTAATCCTGTGATGTGACCCTTTTGCGCATCAGCGGTACCGCTCGGATGCACAGCAAGACCCAGCGGGGTTAGGAGAGATGAAATCCCTGGCAGCCGGCAAGGCGCGCACAAAGACGCCCGCGACCTCCTACCCAAAGGGTCAGATGATCGCGGGCGCAGCGGAAAACAAGGTCGCGCCGACGTCAGCGGCTACATGGCTTTGGCGCTCTCAGCCTCTTCCCGCCGCTTCTTGGCAGCCTCGACCGAAGCTCGCAACGCAGCCACCAAATCGACGACCTCCGCCTCCTGCGGCGCCTCCGGCTCCTCGGCAAGCGGGACGCCCTCGGCCTTGCTCTGCACCAGGGCTTCCAGCGCCTCGCGATAGGAATCTGTGAAATCTTCGGGATTGAAGTCGCCCGCCAGCGCATCGATGAAGGACTGCGCCATCGTGACCTCCGCATCGGACACCGTGACGTCTTCTGGTGGAGCGGCAAATGATCCGTCCCGAAGCTCATCTGGCCACAACATGGTGTGCATGAGCAGGACACCATCCTTGGGGCGGATCAACGCCAAGGCTTCCCGGGACCGGAGCGCAACCTTGACGACTGCACTCTGGCCACTCTTGATCAAGGCATCACGCAGTAGCACGTAGGGTTTGACACCCGGCCCGTCGGCCTGGAGGAAGTAGGTCTTGTTGAAGTACGTCGGGTCGACGTCCTCCTCGGCCACGAACTGCACAACCTCGACTGCCTTCGTCGTGGCCAGCGGGAGCGCGTCGAAGTCTTCTGGGGCCAAGATCACCATCCGGCCGTCCGGCAGCTCATAGCCCTTCGCGATCTCGGCATAGGGAATCTCCTTGCCGCATTTCTCGCAAACACGCTTGTACTTGATCCGGCCGCCATCTTCAGGGTGGACCTGGCGAAAGCTGATGTCCTTCTCCTCGGTCGCCGAGAAGAGCTTCACCGGAATCGTGACCAGCCCGAACGAGATTGCGCCCTTCCAAATTGAGCGAGGCATGTCCCTAGTCTGCCTGATGCCTCTGACAACTTGCTCGACGAACCGGACCACTGACACCTGCCTGTGTGCTCAGTACGGAAGTTGATCAAGCTCCTCGGGCGCGAACCACAACAAGTCATGATTGTCGAGTACCGCCGCGACCTCAGGTGCTGCCAGTGCCGTCGCCAGGCTCTCCCCTGCCACCGCCTCGCTCGCCAAGCTCACCGCCTGCAGAGAATCTGACTCGTCCGCGAACAACGCGCGCACCTGAGCCCAGACCAAGCCGCTCACCTCAACCTCCCCGTGGGGCCGGCTCAGATCGCGGACGTGTTCTTCCGGCACCTCCGCGGCCACTACCAGGCGCGGCACGTGTGACTTCAGCACCAGAGCCAGCACGCCGGCGTTACTGAGGGCGGCGTACTCAACCTCCTCCAGAACCGTGTTGACCTCCAGAGAGGCAGCCAGGCCTGGTGTTGCGGCACACCCGGGATATCTGTCCGTTGCGGTACCCGCGCGGAGTGCCCGGGCCTCGTCCCGAGTCATCGGAACGAAGATCATCTGGGCCATCAGGGCTGTTGGCGATCTTGAGCCGTACGCCTCTCCGCGTCTGTTTTGGACGGCAGCTGCTTCTTCTTCGCAGCGCTTTTCTGAGGTGCGAGCTGTCGAGATTTCGCTGACGCAGTTTTCCCCGTCGACGCTGCCTGACTCTTCGGCCTTGCCTCTTTGGTCGATCCTGTCTTTTCGCTCGCCGCCTTGCGCGTTGATCCTTGCTTTCCGGTCGCAGCTGCCTTGCGGGTCGATCCTTGCTTTTCGGTCGCCGCCGTCTTGCGCGTCGATCCCGGCTCTCCGGTCGCAGCCGTCTTGCGGGTCGATTCTTCCTGGCTCGTTGACGGCTGAGTGGCCGGCTTCGCTGGGCTCTTGGCCTCAGGGGGTGCCGGGCGGGTGCCTAGTTCGGCCGCGCGGGTCACCAGATTGCGTACGGCGGCACGCTTTTGTCCGGCGGCCTTGCGCGCCGCCTCCTGCCGTGCGGCTGCCTTCTTGGCAGCTGCGCGGCGGGCGGCTGCAGGCGCCTTGCGCGTGGGCTGACGGACCGCTGCACCGCGAACGGTGGTATCCAGCAACTCGTCGAGGCAGTCGAGCAGGCATTGGGCGAGGACGTCGAGATCGCCGATCGCGTCCCGGTCCGCATTCAGGCCGAAGAACACCTCGCCGTCGTACGAGGTGACCCCGATGGAGAGCAGGTGGCCCGCCGACAGCGGGAGTATGGGATAACTCGCGACCAGCTCAGCCCCGGCGGCGAACAGTGGCACCTGCGGCCCCGGGACGTTGGTGATCACGAGATCGTGCTGTTTGCGTACGACCTCGATCGAGGTCCGCACGCCTAGGGCGTGCAGTGTGGTAGGAGCAAAGCCTGCGATGTCAGCCAGCGAACGGGCGGCAACCGCTCGCCCAGAATCCTTGTGGGCTTGGGTGTCATAGGCCACCTGATGCAGCCGCATCAAGGGGTTGGGCTCGCCGATCGGGAGCCTCTGCAGATGGGGCGCGACTTGGCTGCCCAACGATGTCGGTTCGCCATCATCCTCTGTGACGCTCATCGGAACCAGCGCGGTCAGCGAAGTTCCCGAACCGATGGACTCACCCCGGGTCAGTAGCCAGGAGCGCACGCCTCCAGAGATCATCGCGAGTATGACGTCGTTGATCGTGTGCTGGTGCTCCTGGCGGACTGCCTTGAGATCAGCAAGCGACGCGACGGCTGTCGCGACTCGGCGTTGCTCGGACACCACGCCAGCCAGCGGCGAGTCTGCAGGCGGGCGTTGCCCCCGCAGGGCATCGGCAGCCAACTCTCCCAACGCACCGCCGATACCGCCCACCGCTTCACCGATGGCGACAGCCATACCGAGAGCGCTAGCCAACGCGCCTCGCACGTTCTGCAGAGCCATCGTCGGGTCTTGGGCACTCTCCAGCAGGGCACCGGCCAACAACTCGAGCGACGACGGCTCCGGCACCGGCTGCCACGAGTCGGCGTGCACGCCAGCAGCTGGGATTGCTTGCGCCCGCACCGTCGAGTCGAGCAACACCTGGCCGATTTCGACGTTGTCGATTCCATCGACCAGGCATAGATGGGACTTAGCTACCAGCGCGAACCGGCTGTCTTCCAGGCCCTCGACCAAATACATTTCCCACAGCGGCCGCGATCGATCGAGTCGCCGGGCCAGGACCCGTCCAACGAACTCCCTGAGCTGGGCGAGCGTGCCCGGTCGCGGCAGCGCCGAGCGCCGTACGTGGAAGGTGAGGTCGAAATTCTCGTCGTCGACCCACACCGGTCCAGCGAGCTGTGCGGGAATCCCTCGCACCCGTTGCCGATAGCGTGGCACGAAGGCGATCCGTTCGCGGATCAGAGCAATGAGCCGTTCATAGTCGAAACCATCAGGACCGGGATCGAAGATGTCGACCGTGCCCACATGGCCTGGCGTGTGTGCGGTGTCCAGGGCCAGCAACGACACTTCGAGGGGCGTAAGCCGTTGCGGCATGCGAGCCTTCCTGCCTGGGAATGCCTGGAGCCATTACGGTACTACCGCTCAGTTGCCCGCCTTTGAGTAAATGGTTTCGCCTCGAGTCGGTGGGGGAACCTAGTTCATACCAGCTTCGTACAGGATTGGTGGGAGAGTGGCGCTGCCTGTGAAGAATGGTTCGACGAGTTCCATGATCAGGGGCGGTCGGAAAGGCTGAAACAGATGAGCAGAAGCACCTGCACGATACGAGGTGCTTTGTTACGAGGTGCTTTGATCTGGGGAGCCGTCGCCCTAGGCCTGTTGCTCAGTGGATGTAGCCCGACCGCCGAACCTCAGAACACTGCGAGTCCATCTGCGGTCAGCACCCCGAGCGCACCACCATCGTCCCCGGCCGAATCGCCAACCTGGGTTCCGCCCAGCACGCCGGCGTTGAGTTCTGACCATCCCGTCACTATCAACATCGTCATCGCCAAAGGCAAGACCATTCCCAATGGAGTGAAAATCGAAGCGCGGGTAGGTCAGAAGGTGATCTTGAAAGTGACGAGCGATGCCGACGATAAGATCCAAGCACACACTGGCGGGGCAGGCTATGAGATGCAGGTCCGGGCCGGCACGCCTGCCAAAGGATCGTTCACCCTCGACAGCCCAGGCAGCTTCAAAGTGGAGTCGCACCATCTTGACAAGATCATCGTGATCTTGAACGCGCGCTAGCCAGGGCTAGCCGCTCGTGCTCATACCGCTGCATGGGATCGCGTCGCGGCGCGACCTGCCGCTGCCCTTCTCCTTCGTCGTGGCCGGCGCCGTGCTCGCCTTGGTGATCTCCTTTGCGATCTTGATCTTCGCCTGGCGCACGCCACGCTTCACGCGAGTCGGCGGCCGAAACCTGCCCAGGCTTACCGCGGTCGTCGACAGTCGGGCTGTCCAGCTGATCGCTCGCGCGCTGGTCCTTGCCACGTATGCCTGGGCCGGGTTGGCCATGATGGCCGGACAGGATCTGCTGACGAATCCGATCTTCGGTTTCGTCTTTGTCTGGATGTGGGTCGGCCTAGTGCCGATCTCGCTGCTGCTCGGTCAGTTCTGGCGAGCTACGAACCCGTTGCGGACAATCCATCGAGGGCTCTGTGCAATTGCTCGAGTCGACCCAGAACAGGGCCTGATCTCGTTGGCCGCCGGAATTGGCGTCTGGCCGGCGGCAATCGGCCTGTTCGGATTCGGCTGGCTCGAACTGGTGCAGCCGGACCGAACCACTCTGGCAGTGCTGCGCATCTGGGCGCTGGCCTGGCTGGTGATCTTGGTGCTCGGGGCAATCGTCTTTGGGCAGCGCTGGATCGGGGCGGCGGATCCGTTCGAGGTGTATGCGAGCACCATCGCCCAGATGTCAATCTTTCGCCGGGTCGGTGATCAACTAAGGTTGGTCAACCCGCTGGCTGGCCTGAACGCCTGGCACGCCCCTCCGGGGGCGACCGCCGTTGTCGCAGCACTGCTCGGCAGTACCGCATTCGACAGCTTCACTAACACCAGTTGGTGGATTCAGACCGTACAGAACTCCGCACTGCCGACGGTTCTCTGGGGCACCGCCGGACTACTGACAATGATCATCATCGTCTTCGTGACCTTCAGTCTTGGGGCAGCCTGGATGGGCCGCTACGGCGACCGGCCGGCTTGGGAGTACCCGCGACTGATGGTGGGCTCGTTGCTGCCTATCGTGCTGGGTTACGTCGTCGCTCATTACGCAACTCTGCTCATCGTGGAAGGCCAACGGGTCGCGATCAACTTCTCCGACCCACTGGGTCGGGGCTGGAACACCTTCGGATCGGCCGAGATGGGTGTCAATTCTGCAATCTTCAACCATCCGACGGGGATCGCTGTGATGCAGGCCTGCGCCATTGTCGGGGGCCACGTTTTCGGCATCATCTGCGCTCACGAGAAGGCCGTCGCACTGCTGCCACCAGATCGCGCGGTGCGCGGCCAGCTGCCGCTGCTCCTGGTCATGATCGGCTACACCTGTGCTGGTCTCTTCCTGCTGTTCTCCCCCTGAGCGAAGAACCGATGTCCGACCGATGCGTTACTTTTCGAACCCAGTGTGTGGTAGCCGAGAGTCAAAACTCCGACCAGCGCGGACTCTTCGAGGTCACCAGGAGGTCATGATGCCAGCGGATGTCCCGCCGCCGCTGACTGCTGCCACCGACTGGGAGATCACCGACGCGGCCTTGCGCGCGAAACCTACTCGATGGCGCAGCCTTTCGTGGATCTCGGCCCGGGCCTTGATCGACGCTGTCAACCAGTCCCTCAATGTTGGAGCCGATGGTCTGATCGCTCAGCTACGTGGTGAGTGGATCCGACGTGGTCGCGGAGCGAACCCGAAGGTAATCGACCGATCAGGTGACACATGCTTCATCGTGCTCGGGGACACCGGCGAGCAGGATGCTTCGCAGTTTGTGGTATGCCCTGCCTTGAGCAAAGCGGTCCGTGATCACCAGCCAGGCTTCGTGTTGATCATGAGCGACGTGATCTATCCGGCCGGGGATGTTGATGACTACCGCGACGGCCTCTACCGGCCCTATCGCAGCGAGGATCCCAACTTCCGGGTGGCGGCACCCCTGCTGGCACTGCCTGGCAATCACGACTGGTACGACGGTCTCGCCGGTTTCATGTACCACTTCTGCGGCCGTGATCGGCTGCCGCCAGAGGCGTACGCGCCAGGATTTAGCCTTCGATCGCTCTACGGACGACTGTTCCGCATCCTCTGGCGACGGGCCGGTGAGCCAAGGCGAGAGACCCGGGAGCTGCGCGCCATATCGCCACCCACCCAGGCGCTGAGCCCGTCTCCGCAGGCCATCGAGCAGCCCGGCTCCTACTACGCGATCCGTACCGCGCACCTGATGATCATCACCATCGACACCGGCATCGACGGCACCATTGATCAAGACCAATGGGACTGGCTCAGCATGGTGTCGGCCGAACCCGTACCCAAGATCTTGCTGACCGGCAAGCCGCTGGTGGTCAACGCTGCCCTGGAGCCGTGCTGGGTCGGCGGCCGGCCCAAGAGGGGCGAACATCGGCCCTCGGTCTGGGATCTGATCAACGATCCCGCCAATTCCTACGTCGCCACCATCGGCGGCGACGCACACAACTTCCAGTGCTACTCGCCCAAGGAATCCTTGCAACGGGGCGGGGAAGCCGGCGTCCCTCAGCTGCACCTGGTCGCGGGCTGCGGTGGGGCATTCATGCACGGCACGCACAACTACCTCAGCGCCGAGCACGACTCGCGAATCCGCCACAGTCCGAAGCATCAGTTCTACAAGCAGCCCGATTGGTCGTTCCCGACCCCAGCGGATTCGTTCGCATACTTCGCGGGTCAGTTGGTGCCAAGCGTGATTCGGACGATGCGATACCTCGCGCTCTTCCTGCTTGGCGTGCTCGGCGCGGCTACTGCCTACTGGCTGGCAGGCGGTCCAGCGAGCAGTCTCGTCGCCATGCAATGGACAGGGCGCATTGCTCTGATCGCCTTGATCATCTTGGTGATCTTCCGCAGCATCCGGCGGGACGCGCCGCGCGCATCACCGCTAGCGCGAGGAGTCGCCGCGCTGGGCTTTCTCCTGATCGGCGCGCTCGCCACGTCCACCGCCTCCCAGCTCGACCCGGCACCGTTCAGCAGCTACCTGCTGTGCTGGATCGGCCTTACGGCCTTCCACTGCCTCATCGGGCTATGCGTACGTCTTTCCGGCTGGTGGCGGCCGGCCGACGAGTACGCCCACAACTCCTCAACGCTCGTCTTCGGCGTCGGCTTGCTGTGCCTCTGCGTACTCGCCTTCGGCGTGCTGTGGATCCTCGACCCAGCTGGCGGTGCGGATATCCCCCTGGTTGGTGCAGGGCTGTTCTTCGTTGTCGGATGGCTGGGCTGGGTGTTGCGTCGTCCACGATTCAGCGCTCCTGGCGTTGCCGATCTTGACCGCGCGACCGAGGAGCGGCTCGGCCGGCAGAACCGGCGTTGGCACCTCCTGGGCGCGGTGCTGATGCCCTTCACTCAAGTCGGATACTTTGCCCTGGTTCTGCGGCAAATCTCGCTACTCGTTGGCCGCGGCTCGCTGTTCACGGCCGCGATTGCCGGCCTTGGGGTCCTGTTGCTGATCGTGGCGACTGCGTCGGTCACCGTGGTGTTGATCACCGAATTGCTTGCTGTGCTGGCCATCCCGATGGTTCGCAATTACCGGCGCGGCTGGGGATTGGCGTCATCGCTGACCCATCACCTGATGATTCCGCTACTGCTCCTCGCGGTTGCGGTCACCATCGTGTACGCCGACTCGGCCGCTGCGCGAGGCGCGACCGGCCTCTCCCTTGTGCTGATCGCGCTCGCCGGACTCGTACTCGGGATCGAGCGGCTGCGACAACGGCTACCGAGGGCGTACCTCCCGATTACCCTCCTGGTGATCGCCGCATTGGCTGCGGCGGCGTACCTCTATGGCGGCTGGCCAGCACGAGTTGCCCTCGGCACAACAATCATCCTGCTTGCCTTCGGTATCAGCATCACCCTCGGCCATCTGGCCTTTCTGGACGCGTATGCGCTACTGATCACACCTGGCGGGCTGGACACCCCGAGTTTTACGCCAGACCAGATCGCGGAGATTTTCCGCGCCCGACGCCAGACGCCTCCCCGACTCCCCGATGTGCCTGCCAACGCTCTGCTCTGGGCTCGACTCACCTCACCCGGCCTGGGCGAACCAGGCGGCCCGTTGCAGCGACGGATCGCCGAGATCTACTCTCGCGACGAGCCGCCGTTCTACAAGGGTTTCCTCCGGCTCGACACCACCCCGGATGAGGTCACGATTACTCTGCATGAGGTCTTCGGGAATCTTCCGGCTGTCGCCGTGCCAGTAGCGAAGCTGCGCTTGGCACCGAAACCGGTCGCTTCCACGGACCCCATACTCTGATGCACGGAACAAGGACGCGATGAGCAGGACCGGTGCCAGGGTCATTCGTCACGAGGTGGACATTCCCGCCATGGCCGCAGAAAAGCAGCTGTGAAGATGACGCAAAGAAACATTTGTTCGGACAAAATAACGTCCTACTCTATAGAACCGCGACTCAGACCTTTATGCTTCCTCCATGACCGTGGCGCCTCCGGTGCGCGAGCTCGACATCACCCTCGAGCGCAACTCTCCCGTCCCGCTCTACTACCAGTTGGCGCAGGCCATCGAGCACGCCATCAATACGGGCGCCCTCGCGCCCGGTGATCGCCTGGAGAACGAGCTCTCCCTCACGAGTCGGCTTGGGCTGTCCCGGCCGACCGCTCGGCAGGCGATTCAGGAGCTCGTCAAGAAAGGCCTGCTGGTCCGCAAGCGTGGGGTCGGCACCCAGGTCGTACGCTCACAGTTTCGGCGGACCGAAGCGCTCAGCAGCTTGAACGAGGACATCATCAAGGCCGGGCAGGTTCCCAGTACCCGGCTGCTGGAATTCTCTGTTGGCGGCCTCGAGGAGCAAGATGTTCGGGATGCCATCGAAGCCGCTGCAGTGCCCGAGACGGAATTCATCAAGATCAGAAGGCTGCGGCTGGCCGATGAGATGCCTCTCGCCATCCTCACGAACTATCTGCCAGCTCGTTTCGAGCTGACCGAAGAAGACTTGCGGACCAAGAGCCTGTACGCCTGCCTGCGTTCCCTCGGCGTCAACCTCAAGATCGCTCATCAGCAGATCTCGGCTCGGCTGATGAGCGAAGCGGAGGCTGAGCTGCTGGATGTGGAGACGCCTGCGGCATGTCTGAGCGTAGACCGCCTCGCGTACGACGACGTTGGTCAATTCGTCGAGTTCGGTCGGCACATGTATCACGCAGCGCACTACTCGATCCAGTCCTCCCTGGTGGCCTAGTGCCCTAGTAGCCGGTCTGATCGGAGCCGACCCCGCGACTGCGGTCACCAACACGGGGAACCATGCCTTTGAACCCTCGCGGGGGCGCCAGCTCCAGCGCGGTGCACAGCCAACGGTCACCGAGCGCCTCTAGCCGAAATGCCATAGCAGCTGATTGCTTGCCGATCGCGACATGAGCGGAAACCTCTGCGACGTCTGGACCGGGATGCTGGACGCGTACCGAGTGCAGCGCAGTATGCAGGGCGATCCGACCACTGATCTTCAGATTGCGTCGCTGGGACATGCTGATCGCCGCTAAGACCTCCTCGACCATCCATCGGTTGAGCTGGGCAACCGACCTCTGACCGAGCAAAGCCTGGATGATCGCCAAGGCCAACGTGGCGCTCCACTGCTCGGCATTGGGCAGGCCGGGTCGCGGCCGGGCCGCCCAGCGCGTCTTGACCGTGGTTGCTCGGACGCCTCGATGGTTAGGCGCCGCGGTCTCGGTACGGTCCGGCTCATGATCAACAAGGTCGAGTGGTGGTTGATTCGACTGCGGCGGCGCCGGTCGAGCCCAGCTGAGGCTAGGCGGCCGGCTATCGATCAACCAGTGGACGCTGGGCATCCTCGACGGCGCTGTAGTTGTCGACATCTCGAGGCCTCCTCGGTTTGAGCGTCACCAGACTGACTGATTCAGCCCATGCCGCGTAACCTCCGAAGCGCAATCTGGGGATATCTGACGTCGGTGCTGTCTGCGACCGAGGGTTCATTTGATCAGCCTCTTTCCCTCTACGGCGCACCTAAGCCCATTGGCTAATCAACGTGCAGGAAGATCGATCTTGGCGTCGTCGGTACCCGACGAGGATATTTGGTGACTTTGCTACCGCACGGATTTCATTCGCGGCGCACGACTGAGCCCACGCGGGCCTGCGCTACTGACGACTTCGCTGGATCAGGACGCAGCACGGGAACGCTCATCGGCAGCCCCCAGGCGCGGCCTCGACATCGGGACCATCGCAGCTGCGTGCCGCCCATCAGTCCCTAACTAGCCCTCTGACGCGTTCGCCCGAGGGACTACAAGAACCCGGGAACCGCCTCACTGATTGATCCTGGTCCAAGTGCCGCATGCGGTGGTGAGGAACGCATCGTCCTTGCTGGTGATCTTAACGATCATTCTGCCCTTGTTGCCGTACTGGCTCTTGCTGCGGTTCCCCTTCTGCACGTCGGAGATCTTCGCCCAGTAGCACTTACTACTCCTGCTCGTGGCGGCGTAGGTGCCGGGTGTGATGTCCTTGCCAACGGTCCACTGACCGTTCGAGAACGAGCTCCTTTTCCTGACCGTTGCCTCGTGCTCGGTTCCCGCTTCGGGCTCGAGGACAGGCGGCACTCCGGGCTTGGCTCGAGCGGCCTCGGCAATGCTTTTGTAAGCCACCATGTCCTCGTTGATTTTTCGCAGCTGCACCTGGTCCTGCCCAGTCCCCCACTGTTCTACGACGTGGCTGTGCTTGTAGGCGTCGCTCACCTGGGGAAGTTTGCTGAGGCCGTCGAAGTTCCGCACCATGACGTCGTTGACCAGGATGTAGTCGATGTCCTTCCAACCGTTCGGCAAGGTGCTCTCGCGAGCCACCGGGTCGAGGTCAACCTTGAAATACCAGATTGCTCCGCGCCAACCGTCGCTGCTCCACCCTGCATCCACCAATGGATTCCAGTAGGAGTCGTCGACGAGGATCGTTGAGCCTCTATCGACGTGCTCCACCACGTGATGCAGAGCCGAGTAGTAGGGGTCGTTGGGCCGCTCCGTGAGAGCGTAGGCGTTCTTTGCGGCCCACTGTGATCCAAGAGCCACCGCCGCAACTACTGCTGCCACCAAGGCCAGCCCCCGACCCACCTGGGCACCGTTGATCCGCACCCGAGCGATTTGGTCGAACTGCCACTGCCCGACCCCCACAACGGCGACGGCCGCGAACGGCAGGACGGCGATGACGTACATCAACGGCAGGTAGCCCCCCGGCCGCAACGCCACTACAGAGAAGATCAGCAGGCACAGGCCGATGACTCGGACGTTTCGGAGCGCAAGGCAGACCAGCCCGGCCGCCAGGCCCGCGACGAGAAGGATCCGGTCGTAGAACAGCCAGGACTTCACCGTTTCGTACGCCACCGAGGTCGTGTCCCACACGCTGCCCGAACCGGTCCGGTCCATCAGCTGGAAGGCGATCGCGTCCTGGAGCGACACGTGCCCCTGGCCCGACACGAGCTCGGACTTGAGCACGGCGTACAACGGGTAGATAGCAACCACGAGCACTGTCATCATGAAGCTCGCCATCACGCTGAACCAGCGAGTCGCCTTGTAGGCGTGGGTCCACATAGCAAACAGCAACGCGGGCGCCAGGACCACTGTCGTCTCTTTGGTCAGAATCGCCATAGCGAAGCACACCCCGGCCAGCAGGTGGCGCGATAGATACTGCCGGCGAGACGTGGCGCAGATGAGGGCACCCATCAGCCATGCGGTGGCCATGTTGTCGAGCATGACCTGCCGCGCCTCGAAGATCACCAGCGGGCAAAGCCCCCACAGGAGCATCCCTGCGAGAGCGGCTGGCACGCGAAGGCCGAGATTGCGGCCAAGCTTGAAGATCAGTCCCGACGTGACGGCGGTGTAAAGCACCATGACGTAGCGCCCTACAAGCACCGAGGAGTCGATCCCCAGCAGATTCAGGGGTACGAAGAACGCCGCGAGCTGCAACCACCCGCCGGGTGGATGGTCATACCAGTAGGTGTAGTGAGCGAGGTCCCCGCGCGTATACACCGCCCAGGCCTCGGCAACGTAGGTGCCCTCGTCGTCGAAGAAGAGCGGCCAGTTGTTGATATTGACCACGTGAACAAGGGCGATGAACAGCACCGCCAACCCCGCTATGATCTGTCGCGAGGCAATCTGCCGCCAGGTGAGGGCGCGCCGAGGCGGCGATTGTGGCTCCGGCTCGGCAAAAGCACATTCGCCTTCCTCAACCGAGTACGGGCTTGGCGCGGTGACCGTCATGCTGCCTTCTCGAGCTCGACCGATTGCGGCAGTGGCGTGTCGAGGTGGGCACCGGCGTGACTGGTCTTCTCCCATGCGAAGTTGCCCTGGTAGTACTTCACGACCGCCCGCAGTGCCGCGTAGGCCAGCATCAGCTGGTAGAGGGGCGTGCACATGACCAGCCAGACACAATCCCTGACACCAATCCGGACCCCGATGTCGCGACCGAACTCCTTGAGGATGAGGACCTCGAAGCCCAAGGTGAGAATGCTGGGAATCAACGGTAGAAAGGCCAGGATCACCACCAGAACCGGAAGGTCGCTCAGCACCGCACTCAGAATCGCCAGCGGTAGCACGAGCCCGGAGAACGCCACGGTGTATTGCTGCCCCAGCAGCGTCACGGCGCGGACACGCTCCCAGAATGTCGGCAGCTTCTTCCACTCGCCCTTGGCCATGACCTGCATGAACCCTAAGGACCACCGTGTTCTCTGCTTGACGAACTGCCGAACCGAGTCAGGAGTCTCCTCTTGGGTGACGATGTCGGACTCGTACAGGCAAACAGTCACCTTTTCCATCACCGACAACCGGACGCCGATCTCGGCATCCTCGGCAAGACAGCCGGTGTCCCAACCACCGACCTCCTCGAGGAGGCGCCGCCAGATGAACACGGTGTTGCCGCCCAACGGCACGAACCCGTTGTTGGCGTGCCCGTGCAACCGGGATCGGAACCAGATTCGGTATTCCAGGCAGTTGCGCAGGCTGAACCAGTGGCTGCGCAGGTTGACCAGGTGAACCGCACCTTGGACGATGTCGGCCTTCTCCGACCTGAAGGTCGAATCAATGCGTCGGAGCAGACCCGGCGCGGTCAAGCTCTCCGCGTCGATGATGCCCACCACGTCCTTGGTGCACTCCAGCAGCGAGCTGTTCAGCTGGACTGGCTTGCTTTTATGGTCCTCGTGATTGATTGATAGCCGGACCCGCTCCGGATAGCGGTTGACGATATTCTGCGCCGCAGCGATCGTCGGCAGGTCATCGTGTCCGAGGCTGATGATGACCTCGAAATCAGGATGATCCTGAGCCAGCAAGCGCCGAATAGTTTCGTCCATCACCTCCTGCGACTCGTCACGACACGGGACGATCAGGCTGAACGAGAGCTGCGGCTCCCCCCGCACACCCTGCCGGATCGCCTCGAAGGCCGCTGGCGACCTCCAGGCGTGGAGCATCCACCACAGAGTCATCCAAGCGATTGCGGTGAGTATGAGAGCTACGAGTATGACAAGCAGACTGATGGTTGCCGTCATTATTCCCCCGAGTAATTGACATATATAGTTGATCATGAAAACGGCGGCCGACCCTGCGCATGACGAAGCCTGAAATTCGGCTTTGGTGGCGGGAGCGGCAGTAAACCGCGTAGTTACTTCGACGGGCCTGCCTTGATGCCAGCAATCTGCATAAACTTCCCCCGAGAAATCCCCAAGCCGCCCATGTGGGCTATAGCTGCGTACCCACATGTGTAGAGGCCAATCAAACAGGCGCCGCAATCGTCACGATGTTCGACTGCGGTCCAAGACGCTTGTCGAAAGGCGTACCGACTGGACCGGTCCAGACGCCAGAGCGAGACCTACGGATCCGACGCTCACACGCCCAGGTCAGGCCCTGACCTGTGGTACATGGGATCCGCGCAGCCGATGGCTCCGCCCGGCGCCGTCGCGGTAGCTGCCGAAGTCCAGGCGCGGCCGTTGCGGGTTCTGGAAGACGATGGCGAAGCCGAGGGTCTCGTTGAGGACGCGGTCGGTGCCGTAGCACTGCTGCCGACTGACTGCCGCGATAGTGTCGTGGGTGAGCAGCGGCTCTCCCCAGGCGTCCGAGGGCGGCGGCGTAGACGCTGGCCAGCCCGCGGGCGGGTCCGACACCTGCGACACCTGCGACACCTGCGACGGTGCCGCGGTGCCGGCGGTGTGGGCCGG
>Ga0307289_10000174_pt1 | contig 26067 bp, 25 predicted proteins | sample ER_DNA_143_FD_194483 | JGI IMG/M metagenome (GOLD analysis project Ga0307289, IMG submission 194483) | Bulk soil microbial communities from the East River watershed near Crested Butte, Colorado, United States - ER_DNA_143 | ecosystem: Environmental > Terrestrial > Soil > Floodplain | place...
GGCGTCACCCGAGGCCGAGACCATGTCGTACTGGCCGCCGCCCTGGCGCATCAGGGTGACCATCTCGTCCGACGAGCCCGCGTACTTGCTCGTCACCTTGCAGCCGGTCTGCTTCTCGAAAGGCTTCACCCACTCTGGTTGCGTGTAGCCCTCCCACGCGATCAGGCTGAGCTTTCCTTCGCCCTTGCCGATCGAGGTCGGCAGGTTCGACCCGTTCGAGGTATCGGTCTCGCTGCTGCTCTTGCTGCTGCCGCCGCAGCCTGCTGCCGCGACAGCCAGCGCTCCCACGAGGAGCGCGACCGCGCCCCAGCCTAGAACGCGCCTGTGCTGCTTCTTCATCGGTCTCCTTCCGTTTCCCCGGGTTTCTCGATCTCGAGCTGGTGTTCTGGGCGCCACTCGAGGAGGACCTCGCGGCCCTTGGCGTCCAGCGCCTCGGCCGACGAGGTCTCGAGGTTCTGCCGGACGACCTGGAGCTCGCCGCCGCGGTCGAGCTCGACCACGAAGCGAGTCACCATCCCGGCGTAGACGACGTCGCGGATCCTGCCGGGCTCGGAGTGCATGCCGCTCGCCGCTGAGGATCCTGCGTCGCGCAGGTGAATCTTCTCCGGGCGGACGGCGAGCTGCCTGCCCTCCCGCTCGACCACGTTCGAGACGCCCACGAAGCCGGCGACGAAGGCGGTCTGCGGCCGCTCGTACACCTCGGCTGGCGCACCGATCTGCTCGATGCGGCCCTGGTTGAAGACGGCGAGGCGGTCGCTCATCGTGAGCGCCTCGTCCTGGTCGTGCGTCACGTAGACGAAGGTGATCCCGAGATCCTGCTGCAGGCTCTTGAGGAAGAGCTGCATCTCCTGGCGCAGCTTCAGGTCGAGTGCGCCAAGCGGCTCGTCGAGGAGCAGCACCTCCGGCCGGTTGACGAGCGCACGCGCGAGCGCGACCCGCTGCCGCTGCCCGCCGGAGAGCTGCACAGGCTTGCGCTTGCCGAGCCTCGGCAGGCGCATGCGGCCGAGCACGTCCTCGACCCTCGCCTCGCGGTCGCGGCGCGGGACACCCTTGACCCGCAGGCCGTAGCCGACGTTCTCCGCCACCGTCATGTGCGGGAAGAGCGCGTAGTCCTGGAAGACCGTGTTCACGTCGCGCGCGTAGGGCGGGACGTTCGAGACGTCGCGCCCTTCGAGCTCGACCCGGCCCTCGTCCGGACGCTCGAAGCCGGCGATCAGGCGGAGCGTCGTCGTCTTCCCGGAGCCCGACGGGCCCAGCAGCGTGAAGAACTCGCCGGCCGGGATCTCGAGGTCGACGCGGTCGACCGCGACCACGTCGCCGTAGGTCTTGCGCAGCCCTTCGAGGCGGACAGCAGGCGCAGCCCCTTGGCTGCCGCCCTCGAGGGACCGCTCCTCGGTTCGTTCCTGCAATGACACCGGCCCGGCGATTATCGCGGGTTCACACTCGAGGCGGCGCTTGCGCTGCCGTCGAGAGCGCGTGCCGGCTTTGCCGGCGCGCGCGTCCTCTCCGGCGGGCATGACTGCGGCTCGCCTTCGCAGCAGCCGAGCTTGAACGCGCAGCGGGCGCACTGCCACGTCTGGTGCCGCCACTCCATCGGAGCCCCGCAGCGCGGGCAAGGCTCGCTCGCTTCGGGCTTCCCGTCCAGGAGCCCGACTCTAGTGCGCCGGTCTGACGCTAGTCCCGTGCGGGAGCCGGCTGGCCCGGAGTGTGCAGCAGGTTCTCGACCTCCTGGACGCCCTGCACGTTTCGCGCTTTGCCCGCCAGCGCGTCGATCATCTCCGGCGAGTCGGCCTCGCCGCGGAGAACGACCTTGCCCTGCTCGGCGTCGACGTTGATCTTGCCCTTCGGCACGCCGGCGTCGCGGAAGAGCTCGGACTCGACCTTGCGGGCGAGGATCGCGTCGTCCTGCCGGGGCTGCTGCTCACGCGTCCGCCGAGTCATGACGGCGACGCGCTTGACCGTGGCCTTCCTGCGGCTCTTTCCGTTCTCTGGGTCGAAGAAGTAGGCAAGGCCGGCGCCCAGCGCCACGTAGCGGATTCTCTTCGTCATCTCGGTCCTCCTGGTCGCGGAACCGAGAGCTTAGGTGATCTACCTAGTCGCCCCAGTCGAAGTCGCGCGACTGGCTCCAAAGACCCTCTGCGTCGGGCTGGGACTCCTCGGTCGGCCACGCGAGCGGGGTGCGCTCGGGGCTGATGGCGGGCTCCTCCCCGTCCATCGTCTCCTCGATCCGGGCCTGCTCCTCGGTCTTGAAGAGCGGGTGGTTCTCGAAGGGGTCTTCGTTCTTGTAGCGGTCGAGCGGCAGGTCGCCCTCGAGCTCGGAATTCTTCTGCTTCAGCTCGAGATGGTCCTGGATGACTTGTGCGAACAGCGAAGAGGTCTCCACCGGCGATGCTCCTCCTGTGGTTACGTGGGGGCGAGCGCGGGATTGTAACGGCTAAACCCGCGAACAGCTGGCAGTTTAGGCCTGGCGCGCCCTCGGGCGGGCGGTGACGACCCGGTTCTTCCCGGCTCGTTTCGCTTCGTAGAGGGCCCCGTCGGCGGCCGCGACGATCCCGTCCGCCGGAGCCGCCTCGGGGAACGCGGCGACGCCGAGGCTGACCGTGACGTGGATCCGGCTGCCGTCTGGCGCGAGGATCGTCCGCTGCTCGAGCGCGAGCCGCGCGCGCTCGGCCAGCCGCGCGGCGCCCTCGAGGTCGGTGCCCGGGAGGACGATCGCGAACTCCTCGCCGCCCCAGCGCGCGGGCAGGTCGATCTCGCGCACGCACTCGCGCAACGTCTCGGCGAACTCGACGAGCACTCCGTCGCCGACGGGATGGCCGTAGCGGTCGTTGATCGACTTGAAGCTGTCGAGGTCGGCGAGCACGAAGGCGACCGAGCCGCCGAAGCGCTCGGCGCGCATCAGCTCGCCCGAGAGCGCCTCCTCGCAGTGCCGGCGATTGGCCAGGCCGGTGAGCATGTCGACGAGGGCCTGACGGGCCACGATCCGGTGCAGGCGCGCGTTCTCGAGCGCGATCGCCGCATGGGCGACCAGGGTCGCGGCCGTGCGGCGCTGCTCGACGGTGAAGCCGCGGCCGGAGAGCGTGAGCGTGCCGAAGCTCTGGCGGCCCGCGGTCAGCGGCAGCTCGAAGCTCTCGCCGCGGTCCGAGAGCGTCCCCGACTGGACGATCTCGCCGCCGAGGCCGACGACCAGGCCACCGGTCGCGCCGGTGGTCTCGACGACGGTCTCCACGATCACCCGCAGGAGCTGGTCGACGTCGTGGGTGGCCGCGAGCGCCTCGCCGAAGCGCACGGTCGCGTCGCGCAGGCGGCCGCGCTCGGCATCGAGCTCCTCGAGCCGGGCCTCCAGCTGGTCGGCCATCTCGTTGAAGGCAAGGCCGAGTCGCGCGAACTCGTCCTTGCCCTGGACCTCGACCCTGCGGTCGAGCCGGCCGCTCGAGATCGCGTTCGCGGCGTCGACCAGCCGAGCCAGCGACGCCACGATCGAGCCGCCCACCGCGTACGCGACGAGCCCGATCAAGGCGAGCGAGACGGCGAGGCCGATCAGCAGCCGCTTGTCGGCGGCGGCGACGGAATCGTCGATCTGGGCCTGCGGCGCGAGCAGTGCGAGTGAGGGCTCTTCGGAGTCGCCGGAGCGTGAGCCCGCGGCGAGCGTCCGGTAGCGCTCGCCGCCCACCGACAAGGTGAGCGCGCGCGGGGGCGCCGAGAGGCGATCGCCGCGAAGGGCCGGCGGCCCGGCCGCGATCCGCCCTCGCTCGAGCACGACCAGGTTGTCCTTTGCCTCGAGGCCGGAGCGGTCGCGCAGGATCGTGATCGAGCGCGAGTCGAGCGGAACGCCGGCGACCAGCGTGCCGAAGACGCTGCTCGCGCTCACGACCGCGACCCGGGTTCCCGATCCGATCAAGCGCGCAGGGCCGAGCGAGTAGGACGAGGTGTCGAGCCGGACGCCGCGGGCGCGGGCGAGCCGCCGGCTCAGCGTTCGGCGGTCATCCTGCTGGAGCGCGCGCTGGAAGGCGGCGTCCACCGCGAGCGCGTTCGCGCGCCGGCCGGCGGCGGAGAGCTCGTCTTTGTAGGCGGCGAGCACAGCCCGCATCCCGGCCTCGAGACGCACGTCCACGCGGCGCGTTTCGCTCCGCGCAGCCACCGCGTGCAGCCCCCAACCCGCCGCGCCAAGGGGCAGCAGCGACACGAGCAGGAAGTACACGACGAGTTTGAGCTTGAAGCTCATGCCTCACAATTTAGGTTGACCGCTGATACCGCCGATACCATTACTCGTTGTGGATCGGCATAAACGGGGAGCAATTTGAGCAGGGGACTTGCAATCATCGCGACGACAATGTTGGCAGGCGGGGCCCTCATGGCCGCGCTCGCATTGCCGGCTCTGGTGACGCTCGGGTCGGATTCGCCGCCGACCGCGCTCTCCCTCGCGACGGGTGGCCCGCCCATCTCGGTCCGGGCCAGGCCGCTTCCCGCCCCACCGCGCCCGCCACGCGCGCATGCTCCGCGCGCTTCCTCGGCCGCCGTGGTCTCGGTTCCAACCGGATCGCCCCCGGCAAGCCGCCTGCTGGTTGCAACCCCGAAGCCTTCGAAGCCCTCGCCGGTCCCGCGGCGTGAAGTCGCGCCCCCGCCACCTCCGGCTCCCGCACCGCCGCCTCCGCCTCCGCCACCTCCACCTCCTCCTCCACCGCCTCCTCCACCTCCACCGCCTCCTCCTCCGCCGCCGCCACCGCCGGCTTTTTTCCCGGTACCTCCGCCGCAGCCGACGGGGCACGGCGGCAAGTCCTCCGACTCCAAGAAGGACAAGTGCTCGAAGGGCAAGCACGACGAGGGCCACGGCGGCAAGAAGGACGAGGGCGAGCGCGGGAGCGGCGACCATGGCGACCACGGCCACGGCGGCGGTGAGCACGGCCACAGCGGTGGCGATCAGGGCCAGGGGGGCGGCGGTCAGGGCCATGGCGGTGGCGATCAGGGCCATGGCGGTGGCGATCAGGGCCATGGCGGTGGGGATCACGGTGATCAAGGTGATCACGGCGACAAGGGCCACCACGGCCCGAAGCGCTAACCTCCGGCCGTGGCCTTCCGCGCTCTCCGACGAACAGGCACGCTCGGCCTAGCGCTGACCGCGTGGGACATCTGGCGGCGCATCCCGAAGCAGCATCGCCGCGCACTCGTGCGGCAGGCCCGTAGGCACGGGCCGAGGATCGCCTCCAAGCTGCTCGAGCAGCAGCGACGCCGCCGCGCTAGCTGAGCGCCTCGCGCACGATCCGGTCCTGTTCCTTCAGGTGCGCGGTGGGGTAGCCCTCCGACGGGCTCGCCCGCCACGGGCGGCCGACGAACCGCAGGCGCACGCCCTCGGGCAGCGACTCCTCCAGACGGTGGCGAATCGCCCGCCAGGCGCCCATGTTCTGCGGCTCCTCCTGCGCCCAGACGACCTCCTCGAGCCGCGGGAACGACCCGACCAGCTGTGCCGCCGCGGCGACCGGGAACGGGTACAGCTGCTCGAGCCGGCCGACCGCGACCGAGTCGGCGCTCGCGCGGAGCTCGTGCCCGACGAGGTCGTAGTAGACCTTGCCCGAGCAGAGCACGAGGCGGCGTACCTGCTCCGGACCAGCCGGGTCGCCCAGCACGGGCTGGAAGGAGCCCTCGGCGAGGTCAGGCAGCGTCGAGGCGGCCTGCTTCAGCCGCAGCAGCCCCTTCGGCGTCATCACGATCAGCGGCCGCGCGCTCGGGTCGAGCGCCTGCCGCCGCAGGAGGTGGAAGTACTGCGCCGCCGTCGTGCAGTTGGCGATGCGGATGTTCTCCTGCGCAGCGAGCTGGAGGAACCGCTCCAGCCGCGCGCTGGAATGCTCGGGCCCGTTGCCCTCGTAGCCGTGGGGCAGCAGGAGCGTCAGCCGTGAGGTCTGGCCCCATTTCGAGAGGCCGGAGACGATGAACTGGTCGACCGCGACCTGCGCGCCGTTGACGAAGTCGCCGAACTGCGCCTCCCAGGCCACGAGCGCCTCCGGCGCCGCCACGGAGTAGCCGTACTCGAACCCGACGCAGGCCTCCTCGGAGAGCGGCGAGTTGTGGATCTCGAACGACGCTGTCGCCTCCTCGAGGTTCTGGACGGGCGCGTACGCCTGGCCGTTTTGCGCGTCGTGCAGGACGAGGTGGCGGTGCGAGAACGTGCCGCGCTCGGTGTCCTGGCCGGTCAGCCGGACGGGGATCCCTTCCACGAGCAGGCTGGCGAAAGCGAGCTCCTCGGCCTGGCCCCAGTCGACCCCGCCCTCGTCGAGGGCGCTGCGGCGGCGCTCGAGCTGCTTCGCGAGCTTCGGGTTGACCGTGAAGCCCTCGGGCACGCGAAGGAGCTCCTCGTTCAGCGCGCGAAGCCGCTCGGCAGGGACGGCAGTGACGACGTCGGCGCCCGTCGAGGTCGGGATGCGGCCCTCGTACGCGACGGCGGGCACGCCCTGGCCGAAGGTCGTCTTCAGCCGCTCGTGCGCCTCCTTGAGCGTCGTCTCGACGCGTTGGCCCATCGCATCGAGCTCCTCCTGGGTGACTACGCTCTCCTCCAGAAGCGCCTGGGCGTAGTGCTCGCGCACGCTGGGCTGGCGCTCGATCCGCGCGGCCATCAGCGGCTGCGTGTAGGCGGCCTCGTCCTGCTCGTTGTGGCCGTGGCGCCGGTAGCCGACGAGGTCGATCACGACGTCGGTGCAGAAGCGCCGCCGGAAGGCCATCGCGAGCCGGATCGTGGAGAGAGCCGCCTCGGGGTCGTCGGCGTTGACGTGGAAGATCGGGAGGTCGAAACCCTTGGCGAGGTCGCTCGAGTAGCGGGTCGAGCGCGCGTCCGCCGGCTCGGTGGTGAAGCCGATCTGGTTGTTCGCGATCAGGTGCAGGCTGCCGCCTGTCGAGTACCCGTTCAGGTCGGCGAGGTTCAGGGTCTCGGCCACGACGCCCTGCGCGGGGAACGCGGCGTCGCCGTGGATCTGCACGGCCATCGCGACGGACGAGTCGACGTAGCCCGTGCGAACCGAGCGGTCGGTCTGCTCGGCGCGCGTCCGGCCTTCGACGACCGGGTCGACAGCCTCGAGGTGGCTCGGGTTGGAGGCCAGCGTGACCGTGATGTCGCCGGCCGAGGTCCGGCGCGTGCCCTCGGCGCCGAGGTGGTACTTGACGTCGCCGGTGCCGCCCTCGGGGTCGGCGGCCACGGCCTCGAGCGTGCGCTCCCCCTCGAACTCGCGCAGGATCGTCTCGTAGGGGCGGCCGATGACGTGCGCGAGCACGTTCAGCCGACCGCGGTGGGCCATCCCAAGCACGACCTCGTGTCCGCCCTCGTCGGCGGAGAGCCCGATCGCCTCGTCGAGCATCGGCACCATCACGTCGAGGCCCTCGATCGAGAACTGCTTCTGGCCGAGGAACGCCCGGCGGAGGTAGCGCTCGAAGCTCTCGACCTCGGTGAGGCGCTCCAGCAGGCGGCGCTTGTCCTCGGCGGACAGGCTCTGTCGATAGCGGCCCGACTCGATCGACGCGCGCAGCCAGACCCGTTGCTCCTGGTCGGCGATGTGCTCGATCTCGTAGGCGCTCGTGCCGCAGTACGTCTCTCGCAGCTGCGGCAGCACGTCCGCGAGCGTCTCGCCGGGGACGTGCACGCCGAGGATCCTGGCCGGGATCAGCTTCTGAACCTCGGGCGACAGCTTCGGCTCGTAGCGCTCGGGCTCGAGCGACGGCTCGCCGACCGGCTCGGAGCCGAGCGGGTCGAGGCGCGCCGCCAGGTGGCCGTGCGAGCGGTACGCGGTGACGAGCGCCATCGCGGCCGCGACGGCGGCGAGCATCGCCTCGTCGGCCGTTTCCGTCTGAGTTGGTGCCGGGACCTGCTGTGGCTCTGGCTCGGCTTGGGGCTCGACGGCGGGCGGAACCGGCTCCGCGACGGGCGCAGGCGGGGCCGCGTGCCCGTTCTCGTCCTGCAGCAGCTCGACGAGGCGCGCGAGGCCGGGATGGGCCGCCACGAGCTCGCTCGCGCCGCTCTCGAACAGCGAGCGCCACTCGCTCGGGACCGCGTCGGGGTTCTCGAGGTACTGCTCGAGAAGCGCGCTTGCGTAGCCCGCGTTCAGCCCGTCGACATCATGCATGCTCATCGTCTTTGTTGTACCAACCGGGATCCCTCCCGGCGAGACTCGACCCGGTTAGTAAAGCGGGTTGTTGGTGAGCACCGCCAGAGCCATGCCGACGACGAAGCAGACGCCGCCTGTCACGACCGCGAAGGCCGCGAGCCGTGAGTGCCTGCCGCCGATCGCGGCGGCGAGCAGCGCCAGCAGGATCCCGAACGGGATCAGCCGTCCAGGCCTGTAGGCGACTCCGACGCAGCTGGCGAGGATCGAAAGCGAGGCGAGCAGGCCCGCGACCGCCTCGCCCGGCCGCTGCCGGGCCTCGGGCTGGGCGCTCATCTCGGCACCGTCGCGCGACGAGCCCTGGCGGGCGTGCGCTCAGGCCCGCGCCGCGGCGACGGACGACGCGAGCGCGGCGTCCAGGGCGACCTCGGCTCCGGGTCCTCTCGCACGGTCTTGCGCGCCGGCTCGGGCGGCTGCGGCTCGGCTTTCACGGCCCAGTAGACCACGAGGCACAGGTAGACGATCGGGATCTTCAGGACGAACATCAGGAAGACGAACTCCCAGACCATCGCCGGAGTGTACGGGATCACCTGGTGAGTCGGATCGCGAGGAACGGGCTACCGACGACCCGTCCCTCACAACCCGATGATCCGCCCCAGCCGGCTCGAGCCGGAGCCGCAGCCCGGCAACGCGAGCACGATCGTCACGAGCACGACCACCCCGACGACGACCGCCGGTGCGATCCAGCTACGCGCCCGACCAGCTCGCACCGCTTCCTCCGTCGCCGTGCACCCAGATGTCCACGATCGGGTACCGGTGCGGGCAGTACCAGATCACGCAGGCGTGGAACTCGCCCTGCGTCCACGCGTCGGTCGAGTACGTCCCGACGCCGCGGTTGTTGCAGTGCTCGAGCACGCAGTTCGTGTTCACATTGCCGTCGAAGATCCAGCTGAACGCCGTGTCGGAGGCCCAGCGGTCGCGCCAGAACCACGTGATCTTGCCGCCGCTCCAGCACCAGCGGACCTGCTCGTTGTAGTGGTACACGACCATTCGCGCGAGGTTCTTGCGCGTCGCCCTGGCCCAGCGAGTGCGGCAATTCGCGCGTGGGAACCCGTAGAACTCGGCCGACTCGGTGAGCACACCCGACTCGCCTTCGCTCGTGCCGCAGTCCACGTTCCTGTCGTAGCAGGAGTCGGCCGGGTAGCCGATCACCTGCGCGCGTGCCTTCCCCGGGCCGAGCCCGAGCACGAGTACGGCCACGAGCATGATGAGCGCCGCGCCGCCGAACCGTCTTCCTGTCTCCATCGTCCACCTCCCGTCGACTCATGCCGACGGTAGGCGTGGCCTGCGCGCGGGTGTGAAACGCCTTCGTGCCGAGACTGCAACATCGTTGCGAGGGTCCTACTCGACCCCGGCTCGGCTGCCTAGTGGCCGTTTCGGACACGTCCATAGCCGCCGCCGCCGGGCGTCTCGACCCGCACGACGTCGCCGGGGCCAAGACTGCGCGTCACCTTCGCGGGCAGCTCCTCGCCGTTCAGGAGGTTCCGGCCCGGCCGGCCCGGCTCGCCGCCACTCGCCCCCTGCGGGCCACGCGTTCGCCTCTCGCCGACGAGCGAGAGACGGCACGGCTCGAGCACCCGCAGTTCCCGCACGACGCCGTCCCCGCCGCGGTGCGCCCCCGCGCCGGCCGACCCCAGCCGCAGCTCGTGCCGCTCGACGCGCAGCGGGTAGGCGAGCTCGAGCGCCTCCGTCGGCGTCGAGAGCGTGTTCGACATGGCGACGTGCACCGCTGACGGGCCGTCGGCGTCCGGGCAGGCCCCCTGGCCGCCGCCGACGGTCTCGTAGTAGGTGAAGCGATCGTTCCCGAGCGTGAGGTTGTTCATCGTCCCCTGCCCCTGAGCGGGCACGGGCACCGCCTGTCCGAACGCGGCGAAGACGACGTCGACGATCCGACTCGAGGTCTCGACGTTCCCGGCCGCCACCGCGGCGGGCGAGCGCGCGTTCAGGAGCGACCCCTCGGGCGCAAGCACCCGGACCGGCGCGAAGGCGCCGCCGGAAGCGGGCGTGTCCGGGTCGGCAAGGCAGCGGACGACGAAGTAACAGGCCGACCGCGTCACGGCCAGCGGGCAGTTGAGGTTCCCGTCGTGCTGTGGTGCGGTGCCCGCGAAGTCGAGCTCGAGCTCGTCGCCGGCGATCGTGAGCACGACACGAAGCTCGAGCTCGGAGCCGTCTGCGGCCTCGACCGTGTCGGCGCCCTCGAAGCGCCCGTCCGGGAAGCGCGAGATCGCTGCACGGACCCGGCGCTCCGAGTACGCGTACAGCTCATCCATCGCCGACTCGACACGCGACTGCCCGCGACGGGCGCAGAGCTCGTCCAGACGCGTGGCGGCGAGGCTGTGCGCGGCCAGCTGAGCACGCAGGTCTCCGCGCCGCTCGTCCGGGTTGCGCATCCGCGCGACGAGCGCATCCAGCACCTCCTCGTCGAGGCGCGTCGGCGGGATGACGACGCCCTCCTCGTCGAGCCGGTGCGACTCGGCGGGGAGGCTGCCCGGCTCGGCCGCGCCCACATCCGCGTGGTGGGCGCGCGTGACCGCGAAGCCTACTCCCGTCCGCGTCACGAGCGTGATGTCGGGAAGATGCGTCCCGCCGGCGAACGGGTCGTTCAGGATCCATGCCTCGTCAGGCCTCGGGTCGTGCGCCTGCACGGCGGCGACCGCGTCGGGCATCGCGCCGAGGTGCACGGGGATGTGCTCCGCCTGCGCGATCATGCGACCGCGCAGGTCGAAGAGCGCGGTCGAGCAGTCACGCCGCTCCTTGATGTTGGCCGAGAAGGCCGAGCGGACGAGCACGGCGCCCATCTCGTCCGCAATCGAGCGCAGCGCTGCACCGATGACCTGGAGCTCGACCCTCATTTCACGGATTCGGCACGGTCTCGTGACTGTCTCGTGAGCCGCAACGTGCTACTTGTTCCATCCCTAACCCCCACCCACCCCGGGGGCAGCCAGCACGTCGCACCCTCGAGCTCGATTCGTTTTGGCCCCGTCTCCTCCAGAGGACGGCCGGCCGGGAGCTGCAGCGCCGGGCCGGGGCGAAGCTCGGCGGTGCGCACGGCGACGAGCTCGATCGCGCGGTCCCTGTCGGCGTAGCCGTAGCGCGCCGCGTGGGCACGGTGGAACGCCTCCGCGAGGTCCGGCTGCAGCGGGACCGACAGCTCGAACGACTGACCGCGGTAGCGAAGCTCGGCCTCGCCCTCGGCCGGCAGCTCGCCGGCGTCCTCCAGCGCGCACACGTAGGAGCGCACCGAGTCCCGCCGCTCGTCCGCGGCGGCGAGCCCGATCGCCGAGAGCACGCCGGCCGTGTCCGGCACGAGCACGGTCTCGATCCCGAGTTCCTCGGCCAGCGCGCACGCGTGCAGCGGGCCTGCCCCGCCGAAGGCGACGAGCGCGTGCTCCCGCGGGTCGTGGCCGCGCTCGACCGAGACGAGCCTCAGCGCCCGCAGCATCTCCGCGTTCACGACCTCGACCGCTTCGGCGGGATCGATCCCGCCGAAGGCGCGCTCGGCCGCAGCGACGTCGAGCTCGAGTCCACCGGCGAGCCGCGGCGGCAGCCGCCCCAGCAGCAGGTTCGCGTCCGTCACGGTCGGTCGCTCCCCGCCGCGCCCGTAGCAGGCCGGACCCGGATCGGCTCCGGCGCTCTCCGGCCCGACGCGCAGGGCACCGCCCGCGTCGCGCCAGACGATCGAGCCGCCGCCTGCCCCGACGGTCTGCAGGTCGACCATCGGCAGGCGCAGCGGCAGCCCGCCCACCTCGCGCTCCGAGCTCCTCCCCGCCTCGCCCCCGCTGATCAGGCAGACGTCCGTCGAGGTCCCGCCCATGTCGAGCGAGATCGCGTTCTCGACGCCGACCGCACGCGCGACGCGAGCCGCCCCGACGACCCCGGCCGCGGGGCCGGAGACGAGCGCGACGGCGGGATGCGCCGCTGCCTCCGCGAGAGTGGCGAGCCCGCCCGAGGAGCGCATCACCAGCGGCTCCGGCAGCCCCGCTCCGCCGGTAGCGACGGCGAGCGCTTCGAGGTACCGTGAGACGGCCGGCCCGAGGTAGGCGTCGATCGCGGTCGTCGACGCGCGCTCGTACTCGCGCAGCTCGGGCGAGACCTCGTGTGAGGCGACTACCCGCACTCCGGGCAGCCGCCGGCGCAACTCCAACGCGACCGCCCGCTCGTGGCTCGCGTCGCGGAAAGCGAACAGCAGGCACACGGCAACCGACTCCACGTCGTCGCCCAGGTCAGGAAGCGAGTCGAGCTCGAGCGATGCGATCACGCGCGCGGGCCCGATCCGCTCACGTACTCCGTGGCAGCGCTCGAGCGGGACGAGTGGCTCCGCGTGCGCGGCGCAAAGTCGGTAGAGATGCGCGCGATCCTGGCGGCGCAGGTGCAGCAGGTGCTCGAAGCCGTCGGTTGCGACGAAGGCCGTGCGAGCGCCTTTCCGCTCGAGCAGCGCGTTCGTCGCCACCGTCGTGCCGTGCGTGAACCGTCCGACCTCTCCAGCGCCGACTGCTGCCGCGGCGGCGAGCACCGACTCTTCCTGCCGCGTCGCCGTCGGCACCTTCGCCGTCCGCAGCTCGCCCTCCGCGAGCAGGACCGCATCGGTGAAGGTGCCGCCCACGTCCACGCCCAGGATCGCCACAAGGGGAATCTGTCAGGACGCCGCGATCCGAGCAGCGTCCAGGGGCAAGACCGCGAGCTCGGGAGGCGGCCGCCGGACGAAGCCGTCGATGAGCAGCAGGTCTTCCGCCTGCTCGGGTGTCAGGAGCTCGCCGTCTCGCTTGCGCGCGGCCCGGCAGTGCGCCAGCCCCGCCTCCGCCTCCAGCCTCGCGCCCGGTCCGGGCGGCAACGAGCGGACGGCGCAGACACCGCCGCCGCAGACGAAAAAGGCCTTTCGCCAGCCCGGCTCGAGCGACGGCGCGACGAGACAGACCTCCAGCCCGCGCAGCTGCTCGAGCCGCTCCAGGCGCTCGACGACGTGCTCGAGCGCCTCGATCCTGTCGCGCAGCCGGGCGGCCTCCTCGTAGCGGAGGCTTTCTGCCAGGCGCGCGAGTCGAGCTCGCAGCCGCGGCAAGGGCCCGCCCTCGAGCAGGCCCTCGAGCTCCTCGGGGGTGCTCAGGGCGAGCGCGCGCGCCGCCAGGGAGGCCCGCCGGCGGCTCGGGATCGGGCCGAGCCGGGTCGCGGTCTTGCTGACGACCAGCTCCTCGCCTCGACGCTTGAGGTAGACGCCGTGCTCCTTCCTGCGGCTGCGCGAGTTTGCCGGCGGCTGGAGCTCGCGGATCAGCCGCAGTTCCTCGAGCGCGGACTCGAGCTCCGACCCCAGCACGCGCCACTCGACCCGGTCGAGGGCGTGCAGGGCCGCCTCGACGGACGGCCGCTGGCGATCGCTACGGAAGTAGGAGCGCAGCCGAGCCCTCAGGTCGCGTGCCCGGCCCACGTACAGCACCTGGCCGTGACGGTCGTGGAAGAGGTAGACCCCGGGCCGAGTCGGAGCGCCACGCGCGAGCGAGCGCTTGTCGTACACCCGTCGCCTGCGCGGCGCGGAGAGCGTGCGCAGGTCCGAGAGCCGCCTCGCGCCGAGCTCCTGGGCCAGGCCGATCAGATGGATCAGCACCTCCGCCGTCGCCTCGGCGTCGGGGAGGGCGCGGTGACAGGGCGTGGTCGCGACGCCGAAGAAGTTGGCCAGCGAGGCCAGGCCGACGCGGCGCAAGCGGTTCTCCAGCAGGCGGCGCGCGAGGGCAGCCGTGCAAAGCGGCGGCTCGGAGAGCCTGCGCCCATGCATCTGCTGCAGCTGCCGCTCGAGGAAGGACTGGTCGAAGCGGGCGTTGTGTGCGACGAGCGCCGCATCGCCCGCGAAGTCGAGAAAGCCGCGCACGACCGTCGCAGCCGACGGCGCGCGCCGCAGCTCCTGGTCGCGCAGGCCGGTGAGGCGGGCCACGGGCTCCGGCAGCGCCACTCCCGGGTTGACGAGCGACTCGAAGGAATCGACGAGCTCGAGCGCGCGGACCCGAACGGCGCCGAGCTCGCAGATCCGGCTCTTCGCCGGCGAGAGCCCGGTCGTCTCGAGGTCGAAGACGACGAACTCGGCCTCGTCCAGCGACGGATCGGCCCGCGCACCGGTCAGGAAGACCGTGGCGCCGTTGCACTCGAGCCGGCTGTCGCCCGCGGTCACCTCCGCCAGAAGCGAGCAGGCCAGGCCCTGCGGGATCGAGGAGGCGGCGAAGAGCGACCGGGCCGCGTCGGCAGCCGACAGCGGGCCTCGCTCCTCGACGGCCTCGACCAGCCGGTCGAGTGCGTCGAGCGCAAGCTGCACCCCTGGGATCAAAGCGAACATATGTTCGCTTTGCAAGCAGGAACTAGTCCGGGAGCAGCGGCATCGCCTGTCCTTGCCGCCGCCCCAAGAGCACGGCCCGGGTGACGGCGGCCGAGCCGAACCGCAGCCGGACATCGTCCAGCGCGGCGTCGAGGGCGTCGTCGTCACGGCGGTCGAACGGCAGCGCGAGCTGGACGGCGCGGCCTTCGGCGAGGTTGCCGACCGAGACTCCGACCAGCGTGATCCCGTGCCGCGCGATTAAGGGCACGGCGCTCGCGAGCAGGCCTCTCGCGGCGGTGAGGATCGCCTGCGTGTTGCAGGTGGCGTAGGGCAGCGTGTGCGACCGCGTCGCCCGCGAGAAGTCGTCGAAGCGCAGTCGCAGGACGACGGTGCGCCCGACGCGGCCGGCGGTCCGCAGGCGGCGCGCGACGCGGTCGACGAGGCCGACGAGCGAGGCGTCGACGTCCTCGAGCGACGTACGCGTGCGGCCGAGTGCCCGCTGCGCGCCGATCGAGCTCCGGCGGCGCCCCGGCTTCACCGGCCTGGGATCGCGGTTCTGGGCGAGAGCGTGCAGGTGCCGGCCCGAAGCGCGACCCAGGAGCGAGACGAGGGCACCCTCCCCGAAGCCGGCGACCTCGCCGACGGTCGTCACGCCGAGGTCGTGCAGCCGCCTCGCCGTCACGGGCCCGACGCCCCAGAGCCGCTCAACCGGGAGCGGATGCAGGAACGCGAGCTCGCGCTCGGGCGGCACGAGGAGCAGGCCGTCCGGCTTGGCCACCCCGCTCGCCACCTTGGCCAGGAACTTCGTCCTCGCGATCCCCACCGTGATCGGGAGCCCGACGCGCTCGCGCACGTCGCTGCGCAGCCGCGCGGCGACCTCGGCCGGGGTTCCCGAGAGGCGCCTCACCCCGCGGACGTCGAGGAACGCCTCGTCGATGGAAAGGCCCTCGACCCGCGGCGCCGTGTCCTCGAACACGCGGTACACCTCCCTGCTCGCCTCGGTGTACGCCGACATGCGCGGCTCGACCACGATCGCGTCGGGACACAGCCGCCGCGCACGGCCGACGCTCATCGCGGTGCGCACGCCGTGCGCCTTCGCCTCGTAGCTCGCCGCGAGGACGACCCAGGCGCCGACGATCACCGGCCGTCCGAGCAAGCTCGGCTCATCTCGCTGCTCGACGGCTGCGAAGAACGAGTCGACGTCGGCGTGCAGGATCGTCGCGTCACCTGTCACGAACACATGTTCGCACACCGGCGCGGGAATGCTCGTCGCCCCGGCACGTTCGACCAACCGTGGCCAGGCGCTGGACATCCGAGCTCGAGCTCCGTGGAGCCGGGGGCGAGCCCGTCGACCTCTGGCGCACGCTCAGCTCGCACGGCGTGGCCGACCTGCCGCCGAACGCGATCGACGAGGACGCAAAGACGCTGACGACCACGATCGCGCTCCCGCGGGGGCGCGCCGGCACGATCCGGATCGGCCCGGGACGCCCGGGTCACGCGAGCGTGCGGGGTGACGCCGACAGCCCGCCCCTCCTCGTCGCAGCTCGCCACATGCTGCGACTCGACGCCGACCTCTCCCCCTTCTACGAGGCCGCCCGCGAGGATCCCGACCTGGACTGGGCCTGCGCGGGAGCGGGCCGGATGCTGCGCAGCCCGACCACCTTCGAGGACGTGGTCAAGACGGTGTGCACGACCAACTGCGCCTGGTCGGGGACGGTCCGGATGACGACCGCCCTCGTGGAGCACCTCGGCCCCGAGGCCCCGGACGGGCGCCGCGCCTTTCCAGCGCCGGAGGCGATGGCCGGTGTCGACGAGGGCTTCTACCGCGAGGTCGTCCGCGCGGGGTATCGCGGCCCGTACCTGCGGACGATCGCGGCAGAGGTCGCCGAGGGCAAGCTCGACCTCGAGGCGCTGAACGACCCCGAGCTACCGGACGAGGAGGTCGCCGCCCGCCTGCTCGAGCTCCCCGGCTGCGGCCCCTACGCGGCGGCGCACATGATGATGCTGCTCGGCCGCTACTCGCGCCTGATCCTCGATTCCTGGACGCGGCCGCAGTACGCGCGCCTGAACGGCCGCAAGGCGAGCGACAAGACGATCGAGCGGCGCTTCCGCGGCTACCGCGACTACGCGGGCCTCGCGTTCTGGCTCTATCTGACGCGAGACTGGGTGGACGCCTAGAGCCCGGTGTCGCAGGCCGCCGGCTTGCCCTGCTGGTAGCCGACGGTGAACCAGTGCTGGCGCTGGCTAGACGCGCCGTGCGTCCACGTCTCGGGGTTGATCCTGCCCTGCGTCGCCTGCTGGATCCGGTCGTCGCCGACGGCAGCGGCGGCGTTCAGCGCGTCCGCGACGTCGCCCTGTTCGAGCGGGGTCAGGTAACCGGTCTGGGCGGCGTGGTTGGCCCAGACCCCGGCGAAGCAGTCGGCCTGCAGCTCGGTTCGCACCGACCGGCCCTGCGCCCCCGCGTCGCTCGAGCCGCGGAGCGAGCCGCGCAGGTCCTGGATGTGATGGCCGTACTCGTGGGCCAGCACGTACGCCTGGGCGGCCGGGCCGCCCGTCGCGCCGAAGCGGTCGCGCAGCTCGTCGAAGAAGCCGAGGTCGATGTAGACGTGCTTGTCGACCGGGCAGTAGAACGGGCCGACGTCAGAGGTCGCGGTCCCGCAGCCCGTGGCGGTCGAGCCCGTGAAGAAGACGGTCTTGGCGAGCGCGTACTGCTTCCCCGTTGCACGGAACTGGCTGTCCCAGTAGGCCTGGATGCTGTTCACGTAGCCGACGATGCGGCAGTCCTCACGAGTGTTCGCCGCCGGTGCGTTCCTGCACGACGAGGTCGACGTCGTGCCGACCGAGCGGTTGTCCAGGTTCTGCAGCGGCGCCGAGAGCCCGCCGCCGTTCGAGAGCACCGAGATCAGCAGCCAGACGACGAGGGCGGCGACGCCGAGGCCGCCGCCGCCGGCCGCGATCCCGCCTCCGGGGAGGGCGAGCCCGCCGCTGCCGCGACGGTCCTCGACCTGAGACGGGTCGAGCCGGGCGTTCTTCCGAAAGCGCACCGAATGGTTCTGCCGCGTTGCAGGTCGGTGCTAAACGTCAGTGGAGCCGACGGGGCTCGAACCCGTGACCTTTTGGCTGCCAGCCAAACGCTCTCCCAGCTGAGCTACGGCCCCAAGCGTCCAAAGTGTAGCCGCGTTCAGGCGGTGCTAGACGACGGCGGCGTCGAGCTCGATGCTCGGGACGTCGCCCCAGAGCTCCTCGAGCCGGTAGTACTCGCGCGCCTCGGGCGTGAAGACGTGGAAGACGACGTCCAGGTAGTCGCCGACGATCCAGCGGCCCTCCGGCCCACCGGCCACCGACTGCGGCAACGCGCCCTCCTCGTGCTTCAGGCGCTCGTGCACCTCGTCCCAGATCGCCTTCGTCTGACGGGCGTTCTGACCGGTTGCGAGCACGAAGAAGTCCGTGTAGCTGCACACGGGTCGCATGTCGAGGATGAGGACGTCCTGCGCCAGCTTCTCCTGGGCGAGGCCGGCGATGCGGCGGGCGTGTTCTAGCGGTGTCAGGGTCTCGTCAAGTCCTCTCGGGTCCGCCGTCAGTGTAGCCGCGGTAGAGGGCGTGCTCGGTGATCGCGGCCGCGACCGCAGGCGGGACGAGGTCGTCGATCGGCTCTCCCTCTGCGATCCGCCGCCGAACCTCGCTGGATGAGACCGGCGGCGAGTCGAGCTCGAACGAGAGCACGCGGTCGCCGTAGGCCGCCAGGTCGGCCGGCGGGTAGCCCGAGCGCGTGCCGACCGCGAGACGCACCCAGTGCAGCACCTCCTCGGGGTCCTGCCAGGACGGGAAGGCCGCACCCTCGTCGGCGCCGACGATGAAGATCGCGTCGCCGAAGCGCCCGCCTCGCACGGCGTCGACGGTGAAGGCGTGCTCGTCGAGCACGACCTCGGCGGGGAGCTCGGCGAAGGCGGCGCGCGCGAGGCGTAGCCGCGGCTCGGAGTCCGCGACGACCTTGCGGTGGCCCGGGTCGGCGGCGACGAGCACGACCAGTCGGTCGATTGGCAGCTGCTCCAGCGCGGCGCGCGCCAGGGCGAGGTGACCGTTCTGCGGCGGGTCGAAGGTCCCACCGAGGATGCCGGTCACTGGAATTCCAGGACCTCGCCCTCGACGTCCACCTCGTCGCCTCGCCTCGCGCCTGCGTCGCGCAGCGCCTGCTCGAGCTCTTCCTCCGAGCCGGGCGTGCCCATGACCCGGAAGCCGCGGTCGGTGCGGAAGATCCGGAAGCGGCGCCGCTGATCAGGCTTGGGCCGGTAGACGAGGAAGCGCGGCAGCCCCTCCTCGTCGGGCCGGGGCGCCTCGGCCGGGGGGCACAGCTCGAACAACGCCCGGCGGAACTGCTCGACGCCGTCGCCGGTCGCGGCCGAGAGGGCGAACACGCGCAGGACGCGCCCGTCGTCGGGCTCGAGCTCGGGCGGCTCCGGCAGCAGGTCGGTCTTGTTCAGCACGACGACCTGGGGGCGCTCGGCCAGGCCCGCCCCGTACTCCTCGAGCTCGTGGTTGATCGCCTCGAAGGCGTGCGCCGGATCGTCGCCGGCGACGTCGATCACGTGCACCAGCAGCCGCGCACGCTCGAGGTGGGCGAGGAACTCGTGCCCGAGGCCGACGCCTTCGCTCGCACCTTCGATCAGGCCCGGCACGTCGGCGACGACAAGCTGCCGCTCGTCCGAGTCGACGGTGCCGAGCACGGGCTGCAGCGTCGTGAACGGGTAGTCGGCGACCTTCGGCTTCGCATTGGAGATCCGGGCCAGCAGCGACGACTTGCCCGCGTTAGGGAGCCCGACGAGAGCGGCGTCGGCGAGCAGCTTGAGGCGGAGCTCGTAATCCGCCTCCTCACCCGGAAGCCCGGTTTCGGAGAAGCGGGGCGCCTGCCGCGTTGGGGTGGCGAAGCGCTTGTTGCCGCGGCCGCCTTCGCCGCCTCGTCCCAGGACGACCTTCGCCTCCGGCGCGGCTAGGTCGGCGACCAGCTGCTCGTCCTCGTCGAGCACCTGGGTGCCGACGGGCACGCGCAGCTCGATGTCCTCGCCGGAGGCGCCATGCTTGCCGCTGCCGCCGCCTGCGCCGCCCTTGCCGGCCTTGAACCGCTGTTTCGCGCGAAAGGCGGAAAGGTCGCGCAGGTCGGCGTCGGCGACGAGCAACACATCGCCGCCGGGACCGCCGTCGCCACCGTCTGGACCGCCCTTGGGGACGTGCTTCTCGCGCCGGAAGCTGAGCGCCCCGTCGCCGCCCCGCCCCGCCTGCACGTGAATGCGGGCCCGGTCGTGAAACATGACGCTATTCGGTGATCGAGATGAAGCGGCGCTCGCCGCTTGTCCGGAAAGCCACTGTGCCGTCGCGCTTGGCGAAGATCGTGTCGTCGCGGCCGATCCCTGCCCCGGCGCCTGGCCGGAAACGCGTCCCGCGCTGGCGGACGATGATCGTCCCAGCGGTGACATCCTGGCCGTCGAAGACCTTGACGCCGAGCATCTTCGGGTTTGAGTCGCGGCCGTTCCGCGACGAGCCGAGTCCCTTTTTGTGAGCCATCTAGTCCTTCTCCTTCGCTTCGAGCGCCGCGAGGGCCCCCTTGCGCTTCGCGTGGGCGCGCTCGTACTCCAGCGCCGCCTCGACCTGCTCGGGCGACCAGCGACCGATCTTCTCGTTGATGTCGGCGATCGTCATCTCGGCGTAGCCGCGCGGGAGCTTGTCCGGTGCGGCCTCCGCCTCCTGCTTGGCCGGAGCCTCCTGCTTGGCGGGCTCTGCCGCCTCTTTCTTCGCGGGCGCGCTGCGCTTGGCCGCCCCGCCGATCGACTCGATCTCGATTTGCGAAAGCTTTGCGCGAAAGCCGGTGTGGCGGCGGTAGCCGCTCTTGGGCCGGTACTTGCCGATCCGGATCTTCTCGCCGAGCGGCGACCCGACCACGCGAACGGTCACCTTCGACTTCGGCGCGAGCTCGAACTTGCCGTCCCCGCCGAGCATCAGCACCTCCGGATGAAAGGTCTTGCCCTCCTCCGTCGGGAGGCGGTCGACAAGCAGGCGCTCGCCTTCCTGGACGCGGTACTGCTTACCGCCGAGTGAGATGATCGCGTAGGCCATGGCACCGAAACGCGGGCGTTCGCCCGCGAGCAGGGAAGTGTAGCCGCGACGGGCCGTTCTCGGCAAAACACGGGTCTCGGCGGGATCTACGTCGTCTGGGTGCTCTGCGGCCTGGCCACGGTCGCCGTCTTCGAGACCTACTGGCGCTTCCCGCCGCAAGACTTGTGGAAGGTCACGCACACCGGGCTCGTCGGCGGCGCGGGCCGGGCCTTCGTCTTCCTCAGCTACTCACCGGCCCTGGCGGCAATCCCCGTGCTGCTGATCGTCGCCGACCGCTTGGACAACCGCCGCACCCGGCTGCTCGCGCTCGTCTCGCTCGTCCTCTGCGCCACGGTCGCGATCCCCGGCGTGCAGACGCCGAGCCAGCTCGACCCGAGGTGGGCGTATCTCCCGGCCGTGATCGGGGTCGGACTCGCCGTCGGGTTGACAGCGTGGGCGAGCGCGCACGGGCGGCCCGAGGCGGTGCGCACGACGACCGCCGGCGACCTCGCGCGTGTGAGCGTCGGTGCGGTGTCGCTCTTCTTCGCGGCGCCCTACATCGCCGCCGAGCTCGGGTTCTTCCTCGACGGCGTGCCGTTGCTGGGCTGGATCTTCCAGACCGGCGCGATGCGGCCCGAGCCGGGCGCCGGCTACCTGCACGCTGCGGTTCATCACGGCCATCACCACGGGCTCGACGGCTTCCTCTTGGCCGTGACGGCGCTGCTGCTCTCGCGCCTCCTCGGCGGGATCCGAGCCCCGGGCCTGCGCACCGCCACTGCGCTCGTCCTCTCGCTGATGCTGGTCTACGGCCTGACGAACGAGGCGCAGGACCAGTGGGTCGAGCAGATCGTCAAACGCGGCTGGACCGACTGGGAGATCCCGAACGTGATGATCCCGTCGCTCTCGCTCGCATGGGCGGCGATGCTCGCCTGCGCGGCGCTCGTCTACGTCGCGTTCCTGCGATGTGAGCCGCTAGTCGCCCGGCGCTGAGTCGGTCTTCGCCGTTGCGGCGGCTCCGGACCCGGAGCCGGACCCGGAACGCCGCTTGCGGTTCCGGCCGCCGCGGGAGCCGCGGCGCGTCTTCTTCTTCGGCGTGGCGGGCGGCTCGGCGTCGCCGGATCCGTCCTCGCTCTTGGCGGCAGGCTCGTCCGGCTTGGACTCCTTCTCCGGCTTGGCCTGCTGCTCCGGCTTGGACTGCTTCTCGCGGCCGCCGAGGTGTGGATCGGGCAGGTGGATCCTGGGTGCGTCTCCGACCTCGCCGTTCCCGCGCGCCTGAGCCGCCGGCTGCTCAGCGCTCGCGCCGTTCGTCTCTGCGGCCGCGGGCTTCTTGCGCCGCCTGCGGCCTCCGCGGGAGCCTCGCCGGGTCTTCTTCTTCGGCGCCTGTTCCGTCGCGGCCTCGGTCTCTTCCTGTTCCTCTGTTTCTGTTTCTGTTTCTGCCTCTGCCTCTGCCTCGGGCTCCTCCGCCTCCGGCTCGGCTTCCTCCTCCTCGGGCTCCGGCTCGGCTTCTGCCTCCGGGCCCTCCTCGGCCTGCTTCTTCGTGGGCGGCTTGCGCGTCGGCTTCTCGGCGGCGCTCTCGGCCGTGATCGGCTCCTCTGGAGCCTTCTTGCCGCCGACGAGGCCGGCGTAGGCGACGCCGTCGAGCACGCGCTCGATGCGCACCTTGGCCTTCTTGCCGACGAGCCCTGCGGCGTTGCCGACGACGACGGTCAGGCCGTCGTCCAGCTTGCCGACCCCGGCGTTGACGTCGTAGCGTCCTACCTCGCCGAGCTTCAGGTCGACCTGCTTGCCCTCCTGGGCCGGGCTCTCGCCCCTGACGCTCTCGAGCGTGCCCTTGGCGAGCTCCTCGAAGTGGTTGACGGGCACGTCGTCGCGCGAGACGAACACGAAGCGCCGCTTCGTCTCCTCCTCGATCGCCATCAGCCTTGATGCGCCGGGGCCGATCAGGGTGTTGGCCACCCGCGAGTGCAGCTCGACCTTGAACGCCTTCGTCCGGGGAGCGCTCGCGGCCAGCGCGCGCAGGTGTCGCTCGACGTCCACCGCGGCCGAGGCCTCCGAGAGGACGACCCCGTCGCCGCCGCAGACGGTGCACTTGCGCGTGAGGATCTCGCGCGGCCCGTCGGTCACGTTCTGCCGCGTCATCTCGACCAGCCCGAGCGGCGAGATCTCGACCACGTAGGTCTTCGTCCGGTCGCGCTCGAGCTCGGTCTTCAGCGCCTCCTCGACGGTCGCCCGGTTCCTCGGATTCGCCATGTCGATGAAGTCGATGACGATGATGCCGCCGATGTCGCGCAGCCGCAGCTGGCGCACGACCTCCTTGACGGCCTCGAGGTTGTTCTTGGTGATCGTGTCCTCCAGCCGCCCGCCGGATGATTTCCCCCGCCCACCGACGAAGCGGCCGGTGTTGACGTCGATCACCGTGAACGCCTCGGCGTAGTCGAAGACGAGGTAGCCGCCGGAAGGCAGGTCGACCCGGCGCGAGAGCGTCGAGCGGATCTCGGCATCGACGCCCGAGGCCTCCATCAGCGGCGTCTTCTCGCGGTGGCGGACAACGCGGTCGGCCATGTGGGGCGAGGTCTTCTTCAGGTAGCCGACGACGCGCTTGTAGGTGCGCTCGTGGTCGACGAGCGCCCGCTCGAAGTCCTCGGTGAAGAGGTCGCGGATCACCCGCAGGGGCAGCTCGGCCTCCTGGTAGACGAGCGACGGCGCCTTGGCCGCCTTCGCCTGAGCCTCGATCGTCCTCCAGAGGCGCTGCAGGAAGACGAGGTCGCGCTCGATGTCCTCGGCCGAGGCGCCCTCGGCGGCGGTGCGGATGATCACGCCGCCCTTCTTCACGTCGAGGCGCTTGAGGATGTCGCGCAGGCGAACCCGCTCGTCGTCCTCGAGCCGGCGTGAGACGCCGAGCCCCTCGCCGTGCGGGACGAAGACGACGAATCGGCCCGGGAGCGAGATCTCGGTCGTGAGCCGCGCGCCCTTCGACTTCATCGGGTCCTTGACCGCCTGCACCATGACCTCCTGGCCACGGCTCAGCAGGTCCTGGATCTTGCGGCCGCGAGACTTCCCCTCCAGCTCGGGCGCGATCACCTCGTCGACGTAGAGGAAGCCGTTCTTCTCGAGGCCGATCTCGATGAACGCGGCCTCCATCCCGGGGAGGACGTTGTCGACCGTCCCCTTGTAGATGTTGCCGGCGATCGAGCGCCGTTCTGGCCGCTCGAGGTAGGCCTCGGCGACTTTGTCGTCCTCGAGCACGGCGACGCGCTGCTCGCTGACGTCGACCGAGATCAGCAGCTCGCGCTTCGCGGGCGGAAGCGGCGGGCGGCGGGCAGGCGTCCGTCGGCGAGGAGCCCGCTGCTTGCGGGCGGCCGGGCGGCGCTCTGGCCGGGCCTCGGTCTTCTTGGCCTCGGGCTTCGTGTCCGCCGTCTCGGCCTTGGCCTTAGCCTGGGTCTGGGTCCCTGCCGCGCCGGTGCGTTTCCGGCCGCGCCCTCCGCGGCTACCGCGGCGGCGCTTCTTGCGTGCAGGGTCTGTTGCGCCCGCCTCGGCGGGCGGGGGAGTTACGGTCTGGGTTGGTGCGGGAGGCGCGTCCTGGACACGGGCGCGCTCATCAGTAGACGGCTTCGGCCGCCTGAACCATCGAAGCAAGTGGAATCTCCTTTTTGGGCGCGCGCGCTGCCTTCGCCCGGATGAGACGGGCGGAGCGCGCGCTGCAGTGTGGTCAAACTCATCGGCATAAGCCGTCGCTACAGGCTAGCAGCGCCAGCTGTCGTTACCGATGCGCGGTTTTTAGGCGGCCGCGGCCGGCCTGAGCTTTGCGCGCTTCGTGCGCACCGCGCGAAGCCGCTGACTCAATCGGGCATACGCCCAGGGCTCGACCTCTCGGTAGCGCGGCTCGGTCTGACCCCGCGTCGCCTCGAGATATTCGAACCAGGCGTCGGCCTCCTCGATCATCAGCAGCTCCTCGGCTTCTCGTCTGTGGGCCATGGCGGGATGGTAGGTCCGCCCCCGGACGGAGGGACACGGGGGAAACCCGGTTTCCCCCGTGAACCCCCTCGCGAGGTTGACGCGCGTCCCGCGAAGAAAGGTTCCGGCGGGCGAAGCCCGCCTCCGCCGAGTGAGAACACGCTCGACCAGTCGAGGGTGGAGCTTCCATCCCTCCCAGGTCTGGTTCTTTTAGTACCTAGCGGCTGGATCGACGAAGATGTGGGTGTGGTGGAGGGGTCGTTTGTCCCGTCCGGATTCGTCGTCCCGCTCGCTCTCACGACGGAGCAATTCAGGCTCGAACCACTCGGGCCGCAGCACAACGACTCCGACTATGAGGCGTGGTTGTCGTCGGTGGAGCACATCCACATGACGCCCGGCTGGGAGACGAGCTCCTGGCCCGACGACCGCAGCGTGGTGGACAACCTGCGCGACCTGCAAGCGCACGCCGCCGACTTCGACAACAGGGCAGGCTTTACCTACACCGTCCTCAATCCTGCGACCGGCGAGGTGATCGGCTGCGTGTACATCTATCCCGACGACAGCGAGCAGCACGACGCGCGTGTGCGCTCATGGGTGCGGACGAGCCGGCCCGAGCTCGACGTTCAGCTGTGGCGGGCGGTCACAGATTGGCTCGCGGACGAGTGGCCGTTCGAGCGTGTGGCTTACGCCGAGCGCGCCGACGACGTCTGACGCTTACCGCTTGAGGGCTGGCTTAGGGTCGCGCTCGGGTGACATTCCCGGACGCTGGCCCATGCGACGGTCGATCGCGCTAGCCCAACGCCTTGACCATGATGAGACACGGGTTCTCCTCGCCCCAGAACGCAGTCGTCTCCTCCAGCCCGATGAAGCCGAGCGCCTCGTAGAAGGACCGCGTCCGGGCGTAGTTGACGTCCGGATGAGATGGGCCAAGCGTCTTCACCTGCAGGAGGCGGGTCTCGTTGCCCGCAACCTGGGCTGCGGCACCCTCAACTAACTCTCGTCCAACTCCGCGACGGTGCCTGTCGGGAAGCACGCCCATTGCCAGGATCTCCGCCGAGCCGGCCAAGTGCTGCTCGATCGTGAGAAAGCCGACATCGCGCCTTGCCTCCGAAGCGATCAGCGTGGGCAGCGTCCTCGCTGCCTCCACGTACCGGAGCAGCGGCTCTTCAAGGCCAAACCACTCCGGCAGGGCACGCATCACCGCCTCGGCTACACGAGCCGCGCGTTCACCACTGCAAGCCCGCTCAATCACAGCACTGATGGTACGGGCCGTCCTACAGGCGTCAGGTGACATTCCCGAACGCTGGCCGAGCCGAGGGTCTCGTAGCCGACGCTCGGGGACTTTGTTAGGCACGTTGCGACCCGGCCGAGTGCGCCGCTCTTCTCAAACCGGTCGTTAGTACCCGAGAGCGTCGAACGCGGCCGGATAGACGATCCGACCGGCGAGGTCGGGGCTGTATCCCGGGAGCCGCTTGACCATGAAAGCGTCGTCGGGGATCTTCGGATGCGGGGAGATGAAGCCGAGCGCGCTCGCCCGCTCGAAGCCGAAGCGAGGATAGTACGCGGCAATGCCCTCGACCATGACGG
>Ga0307289_10000177_pt1 | contig 25996 bp, 27 predicted proteins | sample ER_DNA_143_FD_194483 | JGI IMG/M metagenome (GOLD analysis project Ga0307289, IMG submission 194483) | Bulk soil microbial communities from the East River watershed near Crested Butte, Colorado, United States - ER_DNA_143 | ecosystem: Environmental > Terrestrial > Soil > Floodplain | place...
GTGGCCGACAGGCTCGACGGCGACCGCATTCGGCTCGAGCGCATCTGCCTGAAGGGGCGAAAGCGAGGCGGCGGCTAGTGGCCATCGTCGTCGACCGCGACACTCGTCTTGTCGTCCAGGGGATAACGGGCCGCGAGGGCTCGTTCCACGCAACCCGAAACAAGGGCTACGGGACGAACGTGGTCGCCGGAGTCACGCCCGGCAAGGGCGGCGCCGACGTCGAGGGCATCCCGGTCTTCGACTCCGTGCGCGCCGCAGCCGCCGAGACGAGTCCCAACACGGCGATGGTGTTCGTCCCCGCGCGCTTCGCAGCCGACGCGATCTACGAGGCGGTCGACGCGGGGATCGAGACAGTCATCTGCATCACGGAGGGCATTCCGGCCCACGACATGCTGCGGGTCTACAACCACGTACGGCCGCGCGGCGTGACGCTGATCGGGCCGAACTGCCCCGGGGCCCTGTCGCCGGGGAGGGTGAACGTCGGGATCATCCCGGCCGAGATCTTCCGCGAGGGCAACGTCGGCCTCGTCTCCCGATCCGGCACGCTCACGTACCAGATCGGGCACGAACTGACGCAACTCGGTATCGGCCAATCGACTATCGTCGGAATTGGGGGGGACCCCGTGGTCGGGTCGTCGTTTTTGGACATCCTCGCTCGCTTCGAGGCCGACCCCGAGACCGAGTACGTCGTCATGGTCGGGGAGATCGGCGGCGCCGAGGAGGAGAAGGCGGCGCGGTTCATCGAGGCCGAGATGTCGAAGCCCGTCGTCGCCTACATCGCCGGGTTCACCGCTCCCCCGGGGAAGACGATGGGTCATGCGGGCGCGATCATCTCCGGCACCGCGGGCACGGCCCAGGCGAAGAAGGAAGCCCTCGAGGCCTGCGGCGTCCGCGTCGGGACGAACCCGACCGAGGTCGCCCGCCTTGTCGCCGAGCTCGTCGGCGTCCGCGCCTAGGCGCCCGGCGAAGGCAGCTGCCGTCCAGAGCGGCTCGCTAGACTCGGCGCATGGCGCTGATCTCGTTCGCGCGCGGAATGCCGGGCCCGGATCTCCTGCCGATCGCGGCCTTCGGCGACTGCGCCCACGAGGCGCTCGAGCGCGACGGGGCGACCGCGCTTCAGTACGGGCCGCCGGGCGGCTACCCGCCCCTCAAGCAGTGGGTCGCCGAGCAGCACGACGTCGACCCCGGGCGCGTGATCGTCACCAACGGGTCGCTGCAGGGCTTCGCCTTCACCGCGCGGCACTTCGTCCAGTCGGGCTCGCGCTTCTTCGTCGAGGCGCCCTGCTACGACCGCTCGCTCTCGATCCTCCGCAAGCTTGGCGCAGAGGTCGAGCAGGTCGACCTCGTGGAGGACGGGCTGGACGTCGACGCGTTGGCCGGCCTGCTCCGGGCGGGCGACGTCGTCTACACGATCCCCACCTTCCAGAACCCGAGCGGGCGCACGCTCTCGCTGGAGAACCGCCGCAGGCTCCTCGCGCTCGCCGCCGAGGCCGGCGCGGTCGTGTTCGAGGACGACCCCTACGGGATGCTCCGCTTCGAAGGTGAGTCCATCCCGCGCCTCTTCGAGCTCTCGGGGGGCTCGACGATCTTCCTTTCCTCGTTCTCGAAGACGGTCGCGCCCGGCATCCGCACCGGGTACCTGATCCTCCCCGAGGAGCTCGTGCCCGCGATCGAGGAGCTGGTGCTCTCGAACTACGTCTCGCCCGCGATTTTCGTCGAGGCCGCGCTCCTCGAGTTCCTCACGAGCGGCCGCTTCGAGCCCAACCTCGAGACGGTCCGGGACGGCCTCCGCATCAGGCGGGACGCCATGCTGGCGGCGCTCGAGCGGGAGATGCCCGAGGGGACGCGCTGGAATCACCCCGAGGGCGGTTACTTCCTCTGGCTCGACCTGCCGAGCGGAATCCCGGCGGACACGCTCCTCGCGCGCGCGGGCGAAGAGGACGTCGTCTTCATCAAGGGCGCCGACTTCTTCTTCCACGGAGGCGGAGGGGAGTCCGCGCGCCTCGCGTTCTCCTTCGCGACCGCGCACGAGATCGACGAAGGCATCACTCGCATCGGGCGCCTCGTGCGCGAAGCAGCGGCCGTTGCCGCCTGAGCGGCACTTCGACACGGCGCACCTCGAGGAGATCGCGCCCATCGTCGGCGCGGGCGAGTTCGGCATCCTCCCGGTCCGCCTCCACTTTGGAATCCAGAGCTTCGGGGTGAACGCCTACGTCGCACCGGCTGACGGCGGCCGGGTCATCGAGGAGCACGACGAGCTCGGGACCGGCGCCGGCCGGCACGAGGAGCTCTACATCGTCGTGAAGGGCCACGCGACCTTCACCCTGGACGGAGAGGAGGTCGACGCCCCCGCCGGCACCTTCCTCTTCGTGAGCGACCCGAACGTGAGGCGCGGCGCGGTGGGACGAGAGCAGGGAACGACGGTGCTCGTCCTCGGCGGAGTGCCCGGGCGCCCCTTCCAGGCCTCCCCGTGGGAAGCGTGGCTCGAGGCTTCGCCCCACCTGGAGCGAGGCGAGCCCGAGGGCGGGATCGCCGTCTTTGAGCGCGCCCTGGCAGCGCATCCGGGGAACCCGAACGTGCTCTACAACCTGGCCTGCTTCGAGTCGATCGCCGGCAGGACCGATGCGGCCCTCGCGCATCTCGACGAGGCGATCGCCGCCGACCCGCGCACCCGCGAGTGGGCGCAGTCGGACTCGGACCTCGACCAGATCCGCGACGACCCGCGGTTCCCGAGCTCAGCCGCTTAGGCGGCGGCGTGGGCGTGCAGGGCGGGGCGCGCGATCAGCTTCGGCTGACGTGGAGGCTCGAGCGCCGCCTTGGCGGCCCTGAAGGTCGGACAGGGCGTGTTCCCCGGTAGCGCACAGAGCTCGGCTCGTCGGAAAAAACAGTCGTCGCAGGTGTTCGCCAGGCGTTTCGTCATCAGATCCCGAGCGAGCGACTATAGGTGCGCTTCGGCACGGTTTGAAGGGCGGCGTTCACCAAATAATCGCAATTTCCGCCAAGATCGTAACGTTTGTTGCCGCTCGGGAAAACTACAATGTTGCCAGAGCGTGCAACGCCTCGGAGAGGTTCGAGACGGGGACGATGCGAAGGCCGTCGGCGTACTTACGCGCACCCGCGGCGTTCGCGTCCGGGACGAGAAAGACGTCGGCGCCGGCGTCCCGCGCCCCGAACGTCTTCTGCTCGATCCCGCCGATCTCCCCGACGGTGCCGTCGAGGCCGATCTCGCCCGTCGCGACCACCTTCTTCCCGTGGTCGATGTCGGTCGGGCCGAGCTCGTCGATGATGTCGAGGGTGAACGCGAGTCCGGCCGAGGGGCCTCCGATCTGCCCCGTGTCGATGGAGATGTTCACGGGAAGGTCGAGCTTCGGCTCGATGAGGATGCCCATGATCGCCCGCGGGGGCCGGTCGGTCGATGCCTTCGTCCCGACCTCGACCGTCTGGTCGGCGCCGTCGCGCTCGATCCGCAGCGTGACCGTGTCTCCGGGCTGGACGCCGTCCATGACCTTCCGCAGATCTTCGGGGCTCGCGACGTCCTCCCCTTCGGCCCCGACGATGACGTCACCGGGCTGCAGGACTCCGTCCGCCGGGGCGCCGACGTCGACCGCGCTCACCTCGATTCCGTCCGACTTGACGTCGTAGCCGAGATTCCGGAGCGCGACCGCCGCGGCGACCTTCTGTGAGGCGCTCATCTCCGCGAGTCCCTGTTGGCGCTGTACGCGCTCCGGAACGTTCTGCGGGTTGTAGACGTCCGCGGGCACGACGGAGGCGCCGTCGTGGATTCCCGGGAAGTAGCGCTCGAGCAGGCTTGCCTTTCTGATGACCACGTCCACCATGTAGATGCCGCCGCCCGAGTCTTGGTTCTCGTGCTCGCCCTGAACATGGACGAGCGGCTCGACGGGGCGGGCTGGATCCGGCAGGAAGATGTAGTGGTCCGACGGGTAGAACGCGAAGATCGCGACGGCGATCAGGAGGACCGCGCCGATCGCGGCGACAGGAAGAAGACGGCGTTTCAGCTCGACCCGGCAAGCACGCCCACGACCTCGCGCACGGCGTCCGCCGACTTATCGAGCTCGGCGCGCTCGTCGTCCGAGAGCTCGAGCTCGATGATCTCCTCGATGCCACCTCCGCCGATCTTCACCGGCACGCCCATGTAGAGGCCGTCGATTCCGTACTCCCCCTCGAGGTACGCGGTGCAGGGGAGGACGCGCTTCTGGTCGAGGCAGACCGAGTCGACCATCTGCGCGGCCGCCGCGCCCGGCGCATACCAGGCAGACGTGTCGAGGAGGTTGACGATCTCGCCGCCTCCCTTGCGGGTGCGCTCGACCATCGCCTCGATCCGCTCCGCGGTCACGAGCTTCGTCAGCGGGATGCCGCCGACGGTCGTCGCGGAGACGACAGGGACCATCTGGTCGCCGTGGCCGCCGAGCACCATCGCCGTCACGTCCTTTGCCGAGGCACCGGTCTCCCAGGAGATGAACGTGCTGAAGCGCGCCGTGTCGAGGATGCCCGCCATGCCGAAGACCCGCTCCTTCGGGAAGCCGGAGACGTCCTTCGCGACATGGCACATCGCGTCGAGGGGGTTCGAGACCACGATAAGAGTCGCGTCCGGCGAACGCTCGACTGCCTCGCGCGTGACCGACCCCACGATGGACTCGTTGGTCGTCACGAGGTCGTCGCGGCTCATCCCGGGCTTGCGCGGAAGGCCGGCGGTTATGACGACGACGTCCGAGCCGGCGGTCTCGTCGTACCCGTTCGACCCCGTGATCGTAGGCTCGTAGCCGAGCACGGGCGCCGCCTCGTTCAGGTCGAGCGCCTTCCCTTGCGGGAGGTTCTCCTTGATGTCGACGAGGACGACGTTCGCGTAGTCGCGGCGCGCGATCTCCTGTGCGGCCGTCGCGCCGACGTTCCCGGCGCCGACGACCGTGACCTTCCTTCTCATACGCGCACTCCCATTTTGTCGATGATCGCGTCCGCGACCTCACTCGTCCCGACCGACGTCGGATCGTCGCGTGCCGCCTTCATGTCGTAGGTAACGCTCCGCCCCTCGGCGATGACGGCCGCGATGGCGCTCTCGACGCGGGTGGCGGCCTCCCGCTCTTCCAGGTGGCGCAGCATCATCACCCCGGAGAGCATCATCGCCATCGGGTTGACCTTGTTCTGGCCGGCGTACTTCGGCGCGGAGCCGTGGGTCGGCTCGAAGACCGCCGCGTGCTCGCCGAAGTTGCCGCCCGGCGCGAGGCCGAGGCCGCCGATGAGCCCGGCGCAGAGGTCGGAGACGATGTCGCCGTAGAGGTTCGGGCAGACGAGGACGTCGTACTCCTCGGGCCGCTGGACGAGCTGCATGCAGAGGTTGTCCACGATCCGGTCCTCGAACTCGATGTCGCTCTGCTCCTCCGCGACCTCGCGGGCGACGCGGAGGAACAGGCCGTCGGTGAACTTCATGATGTTCGCCTTGTGGACGGCGGTCACCTTGCGGCGGCCGTTCCTGCGCGCGTGGTCGAAGGCGAACTCGACGATGCGGCGCGACCCCGAGATCGAGATCGGCTTGAGCGAGATGCCCGAGTCCTCGCGGATGCGTCCCTGCCCGTGGTGCTCGACCCAGTCGATGAGGCCGGCCGCGTGCTCGGTGCCCTCCTCGAACTCGATCCCCGCGTAGAGATCCTCGGTGTTCTCGCGCACGACGACGAGGTCGACGGTCGAATAGCGCGACCGGACGCCTTCGTAGCTCTTGCACGGGCGCACTTGTCCGTAGAGGTCGAGGGTCTTCCGGAGCGCGACGTTGACGCTGCGAAAGCCCGTGCCGACCGGCGTCGTGATCGGCCCCTTGAGGGCGACGCCGTTCGCTCTGATGGACTCGAGCACGTGGTCGGGGAGCGGGTTTCCACCGTATTCGTCCATGACGTCCGCGCCGGCCTGCTGGACGTCCCAGTCGAGCTCGACGCCCGTCGCGTCGAGCACGCGGCGCGTCGCCTCGGCGAGTTCGGGCCCGGTGCCGTCGCCGGGAATCAGGGTCACGCGATGAGCCATGGGCGCGCGAAGGATCGTAGCGGAGGGCCGAATCCACCCAGGGTTCGGTACCGTTCTCGCCAGATGGAAGGAAGCGACTTCAAGCCGGGCCTCGAGGGCGTTGTCGCCTTCGAGACCGAGATCGCCGAGCCCGACAAGGAAGGCGGCGCGCTCCGTTATCGAGGCGTCGACATCGAGGAGCTCGTCGGCCACGTCCCCTACGAGAAGGTATGGGGGCTCCTGGTCGACGACAGCTTCGAGCCCGGAATGCCGCGTGCCGAGAACGTCAAGCTGCCCACGAAGACGGGGAGCGCGATGGCCGACCTGCAGGCCGCGACCGCCGCCCTCGCCGGCCAGTGGGGCCTGAAGCAACTGATCGACATCGACGACCTCCAGGCCCGCGACGACCTCGCGCGCGTCTCGGCCACGATGATCTCCATCGTCGCCCAGTCAGCGCGCGGCGAGGACCGCGTTCCGGACGAGGAGGTCGCAAAGGGCGACACGGCGGCCGAGCGCTTCCTCCTCCGCTGGCGAGGCGAGGCCGACCCGCACCATGCGCGCGCGATCGACTCCTACTGGGTTTCGGCGGCCGAGCACGGCGCCAACGCCTCCACCTTCACGGGCCGGATCGTCGCCTCGACCGGTGCGGACTGCGCCGCCGCGATGTCGGCGGCCGTGGGCGCCCTCTCGGGGCCCCTGCACGGTGGAGCGCCGACGCGCGTCCTCAAGATGCTCGACGAGGTGGACGCGGCCGACGACGTCGATCAGTACGTCCGCGACCTCCTCGACCGGGGCGAGCGCATCATGGGGTTCGGTCACCGCGTCTACCGGGCGGAGGACCCCCGGGCGCGCGTCCTGCGCCGGACGGCACGCGAGCTCGAGTCGCCGCGCGTCGAGGTTGCGGAAGCGCTCGAGCAGGCCGCCCTCGCGGAGCTCGCCGCGCGTCATCCCGACCGCGTGCTGGCGACCAACGTGGAGTTCTGGTCGGCGGTCGTCCTCGACATCGCGGACATCCCGCCGCCGCTCTTCCCCGCTCTCTTCGCGTGCGCGCGGGTGGCCGGCTGGTCGGCCCACATCCTCGAGCAGATGCGGACGGGCCGCCTGATCCGTCCATCCGCGAAGTACGTCGGTCCCGCCCCCCGCTCGATCGCCACCACGTGAGCCTCGCCGAGGCCGTCGCGCGCGCGGGGGAGGCCAAGGACGAGCGCGCGCTCGCCGATCTCCGCCGCGAGGTGGACGACGACCTCGAGGCTGCGGCGCGAAGCGCGAACTACCAGGAGCGTGCCGTCGCCTACCGGGCGATCGGGCAGCTCCGCTTCAACCAGAAGACCGAGCTCCTGCGGCGAGGCCTCGAGGACACGAGCCCCGCGTGCCGTGGGTCGGCGCTTCTCTCCCTCGAGCTCCTCTCCCGCGACCACCCAGGGCTCGTCAACGGGACGCGCCCGCTGCTCCATTCGCTCGCGAACGCCGACCCGAACCCGGCGGTTCGCCGCCTTGCCGTGCTCTCGTTGAAGAACGGGTCGCCCACTCCGGACACCATCACGCTGCTCGCCCATCTCGGCGAGGAGGCGGACGAGCGCGAGCTACGCGAAACGGCGACGGCCGTTCACCGGACCCTCAAGAAGAAGGCCTCGGCCCGGGGTTAGCGGGGGGGCAGCCGCAGCCGCCGGAGATTCGCTGGCGCCCGCAGGCGGGGCACTTCTCGGGGCGGCGGGCCTCAATCATGCTCAGCCGGGCGGCCAGGCAGGTCATGGCCAGGCCGAGGCAGGTCGTCGTGATCAGGATTCCGAAGAGGTGTGGGTCGTGGGGCATCCGACTCGTTTCGTTGACGCTGACGGCGCGCATGGGGGTGCGCACTGAAATACGTGTCACGTCTCCGTGTGTCCGAAACATGGGTGTAGATCTCGGTCGTGCCCAAGTCCGCGTGGCCGAGCATCTCCTGCACGCTGCGCAAGTCGGCCCCTCCTTCGAGGAGGTGGGTGGCGAAGGAGTGGCGTAGAAGGTGGGGGTGGACGCGCGTGGGATCGAGGCCGGCCTTCTCAGCCAGGCGGCGAAGGATGAGGAACGCTCCGGCGCGGGTCAGCGCGCCGCCCTGCGCGTTCAGGAAGAGCTCGGGGCGGTGCCGCCGGTCGAGGTAGGGACGGCCGCGGGAGAGGTAGCGGCGCACGGCCTCCACGCCCTCGCGTCCGAGCGGCACGATCCGCTCCTTGTCGCCCTTGCCGAGGCAGCGGACGAGCCGGTTCTCCAGGTCGATGCGACCCCGGTCGAGGCCGACAGCTTCGCTGACGCGGAGACCCGCTCCGTAGAGCAGCTCGACGAGCGCGCGGTCGCGCAGCGCCCGCGGTGTCGTTCCGTTCGCCGCCTGGATGAGGCGCTCCACTTCGCCCGGGGAGAGCGTCCGCGGCAGGCGGGAGCGCCGTCTAGGCAGGTCGAGCTCGGCGGCGGGGTTGTCCTCGCGCTGGCCGAGGAGGACGAGGTGGTTGTAGAACGACCGCGCTGCCGCCGCACGGCGGGCGATCGAGGAGGCGGCCTGGCCGCGCCTCCGCAGATCTGCCAGCCAGGCCTGCAGGTCGTCCGTGCTCGCCTCCGCGGGGGAGCGGCCGAGATAGCCGGCGAGGTCGGCGAGGTCGCGCCGGTATGCGTCGACCGTCCGCGGCGCCCTCCGGGCGGCGAGGAGCGCGAGAAAGCCTTTGACCTCGGGGTCAGGCGCGGGGGTGGGCCTGGTCGTAGACGCGCCTGAGTCGCTTGGCGTCGACATGGCTGTACACCTGGGTGGTCGAGAGGGACGAGTGGCCGAGCAGCTCCTGAATCGTGCGGAGGTCGGCTCCGCCTTCGAGGAGATGCGTGGCGAACGCGTGGCGAAGCCTGTGCGGGTTGGGCAGCAGGCGGCGCAGCGTCGAGGTCTCGAGCGGCCGGCCGCGCGCCGAGAGGAAGACGTGGTCGTCGGCGCCCTTGGCGAGCTCCGGCCGCCCGTCCTCGAGGTAGACGCGCAGCCTGTACGCGGCCTCCTCGCCGAGCGGGACGACCCGCTCCTTGTCACCCTTGCCGCGGATGAGGAGCGCCTCCTGCTCGAAGTCCACGGAGGCGAGGGTGAGGTCGACGGCCTCCTGTGTCCTCAGGCCGGCGGAGTAGAGGAGCTCGAAGATCGCGCGGTTCCGCAGCGCGAGAGGGCCGTTTCCGGAGAGGGCTTCGAGCAGGACGTCGGTCTCCTCGGGGCGTGGCGCATGCGGAAGGCGGCGGGTGCGGCGCCCGGAGAGGGAGACGTCTGGCACGTGCGCCGGCCCGAGCGCCGAGCGGAGGAGGGAGCGCACGGCTGCCAGCTTGCGCGCGAGCGTCTGGGGCGCGAGCTTCCTCGGCGTGCGGCCCGGACGGTCGGCACCGAGCTCGGCCGCGTACTCCGAGATCGCCGCGGTGTCGACGTCTCCGAGCTCGAGGCCTCGCCTGCGGAGCCAGGCGGCGAACTCGTCGAGGTCGGCGCGATAGGCGCGCCGGGTGGCGTCCGCGAGCGCAGGGCTTGCGAGAAAGCGGTCTATCGCCTCGCGTGTCTCCACGGCAGGGCTTTTCGCCTGCGGACTAGGGTTCCTGCCCGTGCGCATCCGGCTCGACGTCCACGATCTCCTCCTCGCGAGCTGGGAAACCTGCCGCGAGGAGATCGAGCGCGTTGCGCCACCCCGCCTCGAGCCAGCCGCCGTGGACGGGCGCTATCTCGTCTCCCTGGTCGCGTTTCGGGTCCGCGGTGCGAGGCTCGGCGCACTCCCCCTGGTGCCCTTCTCGCAGCTGAACGTGCGCACATATGTGACCTGGAAGGATGAGCCCGCGGTGCTCTTCCTCGCAGCGAGGGTGACCGCCGCGGGCCTGCCCGGGATCCTCTTTGGGGCCAGCTACAGGGGCGCCCGCCTGCGCGTGCGGCCGGGCGAGGCGCGGGCTCCTGGCCTGGGCGTCGAGCTTCGCTATCGCCCCGGAGGTGCCGCCGACCCCGGGGAGCTCGGGCGACACGAGCTCGGCATCTTCGAGTCGGGCGGGCTCAAGGGGATACGGATCGAGCGCGGCCCCGCCGAGTGGCAGGCCGCGGAGCTCACCGCCGCCGCACGTGCCGATCTCCTGCTCGGCTACGGCTTCGCCGCCCGCGGCGAGCCCGAGCTCCTCTACACCGCCGCCACCTCCTTCGAGACCCAGCCGCCGGCGAAGCTCGGCTAGAGACCCGGCGGGCGCTCGGGCCTCTGGGCCCCGGTCTTGCGCTCGAGCCACTCGTTGACGCTGTCGTAGGGCTCGACGGAGACGGCCTCGCCCTCAGTCCTGACCGCGAAGACGTGGCCCTCGGCGCAGCGGTAGAGCTGCTCCTCGAAGACGCGCCGCCGCCAGAGCGTCCGCTTCGAGCCGCTGTACACGGGGCCGACGGAGTTGGCGGCCGCCGCGCCGCAGAAAGGACAAGGCTCGCCGGTCATCCCAGGAGCGTCCCCAGCTTCTCGGCGCGGTAATCGAAGATCTGCTCCAGCCAGCGACCGACGAACGGCCTCTGGACGAGAGGCGCGAGCGCGCCGCCCGGCACGCGATAGCGGATGTGGTCGTAAATCTCCGTGCCCCCGTCGACCGGCGCGAAGCGGTGTGTGTGCTCCCAGAGCGGGTAGGGCCCGGAGATCTGCTCGTCGGCAAAGCTTCGCGGCGGCTGCCACATGGCGATCCTCGTCAGCCAGTGGATCGGGACGCGGAAGAGCTCGAGGCGATAGTGGATCAGGGACCCGCAGCGAAGGTCGTCCGGCGCGCGCAGCACCTCGAAGCGGAGCCAGGGCGGCGTGATCGCCTCGAGATTTCGCGCCTCGGAGAAAAACGCGAAGGCTTCTTCGATGGCGACGGGGACGCGCTGCGTACGTTGGAGGATGTAGTCCATTTGCAGGCCTCATCCGGCCTCGAATTCGGAATGACGCGTACGATACGGCGAGCATGGCGATCACCACGACGTCCAGCGGGCTAGAGGGACACGGGCTCGAGCCCGAAGGCCACGTCTACTGGAACCCGACCACCTCGCTCCTCTACACGCACGCGCTCGCGCGAGGCGACGCCACTCTCGCCGAGGGCGGCCCGCTCGTCGTCGACACCGGCAAGCACACAGGCCGCTCGGCGAAGGACAAGTTCTTCGTGCAGGAGCCGGAGTCCGAGGACCGGATCGCCTGGGGCGACGTCAACCAGCCGATCTCGGAGGAGCACTTCGCCGGGCTCCGTGAGAAGGTCGCCGACCACCTGAACGAGGGCGACCTCTACGTGGTCAACGCCTACGCGGGCGCGGACCCTGCTCACCGGCTGCGCGTGCGTGTGATCACGGGCTCGCCTTGGCATGCCCTTTTCGCGAAGACTCTCTTCATCGACCCGCAGGAGTCGGAGCTCGCCGATTTCGACCCCGACGCGGTCGTCTTCCACACGCCGGCCGTCGAGGCCGACCCGAGCGAGGACGGGACGCGGAGCGAGACCTTCGTCGTCCTCCATCCCACCCGCGGTGAGGTCCTGATCGGCGGCACCGAGTACGCGGGCGAGATCAAGAAGTCGATCTTCACGGTCATGAACGACCGGCTGCCGCTCGAGGGCGTCTTCCCTATGCACTGCTCGGCCAACGTGGACGGCGCGGGCCGCGTGGCGATCTTCTTCGGCCTCTCCGGGACGGGCAAGACAACCCTCTCGGCCGACCCCGAGCGCCGCCTCATCGGCGACGACGAGCACGGCTGGGGCGACTCGGGCGTCTTCAACTTCGAGGGCGGCTGCTACGCGAAGGTCATCCGCCTCTCCGCCGAGGCCGAGCCCGAGATCTACAAGGCCACGCACTCCTTCGGGACGGTGCTCGAGAACGTCGTCGCGGACGAGCGCGGCATCCTCGACCTCAACGACGCCTCCAAGACCGAGAACACGCGCGCCGCTTACAAGCTCGAGCAGATCGCGAACGCCCTGCCCGAGAAGCAGGCCGGCCATCCCAGCGAGGTCGTCTTCCTCACCGCCGATGCGTTTGGCGTCCTGCCGCCGCTCGCGCGCCTCACGCGCGACCAGGCGCTCTTCTACTTCCTCACCGGCTTCACGGCCAAGCTGGCTGGGACGGAGATCGGGGTGACCGAGCCGCAGCCCACCTTCTCCTGCGCGTTCGGCGCGCCGTTCCTGCCGCAGCAGCCGACGGTGTACGCCCGCATGCTCGGCAAGAAGCTCGACGAGCACGGCTCGACGGTCTGGCTCGTGAACACGGGCTGGACAGGCGGCCCCTACGGGGAGGGCGAGCGCATGCCCATCGCGGCGACCCGCGCGCTCCTCCGCGCGGCCCTCAACGGGGAGCTCGACGAGGTCGCCTACCGCACGGACCCGATCTTCGGCTTCGACGTGCCCGTCGAGGTGCCGGGCGTCCATCCCAAGCTCCTCGACCCGCGCTCGACCTGGCGGGATCCCGCCGCCTACGACGAGAAGGCGACGTATCTCGCGCGGCGCTTCAAGGAGAACTTCGAGAAGTTCGGCGCGGACGACAACATCGTCGCCGCCGGCCCGCGCGTCTAACGCCTTTCCGCAGGCCGTTCGTATAGCGTCTCCTCTGGTGGAAGCGAAGCACGACGTCCTCATCGTCGGCGCCGGCTGTGCCGGCATGCGCGCCGCTATCGAGGCTCACGACGCCGGTGCGGACGTGGCCCTCATCTCGAAGATCCATCCCGTTCGCAGCCATTCGGGCGCCGCGGAAGGCGGCATCAACGCCGCTCTCGGCAACGCCTCCGAGGACGATCCGGAGAAACACGCCTTCGACACGGTCAAGGGCTCCGACTACCTCGGCGACCAAGATGCGATCGAGGTGCTCTGCGAGGAGGCGCCGGACGACGTGTATCAGCTCGAGCACTGGGGCGCGGTCTTCTCGCGGACCGAGGACGGGCGGATCGCGCAGCGGCCCTTCGGCGCCGCCGGCGAGCCCCGCACGGCTTACGCCGCCGACATCACCGGCCACGTCCTCGTCCATGTCCTCTACGAGCAGGTGATGAAGCGCGACCTGATGGTCTACGAGGAGTACTTTGCGTGGCAGCTCGTCGAGCACGCGGACCGCTGTCAGGGCGTCATCTGCTGGGATCTCCTCAACGGCGGCCTGCGCACGATCGGCGCGAAGACCGTGATCCTCGCCACCGGCGGGGCGGGGCGGCTCTACTCGGGGACGACGAACGCCTACGCCTGCACCGGCGACGGAATGGCGATGGCGCTCCGCCTCGGCGTTCCGCTCAAGGACATGGAGATGATGCAGTTCCACCCGACGACGCTCTCGCCGACGGGCGTTCTCATCACCGAGGGCTGCCGCGGCGAGGGAGCGTACCTCCTGAACGCCGAGGGCGAGCGCTTCCTGAAGCGATATGCGCCGAACGCGATGGAGCTCGCCAGCCGCGACGTCATCTCGCGCGCGGAGCAGACGGAGATCGACGAGGGGCACGGCGTCGATGGCAACGTTCTCCTCGACCTGCGCCACCTCGGGGCGGAGAAGATCATCGAGCGGCTCCCCGGGACGCGCGAGCTGTCCATGGTCTTCGCCGGCGTCGATCCCATCCACGACCCGATCCCGGTCCGGCCAGGGGCCCACTACCACATGGGCGGTGTGGAGACCGACCTCGACGGCAAGACAACCCTCGAAGGGCTCTATGCGGCCGGGGAGTGCGCCTGCGTCTCCGTCCACGGAGCCAACCGCCTCGGCGGGAACGCGCTCATGGAGACGATCACGTATGGGAAGCGGGCCGGGCGCGCTGCGGCCGACTGGGCGCTCTCGCACACGACCGTGACCGTTCCGGAGGCCGCTCAGGCGCAGGCCGAGCGAGAGCTCGCCGGGCTCCTCGAGCGGAGCGACGGGGAGCGCCCGCACGCGATCCGCGACGAAATGGCGAGCACGATGCACGAGAACTTCGGCGTCTTCAGGCGCGAGGAGCAGATGCGCCGCGAGGGCGAGATCATCGCCGGCCTCACCGAGCGCTACGAGCGCGTCGTCGTCGAGGACAAGGGCGACGTCTTCAACAGCGACCTCACGCAGGCGCTCGAGCTCGGCTTCCTGCTCCAGCTCGCGGCCTGCATGGTCGAGGCGGGGCTGGCGCGACAGGAGAGCCGCGGGGCGCATGCGCGCCCGTATGACTTCCCCAACCGCGACGACGAGAACTTCCTTCGGCATACGCTGGTGACGTGGAGAGACGACCGGCCCGAGCTCTCGTGGGAGCCCGTCCGCATGACCAAATGGCAGCCTCAGGAAAGGACGTACTGATGCGGGGTCTAGGGATTCTTCTCGCGCTCGTGCTCGCCGTTCTCGCCTCCGCCTGCGGCGGCTCCGAGCCCGCCGCTGAGCAGGCGCCGCAGGACGCGATCGTCCTCGCAGCCTCGAAGACGAACGATGCGGGGACCTACAAGGCCGACATCAACGGGAAGATGGACGTCGCGGGGCAGTCGATCGATATGTCGGGCACCGGCGAGTTCGACGGCGCCCAGCAGCGGGGTCACATGTCGTACGCCATGAGCCTGAACGGGCAAGACGTGGACATGGAAATGGTCTTCGCCTACCCGGCGATCTACATGCAGTTCCCACCCGAGGCCGGTCCTCTTCCGGGCGGCAAGACCTGGGTCAAGATGGACCTCGAGAAGCTCGGGCAGCAGGCCGGGTTCGACTTCGACCAGATCATGCAGGTCGGGCAGTCGGACCCGTCGCAAGGTCTCGATTTTCTCCGCGGCGCGACTGGCGTCCAGGCGGTCGGCGACGAGGACGTGCGCGGCGTTCACACCACGCATTACACCGGCGTCGTCGACCTGCGCAGCCTCGGAACCAAATACCCCGAGATGAAGCCGTCGATCGACCAGCTCGTCGAGCAGACTGGCATCAGTCGCGTTCCGGTCGAGGTCTGGATCGACGACGACGGCTTCGTGCGGCGCATGAAGCAGACTCTCGAGGGCAACAACTCGGGCCTCCAGATGAACATGACCATGACGACTGACCTCTACGACTTCGGAACGGATGTCGTCGTCAAGGAGCCGCCGGCCGACGATGTGGTCGACTTCTCGGAACTGACCGGACAGAGCTAAGGAGGCCGCGTGGACGTCGCTCTCAAGATCTGGCGCTTCGACCCCGACACCGGCGAGCGCGTGCTCAAGGACTACGAGGTCGAGGCCCCCGAGTGGGCCTGCCTTCTCGACGTCCTCGACATCGTCAAGGACCAGGTCGACGGGTCGCTCGCATACCGCAAGAGCTGCCGGATGATGATCTGCGGTTCCTGCGGGATGCGGATGGACGGCCGCGCGGTCCTCGCCTGCAAGGAGCGCATGAAGCCGATCGTCGACCGCGGCCATGTCCCGGTCATCTCGGCGATGGGGAACATGCCCGTCCTCAAGGACCTCGTCGTGGACATGGCGCCGTTCTGGACGAAGATCCGCAACATGAAGCCGTGGCTCGACACGGGCTACGCGGAGATCCCCGAGCGCGAGTTCATCCAGACGCAGGAGGAGATGAGCCCGATCCACAAAGAAGCGCTCTGCATCATGTGCGGCTGCTGCGTCTCCGAGTGCAACTCGATGGAGTCCGACCCCGAGTTCTTCGGGCCGGCGGCGCTCGCCAAGGGATTCCGCTTCGTCGGCGATCCCCGCGACCAGAAGAAGGTCGAGCGGCTCGAGGACTACAACGACGAGCACGGGATCTGGGACTGCACCCGCTGCTACTTCTGCAACGAGCGCTGTCCGAAGGGTGTCGACCCGCGCGACTCGATCGCCAAGCTCGGCGCCGAGTCGATCGCGGAGGGAATCGATCGCGACATGGGCGCCAAGCACGCGAACTGGTTCGTCCACAGCGCGCGGACGACCGGCTGGCTGCGCGAGACCGAGCTCGTGCCGAAGACGCAGGGAGTCGTCTCCGCCATCAAGCAGACGAACTTCGCCCTCAAGCTCGCGAAGCACGGCAAGGTCCCCATTCCGATCCCGCCGCACGTGGCTGAAAACGTGCAGGAAGCCCGTGCGCTCTACGACGTGGTCCGCACGCGCGGCCTGCGCGGGGCGGCCGGGATCGTCCAGGGCGAGCGAGCGCTCTCGCGCATCGAGCACATGAACCACGAGCCGACGAAGGGCAAGGAATGAAGGTCGCCTACTACAAGGGCTGCCTCGCCTCCCTCTCCGCCAAGGAGCTCGACAGCTCGACCAAGGCGCTCGCGCCGAAGCTGGGGCTCGAGCTCGACGAGCTCGAGTCGGTCACCTGCTGTGGCGCCGGCGACATCCACGAGGCGGAGCCCGACTACTACCTCCACCTGAACGCCCGGATCCTCGCCTATGCCGAGGCCACCGGCGCCGAGACGCTCATGACGATCTGCAACGTCTGCACGCTCAACCTGCGCCAGGCGAACTTCCAGCTGCAGAACGACGATGCGCTCCGCGAGCGCGTGAGCGACAACCTCGAGACCGTCGGCGCTCCGCGCTACTCCGGCGGGGTCGAGGTAAAACACCTCCTCTGGCTGATCGCCGACGGCGACGGGTACGAGAAGCTGAAGGAGGTCGCGCACAAGGGTCTCAAGGGCCTCCGGATCGCCCCCTTCTACGGCTGCCAGATCCTCAGGCCCTCGAAGCTCATGGGCTTCGAGGATCCCGACAAGCCGTGGTCGCTCGAGGCGATCATCGAGGCCTGCGGAGGCGAGCCCGTCGACTACCCGGCGAAGATCAAGTGCTGCGGCTTCCCGATCATCCAGGCCCGTGAGGAGCTCGCGCTCGACGAGCTGATCCAGCCGATCGAACAGTCGCTCGAGGCCGGCGCGGACGCGATGGTGACTCCGTGCCCGCTCTGCCACCTCTCGCTCGACGCGTGGCAGCAGAAGCTCGAAGCAACGACGGGCAAGGCCTACCAGATGCCGATCCTCCACCTTTCCCAGTTGATCGGCGTCGCAGCGGGTCTCGACGACTCGGAGCTCAAGTTCAAGCGCCACGTCGTCCCGGTCGACCCGGTCCTCGAAAAGCTCGAAGCCCCGTAGAGCGTTGATCGCCCCCGCTGCGCCGCCCGGCTCCACGATCGGGGTCGTCACGCCTGGGAGCCCGCCGGAGACGCGCGCGGAGGTCCAGCGCGGGATCGCCTGGTGGGAGTCGCAGGGCTACCGCGTCAAGCTCATGCCCGGAGCGCTCGAGCAGGACGGCTGGCACGGGGGCTCACCCGAGGTGCGCGCAAGCGATCTGCAGTCGGCTTTCGCAGACCCTGAGGTCGACGTCATCCAGACCATGCGTGGGGGCTACGGCTCGGCCCAGGTCATCCCGCTCCTCGATCTCGACGCGATCGCCGAGACGCCGAAGGCGTTCGCCGGACTCTCCGACATCACCGCGCTGCACGTGGCGCTGAACGCGCGCGCAAGGCTGGCGACCTTCTACGGCCCGAGCCTGACGATGTTCGGGAGCCCGTCGCCGTCGGAGTTCACCGCCAAGCGGTTCCTCCAGGTGCTCGCCGGCGAGACGGAGGGTCCCGTCCCGGAGGATCGCGACCGCCTCACCGTCATCTCGATCGCCGGAGGCAAGGCGAGCGGGCGCCTGCTCGGCGGCTGCCTCCTCGACGTCATCTACACCTTCGGCACCGCGTGGGAGCCGGACCTCGATGGGACGATCTTCTTCTTCGAGGACTCCGGCAGCGCGCCGATCCAGATCGACCGGGCGCTTCTCTACCTCGAGCAGTCCGGGAAGCTCGAGGGAGTGCGCGGCGTCGTTGTCGGGGAGCTCGCCGGCTCCGAGTGGTACCACCACGTCACGGCTCCGCGCACGAAGACCCTCGAGGATGTGCTCGACGACCGCCTCGGTGGGCTGGGCATCCCGGTGCTCTACGGGCTTCCGCTCGGCCACGGGACGAGCCTCGCGACCCTTCCGCTCGGCGTGCAGGCGACCGTGGACGCGGATGCGCTCACGCTCACGATCGACGAGCCCGCGCTGCGCACGGACTGAGCGCGCAAGTTTTCGGACCGCGGACGACTCTTTCTACCGGAGGGGCATTTCCGGCCTGGTTCTCTTCAACCCGCTCGAGGACCAGGCCGGAGTCTCTTCGCGCACTAGAATCGGCCTCATGGCACGCAGGGCTCTCGTCCTTGTCGCAGGTGCAGCCGCGGCCGCCGCGGCCGTGTTCGCGGTGCTCGGCCGGGTGCGGAGGCGCGGCGGCCCCGAGTCGAACGGCGGACGCGAGCGCACCGAGGAGCTTCGGCGTGAGATCGAAGCGGCCCGTGCTCGCCTTCGCGAGAGTATCCGCTCGAAGGACGGCTAGACCGTGATCAGGCGCTTCGCCGCGGCCGCGGGTACGACCGCCGCGGGGGTTCTCGGCTGGTCGCTCTTCGAGTCACAGTGGGTCGAGCTTCGCGACCTCGAGGTCCCGCTGTACGGGCTTCCGCCCGAGCTCGATGGGCTGACCGTGGTCCACCTCTCGGACTTCCACCTCGGCACGCTCTCGTTCAACGGCCGGACACTCCGGAAGGCGGTGCGCTGGGCGAACGAGTCGCCGTGCGACTTCGTCGTCCTCACCGGCGATCTCCTCTCTCGCCAGCGCGGCGAGCGCGAGCTCCGCGAGGCGATCTCGGCGCTACGGCCTCGCCACGGTGTCTTCGCAGTCCTCGGCAATCACGACGTCGACGTGACGCGAGATCCCTTCTCGACGCCCACCGACGCGTCCGTCGTGAAGGCGTCCGGGGCGGTGCTACTCGAGAACGACTCCGTCGTCCGGGAAGTAAACGGACGCTCGGTGCAGATCGCCGGCGGTGACCCGCGTCTCGGCGAGTACTGGTATCAGCTTGCGCATCTCGCGGATCCGGCCGCGGACCTCCGCATCCTGCTCTTCCACTTCCCGGACGTCGTTCGCTACCTCCCGCCGAGGTCGTTCGACCTGATCCTCGCCGGCCACTTACACGGAGGGCAGATCTGCGTGCCGACCCCGCGCGGGAAGGTGCGTCTCGAGCACCTGCGGGCGCCGTACTGGGAAGGAGCCCACCGCACCCCGGCGGGAATGCTGCACGTCTCGCGCGGCCTGGGGGCGAGCTTCGTCCCGTTCCGATTCCTCGCGCGCCCGGAGGCGACCCGGCTCGTGCTAAGAAGTGCCGGCTGATGCCGACCCGGCTCCACCCCGTCACCACTCCCTCGATCGCCCATGCGCCACCGCCGTGCGTGGGATGCGTCTTCTGGCAGTCCAAGGGCCAGCGCGCGGCGGCCAAGGACAAGTGGGCCGAGCGGATCGAGGACGACTGGGGCTCGTGGGGGACGCTCTACTACGACGACGGCGACCGCCTGCTCGGGTTCATCCAGTACGGGCCCGCCGGCCACTTTCCGCGTGCCGACGAGCTGCCCGCGGGGCCGCCTTCCGACGACGCCGTCCTGATCACCTGCGCCTATCTCGCCGACCCGACCTCGCCGTGGGCGATCCAGAGCCTCTTCCTCTCCGTGATCGGGGAGGCGCGCGACCGCAAGGCCAAGGCGATCGAGACCTTTGCCTATCGCTACCCCGAAGGCGAGACGCCCTACGAGCGCTTCCTCGTCCACCGGACGATCTTTCCCGCCGACTTCCTCGCCGACCTCGGCTTCTATCCCGTGCGCTGGGACGGAGAGGTCGCGCTCGCCCGCCTCGAGCTCGGGGGGTTGCAGCCCGTCGAGGAGGGGGCGACCGCGCTCATGTGGCGCAAGGTCAAGGAGGCGCTCACGCCGGCGCCTGTCCCCCAGCGGCCCTAGGCGGGGATGAGGCGGCGCTCGAGGAGCGCCTCGGCGATCTGCACTGCGTTCAGGGCGGCTCCCTTGCGGAGGTTGTCGTTCACGCTCCAGAGCGCGAGGCCGTTGCGGCTAGTCGCGTCGGAGCGGATGCGCCCGACGAGCACGTCGTCGCGGCCTGCCGCGTCCTTCGGCGTGGGGAAGTCGGCGAGGGCGACGTGAGGCGCGGCGGCGAGGGTCTCCCGCGCGTCGTCGGGCGAGAGCGGCGAGGCGGTCTCGACCCAGAGCGCCTGCGCGTGGCCGACGAGCACGGGGACGCGCACGCAGGTCGCCTGCAGCGGAAGGTCGGGGAGGCCGAGGATCTTCCGCGTCTCAGCGCGGAGCTTCGATTCCTCGCTGAACTCGTCGCCTTCGAGCTCCCAGTCCATGGCCAGGTCGCCTTCGGCCGGCTCGGTCGCCCTGAGCTTCTCGATCCCCGCATCGCCTGCGCCCGACATCGACTGGTAGGTGGCCAAGCGCACGCTCGCCAGGCCGGCGGCCTCGTGAATCGGGGAGAGAACACAGGAGAGCTGAATCGCCGAGCAGTTCGGGTTGGCCACGATCTCGTCGTGGTCGAGCACGCTGTCGTTCACGCCCGCGACGACGAGCGGGACGCCCTCCGTTAGTCGGAACGCATCCGACTTGTCGATGCAGACGGTGCCGCCGGCGACGGCGTGGGGGGCGAGCTCGAGGCTCGCGTCGGTTCCGACAGAGAAGAAGCAGAGATCGAGGTCGCCTGCGCCGAGGGCCTCCGGCGTCGCCTCCTCGACGGTGAGCGCGCCGTCGCCGTAGGCGACTTGCTTCCCGGCCGAGCGGGACGAGGCGAAGGCCCGCACGCTCTCGAAGTCGCGCTCGGCGAGGAGCCCGAGCGTGACGGTTCCGACAGCCCCGGTGGCCCCGACGACCCCGACCCTAGTCATGGGCGCGCTCGGCTTCGACTGCGGAGAGCTCGAACGCGTCGTGCAGCGCGACGACGGTGCGCTCGACGTCTCCGTGGGGGACGTAGAAGGCGATCTTGATCGGCGAGGTAGCCACGAGGTGAGGCTCGACGCCGAGGTCGCGCAGCGTCGCGAACGTCCGCGCGGCGATCCCCGGGTGGCTTTTCATTCCCGCGCCGACGACGCTCACCTTCCCGAGATCGTCGCGCTCTTCCCAGGTTGCGCCGAGCCGCTCCAGGGCGGCCTCCGTCCCGGTCCGGTCCTCGATGGGCGCGGAGAAGACGATCTCGTCGCCCGTCTGGATGATGGTGTCGACGCTGACGGCCGCCTCGGCGAGCGCGTCGAAGAGGTCGGCGCGATCGGCGCCGGACACGCGGTACACGGCCTCTTCGAGGGTGTGCGTGACGCCGGAGATCATCGCCTTCTCGAGCATCCGCTCGTCCTCCTCCGTGATCCACGTGCCCTCCTCGCCGGTGAAGGTGGAGCGCACGTGCAGCTTGACGCCGTGGTTCCGCGCGAACTCGACCGAGCGTAGCGCAAGCACCTTCGCGCCCGAGGCCGCCATCTCCAGCATCTCCTCGTAGCTGACTGCATGCAGCTTGCGTGCCTCCGGGACGAGTCGGGGGTCGGCGGTGAAGACGCCGTCCACGTCGGTGTAGATCTCGCACGCGTCGGCGCCGAGGGCGGCTGCCAGCGCGACCGCGGTGGTATCAGAACCGCCGCGGCCGAGCGTCGTGATGTCGAACGACGTGGAGACGCCCTGGAAGCCGGCGACGAGCACGATCCGGTCGGAGTCGAGCGCTTCGTGGATCCGGTGCGCCCGCACCTCGACGATCTTGGCCTTCCCGTGGACGGTGTCCGTGACGATTCCCGCCTGGGAGCCCGTCAGCGAGATCGCGTCGAGGCCGAGATCGGCGATCGCCATCGCGACGAGGGCGCACGAGATGCGCTCGCCGACCGAGATGAGCATGTCCAGCTCGCGTGGCTTCGGCTGGGGCGAGACCTCGTGGGCGAGCGAGACGAGCTCGTCGGTGTGCTGGCCCATCGCCGAGACGACGGCAACCACACGGTTGCGGGCCCGCTTGGCCTCGACGAGGCGCGAGGCGACGCGCCGGATCTTCTCCGGGTCGGCGACCGAGGTCCCGCCGAACTTCATGACGAGCGTGCCCGCGGCGCCCGGCGGCTGGGCGGGCTCGACGGCTGGGACGGGCTCGAAGGTGGTCTCGCTCATCTCCCGAGTCTCCCTACATCTCTCGGCGACCGGAGAGAGCCCGGCCCAAGGTGACCTCGTCGGCGTATTCGAGGTCGCCGCCGACAGGGAGGCCGCTGGCGAGCCGCGTGACGCGCGTGCGCTCGCGCAGGCGGTCGGCGAGGTAGGCGGCGGTCGCCTCCCCGGTCATGTTGGGGTTTGTCGCGAGGACGACCTCCTCGACGCCGTTTCGCTCCACCCGTCGGAGGAGCTCGTCGATGCGAAGGTGCGAGGGCTCGACGCCGTCGAGAGGGGAGAGCGCGCCGCCGAGGACGTGGTAGACGCCGCGGTACTCATGCGTGCGCTCGACCGAGAGCAGGTCGGCTGGCTGCTCGACGACGCAGATGATCGAACGGTCACGGCGCGCGTCGGCGCAGATCGTGCAGAGCTCCTCCTCCGTGAGGTTGCCGCACTCCCGGCAGAAGCCGATGCGCTCCTTGACCTCGCGGATCGCGTCGGCGAGCGCGAACGCCTCCTCCTTGGGGACGCGGAGGATGTGGAACGCGAGGCGTTGAGCCGTGCGCGTGCCCACCCCCGGCAGGCGGGAGAGCTGGGCGATCAGGTTGTCGACGAGCGGGCTGAACACGCCCGCCCATTCTGCCTACAGCCCCGGCAGGCCCAGGCCCTTGAGGCCACCCATGGCCCCGCCGAGCTTCGACTGCATCAGGTCCTGGGAGTTCTTGAGCGCCTGGTTCACGCCCGCGAGGACGAGATCGGCGAGGCCCTCAGGGTCGTTCGGGTCGATGACCTCGGGCGAGATCGTGATCTCGACGATCTCTCCGGCGCCGCTGGCCTTCACCTTGACCATCCCGCCGCCGACCGACGCCTCGACGACCTCCTTGGCGAGCTCGTCCTGCGCCTTCGCCATCTCCTCCTGCATCTGCTGCACCTGCTGCAGCATCTTGTTCATGTCCATCTTGGTCACTCTTCGACCTCCCTGGCGTCGAATGTGGTCTTCATCAGGGAAATGATGTCCTCCTCGCTCGCGGGGCCCTCCGACTCCGCCTCCTCCGCCTCGGCTTCGCCTTCGCCGACCGCGAAGGCGAGCGCAAGCTTGTGGCCGGTGACCTCGTAGAGCACCTCGGCGAGCAGGGTCGCGTTCTTGGGCTCCTCCGCGAGGTTTCGGTGGAAGGAGGCCGCCGGAGGGAACTCGATGACGAGCGTCGAGCCCGAGAGCTCCACCGGGCGGGCCTCGCCCAGCACGGACGCCGTCGGAATCGAGCGCTCGCCGACCGCAGGAAGGACCGCCTGGCCCCAGACCTGCTGTACCTGCTCGAGTTCGAGGTCCGGGAGCGGCTCTGCCGGAGCCGCCGCGGGAGCGGGCTGGGGCGGCGCCTCGGCGGCTTGTGGTCGCGGCTGCGCTTCGCCGCGCACCCTCCCTTCCAGCTGCTCGATTCGGAAGGAGAGCGACTGGCGCGAGAGGTCTGAGCCAGGGCGCGTGACCTTGACGAGCGCGAGCTCGAGCGGCAGCCGTGGGTCACCGCCCTGGCGCACGTCGTCGACTGCGACGGCGAGGAGGTCGACGAGCCGGATCACGTCCGCCTCTCCAATCTGGTTCGCTTGGGCATGAAGGCGCTCGCGCGTCTCCGGTGTCACGGGCAGGGAATCGGGCACCTCGCCCATGTGCTGGACGAGCAGGAGACAGCGCAGGTGCTCGAGCAGGTCGGTGACGAGGCGCGAAAGGTCCTGTCCCTGCTCGGCGAGCTCCTCCACGAAGGAGAGGAGGCCGGCCGTGTCGTGGTCGACGATCAGGTCGCAGATGCGGAAGAGCGCTTCCTCCTCGACTGCGCCGAGGAGCTGGAGGACAGCCTGCACCGTGATCTTCCCGTCGGTCGCGGCCGCGAGCTGGTCGAGGGTCGAGACCGCGTCGCGGAAGCTTCCGCGCGCGCTCCGCGCGATGAGGGAGAGCGCGGCGTCGGGCACGTCGATCTCCTCGCCGTCCGCGATCCGCCGCAGGAGCCTCGTCAGCTCGGCGAGTCGCGGGCGGGAGAAGAGGAACGTCTGGCAGCGTGAGCGCACCGTCGGCAGCACCTTCGAGAGCTCCGTCGTGCAGAAGACGAATACGAGGTGGGGCGGCGGCTCCTCGATCAGCTTCAGGAGCGCGTTCCAGGCGGCATCGGTGAGCTGGTGCGCCTCGTCGAGGATGTAGACCTTGAAGCGGCCCTCGACCGGCTGCAGGATCACGTGCTCGCGGATCTCGCGGATGTCGTCGATCCCGCGCTGGCTCGCCGCGTCCATCTCGACGACGTCGAGCGACGTGCCGGCGGCGATCGTCCGGCAGGAGTTGCAGGTCTTGTCCGGCGAGACCGTCGGGCCCTGCTCGCAGTTCAGGCTCTTGGCGAGGATCCGGGCGAGCGACGTTTTCCCGGTCCCGCGCGGCCCGGCAAAGAGATAGGCCTGTCGCACCTTGTCGTTGCCGATCGCGTTTCGAAGAGTGCGGACGACGGCTTCCTGGCCCACGACCTCGTCGAAGTCCTGCGGGCGGTATTTGCGGTAGAGAGCCGGCACGCGCCCAACTAGTTTAACCGCCCGGTGGTAAGTGCCCGGTCGCGCACCTTCCGTCGAGGGCGCCTTCGAGGCGGTGCCGACGTTGCTCGCTCGGGCCAGGCTGATCCGCGGCACCTGAGAGAAACTGCTTAGCGCTGCTTCCTCCCGGACCTGACGCGGTTCGCAGGCTCCCAGTGCGCGGAACCTGGCCGTCAACGCTTGCAAGCGCAAGCCCTACCTCGAACACAACCTCCTAGGGAAGGAGTTCGGCCCCGCTGGAGCGGATTGCGGGTTCAGGGAACCGCTAGCTCCCCGCTTAGCGCGACCGGGCAAATTCGATCGTAGCAGCGCCCTTCGGAGCGGGGTTTCGCGGTTAGCCGCCGAGCGAGGCAAAGACCTTGGACTGCGGCGGCACCTTGACGTCCACCGCGGTACCGAAGTCATAAAGGTCGAGCCTCAGGGCCACGTTCCCTACACCGCCGAGCTGTCCCTTTACGTCGATGCGGCGCATCAGGCCTGCGTCGTCGACCCAGACGTCCACGGGAAGCGTGGCCCCCGCGTGCACCATTCCGGACGCTCGAACTGCCCTCTGGACGTTTGCCGGGGCGTTGTCCACGAGCTGCTCGACGTCGACGGTGGCCTGGTAGTGGATCGTCTCGGTGCCGAAAAGGAGCTCCTCGCCGACCTTCTCGACCTCGCCGCCGGGCTCGAGGAACGCGAGGATTTGCGTGGGGTCGTCAGGAACGAGCTCCGTGAACACGTCCAGGCTGGACTGCGGGGGGCTGCTCGCCGAGCTGGCGTCCGACATCTCCCAGGTCGACCACTCCGGGAGGTACGTATACGTGGTGTCGCCGTCGACGATTGTCTTGACGGTCGCTGCGCCGTACACCATCGCGATCTCGGGCGGGAGGTGGAGGGTGAGCTTGCCGCGGCCTGTTCGAAAGTCGTAGGCGCCGTCACCCCTCAACGTGAGAAGGCGGCCGTCTTGGGGCGCCTGCAGCACGACCGTCAGCTTCGCGCTCCCCGCATCCGTCGTGCTGCCGACGGCCGCCGCGAGGGCGTTCTCGGTCCCGCCGAGGGGATGGATGATCCCGAGAGCGAGGAGCGTGCCGATCACAGTCGAGAGGAATCCGATCAGTCCGGCGAGCTGCTTCGCGCGCGTCGCGGAACGCAAGCTCTGCCCGGGTGTTCTGTGGATGGTGATCTCGGAGTGGGCCATTTACCTCCTTGACGGCGGAGGACGGTGAGACCTTCCCTCCGTTGCGGGCTCCTGCCGAACGGGTTCGGTATCCTCGCCCTCTCGGGGCGCATAGCTCAGCGGGAGAGCGCCCGCTTCACACGCGGGAGGTCGCTGGTTCGATCCCAGCTGCGCCCATCGCCACTATCCGCTTGGTTGAGCGGAATCTCGCCTTCCGCCTCGTCGTCCGTCCACGTACTGTCCAAGTGCCGGCGAAGACGGGCGCCGAAAAGATCCGCCTGTGCGCGCTTCTCGGCCTCGTATAGATGCCTGTACGTGCGAAGAAAGAGCGCTCCGCCGTCTGAATGCTCCATGCGTTCGGCAGCCCACGCGGGATCCATGCCCATCAAGGCCATCAGTGAGCCAGCCGTGTGC
>Ga0307289_10000179_pt1 | contig 25983 bp, 24 predicted proteins | sample ER_DNA_143_FD_194483 | JGI IMG/M metagenome (GOLD analysis project Ga0307289, IMG submission 194483) | Bulk soil microbial communities from the East River watershed near Crested Butte, Colorado, United States - ER_DNA_143 | ecosystem: Environmental > Terrestrial > Soil > Floodplain | place...
GGCGGGCTGGAAGACTGCGGGGTTGTGGATGCTGTCCGGGTCGAGCGGATCGATCCTGGCCGACATGACTGGTCGGTCTTCGACTGCGGTGATTCCGCGGTGGATGGCTGGCTGCGGCAGGACACGCGATCGTGGCGGACCGGCAACAGGGTGTGGTCGTCCAGGTCGCCAGTGACGGCCGTCGGGTGGTGGGTTGCTACCGGCTGGGTTCGTTCCAGGTGCAGGCTCGACGGCCGGTGAGGTCGCTGAGGACATGGAGCTTCGACTTGGACCGGATGCCGGTGCCGGCGCTCGTGGTGTCTTGCCTCTGCGTCGATCAGCGGCTTCAGGGGCGGGGCCTGGGCACGCAGCTGATGTTGCATGCGCTGGAGCTTGCCGCCGCGGTCGCGCTCGCCGTTGGAGCCCGGCTCGTAGTTGGCCACGGTGGAACGGAGCGTGCGACCGGGTTCCTTCGCCGGTTCGGGTTCCGAGCATTCGACACCGACCCGCGATGGTCCTATCTGCCGATGCAGGACGTTGAGGCCACCATCTCGACTTCAGCGACCCCAGCGCAGAGGATCACCGTCGCGGACCGACCCACACCCGATCGATGAGCCGGCCCCCCGGGCCGGTGACGGCGATTCTGGCCTGGATCTTGAGCGCCGCGGTCCTGAATCGCGTCTAAACCTTATCCGGGGTGACGGTGTTCAGCGCGTGAGCCGGACTTCTAGCCGGTGAAGTTCAAGAAGTGGGGATTGGCGTGTTGGGACTTCGTGGAGGGCGGGCGGGGTCCAAGTCGGCGTTGAGTCGAGATTGGCTTGACGAGCGGTTCGGCATCGACGACGTCGACGTGTCGACCGGCAGGCGAATCACAAAGTCGGTGACCGGGACTATCGGTTTCCTACAGGCGGTTCAGCATTACCGCCAGTCGGGCTCATACCCGGGTTTGCGAGGGCGTGAAGCACGGCGTCTCACACGAACTCGTCAACGTCCTGCACACGCGGCTGGAAAGACGCAGGGCAGAGGCGAACGCTCGAACGGCATGCATGTCGGGCGAGCGTAACCGCTCTCAACGCGGTAAAGTCGGACGTTTAAGCGGGGAGCCGGATGCCTCGGCGGCTTGCCAGGTGAGGCGTCACCTGGCCCACAGCCGAAGTGGGGCTATCTGAGGAATGAGCGGAGCGTGCGAGCGTTGCGCAGACCGTTCCCATCTCCGTGATTGTTGAAGTAGGCGTACAGCTCACGCCACTGGGACTGCCAGTCTCGGATGCCTCCGGCCCACCGCCGCAGGTTGTCGTCGGAGGAGGACCCGCTGTAAAGCCGCTGGTCATCCGGCCCATGCGGCCGCAGGTACACCGTCGGCGCCGTTGCGCGTAGTACGCACGGCAGTCCGGCCCCTCAAATCACCAAATACGCCGTCTGGTGGGTCCCGAGCAGGATGACATCTCGTCGCGCAACACGAGGGGTGCCGGAACTCGACTGCGGTCGGCACCCACACGGGGGCGTGCCGGGGAAGAAGTCGAGGCGCGCGTCGTCGCGTTGTATCCCTGGCGGCAGCTGGACCACTAGCATGCCGGGCCTGTCATACAGCCGGTCCCATGTGGCCGTGATCCGACCGACCCAGTACTCGGGCGCGTACAGCTTGCGGCCGTGGGTGAGCGCACGCGGAGCCTTGACCGACAGGCGGAAACCGGCAGGCAGCCGACGCTGCCAAGACGTGAACGCCGAGCTTCGCGACCGTTTCCGTTTTGGGGCGCCCGGGGTTGGGCCACACCCGTCCCGGGTAGTCCGAGAGAAGACTCGGAACTGAAAGAGGGACATCCGACGGAGGCGGCAACGGAGGCGGCAGGTGAGCGATGCGGTAGACCGGTCCTCGCCGGCGGCGGGTGTCGCGACGGGGCGGGACTGGCAACGCAGCGTGACCTTCTTCGTGGTCCTTGGCATTCTGGTCGTCCCCTTCCTGCTGCTGCTGTTGCTTGTCAGCGACAAGTGGGGTCCGCTGGCGGCCGCGGACCAAGGCGCCCGTGACGAACTGCACGTCTTCGCGTTGGGCCAGCCTTGGTTCGTCGCGGTGATGCGCACGTTCAGTGACTCGGGGTCGTCCCTGGCCTGGCAGATCGTGACCGTGATTGTCGCGCTGGTCCTGCTGGTGCGCCGGCGGTGGCGGCTGGCCGCGTTCGTGGTCGTGACGATCGCCGCGTCGTCGCTGCTGAACAGCGCGGTCAAGGCGACGGTGAACCGGGACCGCCCCGCGGTGGACCAGCCGTTCGTGAACGAGCCGGGCGCCAGCTTCCCGAGCGGCCACTCACAAGCCGCGATCGTCGGCTACGGCGTGCTGCTGCTGATCCTGCTTCCGGCGCTGAGCCGAGGGTGGCGGCGTGCCGCCGTGGTGTTGGCGGTGCTCATGGTGGTGGGGATTGGGTTCTCCCGGGTGGCGCTGGCCGCCCACTTCGTCTCCGATGTCCTCGCCGGATTCGCCCTGGGTGCGGTGTGGCTGGGGTTAATGACGGCGATCTTCCGCCCGTGGCGGCACATCAAAGAGGTCAGAACGGCTATCGCGGCGCCACCCACTTGACGAGCATCCCGGCCCAACGCCGCCTAGCTCGCGTCCCGGTCGGGCCACGGCAATGAGGGGCCTTGTTCTCTTGGCCGCGGTCCGTGGCATGTCCACAAGGACTCTCCAACGGTGCTCCTCGGCGGTATCGCCCCAAACCGTCGATGAGAAACCAGGTCCGGGCTTCGGGCGAGATCGCCCACCAGTCCACCGGGCGCATGCCTGCACGGGACACCTGTTGCTCCCCGGGGGAGGATCCCCCGGTTCGGACGACCTGTCACGCCAGCCGCGACGCCTGCCGTCGACGCGGCTCACGGTTGACTGGGCCGTGTGCTGACCGCCTCCCTGATCCAGGTGGACGATCCGTCCGCGTACATCACCCTGGCCGTCCTGGTCGGCGCGCTGGCCAGTCTGGCGGCGGTCGTGAACCGGCTTAGTGGCCTCGGCCACGCCCGCGAGGACCTCGTCGCTGCCGCCCGAGCCACCCTCCAACTCGGCGTGGTCGGTCTGGTGATCGCCGCCGTGCTGCAGTCCTGGTGGCTAACCATGTTGTTCGTCGCGATGATGGCCGCAGTCGCATCGACGACGGCCGGTCGACGGCTGGCACGGCACGGTCGCTGGCCGTTGGCGTCGATCCCGGTATGCGTCAGCGCGCTGCCGGTGACGGCGGTGCTGCTGGCCAGCCGGCTGGTCCCGACGACGCCCATTGCCGTGGTTCCCATCGTGGGGATCCTCGTCGGCGGGGCGATGACCGCCACCACGCTGGCCGGGCGCCGCACCCTGGACGGACTACGGAACCGTCGCGGCGAGGTCGAGGCGGCGCTGTCCCTCGGACTGCCCGACCGCGACGCGCGACTGCTCATCATCCGCGACGACGCCGCACTCGCCCTGCTCCCCGGCCTGGACCAGACCCGCACCGTCGGTCTGGTCACCCTCCCCGGCGCGTTCGTCGGCATGCTGCTCGGCGGGGCCACCCCGCTCCAGGCGGCTGCGGTGCAGCTGCTGGTCCTGGCGGCGTTGCTGCTCGTGCAGGCCGTCGCCACCGCGTCCACGCTCGAGCTCGTCGCTCGCTCCGCCTTCGACTGATGTATTCGTTACGCAACCGAGGTTGCGGTGTCGTGCTTGCCCTCCGTATGACCGTGCCTCACCAGCAACTGAACCCTGCGGGTCCGCGTGCAGCCAACGCCGTCCTCGGCCAGCATCGCGGCAGGGGCGGTTGGAAATGGTGCTGACCGGTTCGAGGCGTTGTGATCTCGTCAGCCACAGGCACACCCCTGGCCGGGGTTGGCGCGGCTCTACCTCGATGCGCACGGGTCCACTCTGCTCCCGACTGCCATGCGGTTGCCAGTGTCCAGCGCACCAGGCGTGACACCCGGGAAGATCCGGGAGGACCGTGGCGCCGAACACGCTGCAGCCTCCTGGGATTGGTGGGGGCTGGGTCGCTGGCCTTCGCGGCAGCCCGGTCGCCCGGGTCGCCCGACCTTCACGTCGTCTGCTGGTCGCAGATGGCCGCAGCATGCTTGAGTGCACGATCTCGAGGCGGGGTCCTATCGGGTCACTTCCGTTCGTTGAGAGGGTGGGCGGTGGTGGCTGGGCCACCCCGAACCGAGGAGGAGACCATGACCGAGTACCTCATTGCCTTCAACGACGACTGGGTGCCAGATCACACGCTCGAGGAGCTGCACGAGAAGTCCAGGGCGCTCAGACCGCTAGTGGCCGAGTGCCGGGTGACCGTGCGTCGGTTGATCCGATAGCCCAGGCCGGCCAGCTCGAGGGTGATCCGCTGCGCCGACCACTTCCTGGTGCGCCGCCAGGCCTCGATCTGCTCGACCACCCACACCGGGGTCGCCCGCGGGCTGTGATGCGGCGTCGAGGACCGGTCGATCAGGCCCAGCTCGCCGTAGCGGCACCAAAGTTTCTTCGAGTCCAAAGTTCTAGGAACTGGTGGCAAGCCACATATGCCTCATTGTTTTCGAATCCAAGCGTTGATTTCGTCCATATTTGTGGCGAGAATGCTTCAAGCGCCTCCTTGTCGCGCGCGTTCTCAGCCATCAGAGCAAATGTCTCGCGCCACGTTTTCGTCGGCGGGGAGGGGGTCTTTCGCTTGGCTTCGGCTCGGGCCCAATCTGCAACGGCAAACAGATAGTTCCAAGCCTTTGTTGCCACGACAGCGCTGTCAAAGTTACAATCATTCCGTGCACGATGCCGTGCCGGTACACTTCAAAACACTTCGCTTTCATCTAGCGCTTTAAATGGCCTCTGGAAGACGGGCAGCACATTGGTAAGCCCCTTGTGATGCCCGACCACAGAGTTCCAGGCATCGAGCTCACTTGGTACTCGCGCGTGCATGCCGCGCCGCACGCTAGGCTCAACGTCGTTGACGAAGCCATCCATTACCGCAATGAGCACCAGGACCGTTGAGTAGAACCTGCCTTCGCGACAGTCTCGTTCGGCGCGGGTCGAGCGGATGTAGGCGAGGCCGCATGGCAGGCAGACCGAAGCAGCCCTTGACCATCCATCGCAGGGTGTCACCATCTTGGTAAAGATGGATCAACGCTGACTCAGCGCTCTCCGGCGAGGGATGTTCATCGAGGAGAGCACGGATGTGTTGCACGTTGAGCGACTCGTGCATCACCCAATGCCGATCGCCCAGGCGGCTGTAAAAGTCATCTACGGTCCGCGCAAGTTCCTCCAGCTGGGCTCCGAACTCCTGCAACTTCGCCCGCTGCTCGCCAGGCAGGAGCCAGCGCAACAAGCGGAGGGCACGGCGTTTGCCCTCTAGTTCCACGAAGATCGGCAGGTCGCGCGCGGATGCGTAGGTCATTGGGCCGATGATCTTAGGGGCAAGGTTGGTGGAGAGTGCCAAGTGGGGGCGATGTATGTCGCTTGCGCGGCCGAGACTTGCGGAGTCACTCGACCGTGAACCACGCCCTTTCTGGGCGGTAGGGACTCACTCGCTTACCGGCTAAAGTCGGACGTTGCGCGCTGACGCACCACAGGACTTCTGGCTCGGCGGAACGGGCGCGGACGCACGTGCCGCCTCAGGGTCGGTCTGTGGGTGAGGATCCGGGACGAGCGCCGAAGGCGAAGGTGCAACGGGGGGTTTCGTTGGTACCTGCCGCAAGAATGTGTTCTAGCGCTGCCTGACTACCAGCGGAACCACCAGACGGGAAACATGGCGGCGAGGGCCGCGCCGATTTGTAGTGTCATCACCGCTAAGGCCTGTCTTGGGGCGGTCGGCAGCCACTTGACGGCAAAGACGGCCGCTACCGGCACCTGTCCCACCATGAGTAGCTGCCAGATACGAGCAGCGGCTCCCTCGTCAGCCTGGCGGGCGGTGCCGAACATCGTCGCATAGCCAATTACCGTGGCCAGCGCTCCAGCCGACATCGCCAGTGGAATAAATGCGCTCGGCCGTTTGAGCAGCTCGGTCATCGCAGGCTTCCCGCGGACCGTGAACTGACTCATCAAGGCCTCCTTCTCTCCCGTGGAAGGCTACACCTGGACGCACCGACGAGGGTTCGCGCGGCTCATGCCGCCCCGACGTCAAAGTCGCTGTGAGGCAAGAGGATTGGGATGGTCAAGTGTCCGACTCGGACGTTCACGAAAGGGGCTGATCTGAAATGCAGGCCCCGCATCAGACTGCTGCGAGGAGCCAGGCTGAGCACGCTGGCCCCGGAAACGCCCGTCATGGCATGTCCCGGCGAGTTGTCTCGAGCTTGAGCACGGCCACCGCAAGCCGGAACGGTCAGGCTGTCGACTGACTGGTCGCTCTCCACGGCCGACTCGCTGGCCGCTCACCGGTCAAGCGCCCGACACCAGATCCTGGAGAACCGGGCAGGTGACTGCGTCGCTACCGGTCAGCGGTGGACACTGACGCCGTGAGTACGGAACACAACCGGCGGGTTCTCGAACGATTCGATGCGCTCCCGGGGGGTGAGGATCTGCGTGAGCTGGACGACCTGTGTAAACCCGACATGGTCAATCACTCGTTGGCGCCGGGCCGGCCGGCGGGCCTGGCTGGGACGCGCGAGTTCCATCAGACGCAGGGCCGTCGTCAGATGACAGGCCAATACTGGGATCAGCTCGTTGTGGTCGCCGAGGGTGACTATGTCGTCCCGTTTGGCCGTCGTGGGGGAGACTGGGCCGGCGGAGACTTCATGGATTTTCCGGCCGGGGCCTGGCTCTTGCCTTCGCGACTTCGCCGCGATGTACCGCTTTGAGGATGGGAAGATCGCCGAGCGTTGGGCCATCCGCGACGAGCTCGGGATGCTGAAGCAGCTGGGCGCGTTCGACGCCGATCCGGGATGACGGTCACCTCACCAGCTGCCGCCGGGACTGACCGGCAGCAGGTCCCCCCGGGTTCCTGTCATTCTGGCGCTGCGAGGGCGTGCCCGCGGTGGTGGCCGAAGCCGTCTGGTCGGACGTCACGCACGTGACGTGTCCCCCGGGTTTTGCGGTCGGTAGGCAGCCACGCCGGGCCGTGGGCCAGACTCGGACCATAACCCGGTCATCGTCGTGGGTGCCAGCATCGCGGGCCTTCTGACCGCTCGGGTCTTGTCCGACGTTGTCGACGAGGTCGTCGTGCTCGAACGGGAGCGACTCACCGACTCGGTCGCGCCGCGCGGGCACGTCGCGCAGGGCCGCCACATCCACCTGCTGCTCAGCGCGGGGCTGGACCGGCTCGTCGGGTGGTTCCCCGGCATCGAGGAGGAGCTCGAGCTGCGGGGTGCTGCCCCGACCGACGGAACTCGTGCCTGGGTCTTTCAGGGCGGAGGCTACCGGGCGCAGGGAGACTGGGGCCGCCGACTTCTCAGCATGACCCGGCCGCTGCTGGAGGACGTGGTCCGGGGACACGTCACGGCGCTGCCGACCGTCCGGCTGGAGGACGGGGTGGTCGTCGACCGGGTCGCCGTGTCCGGTGGACGGGTGACCGGGGTGGTCGTAGAGGGAACCGAGCGCAGCGCGGACCTCGTCGTCGACCGGGTCGCCGTGTCCGGTGGACGGGTGACCGGGGTGGTCGTAGAGGGAACCGAGCGCAGCGCGGACCTCGTCGTCGACTGTGCGGGGCGCTCGTCGCGGCTGGCGCACCAGCTTCAACCCCGTCTACGGCCAGGGAATGGCGTGCGCCGCGCTGCAGGCGGAGACGCTAGGGCGGACCGTGCGGGAGGTCGGCCTGCGTTCGCCCATGCTGCCTCGAGCGTTCCACCGCACCGCCGCGACGATCATCGACGCGCCCTGGACGATCGCCGTCGGCGGCGACTTCCAGTACCCCGAGACGGACGGGCCGAAGCCGCGGGCGACGGACCAGACCAACCGCTACGTCCTGCGGGTCATCAGAGCGGCCCGGACCTCGCTGCCGTTGGCCCGCTCCTTCGACGACGTGCTCAACCTCGTGGACCCGCCTACCTCCCTAGCCCGCCCCGGCGTCGTCGCCAGGGTGGTGGCCGCCTCGATCCAGCAGCGCCGCCATCCGGTCAGCGTCGCTCACCCTAGGGTCGCCCCGCCGACCTGAACCGGGCCAGGAGCACGCCGCCCCCCACAAGGATCACCGCCACACCGGCGACCATGGCCCACGCCAGCGGCCGGTTCCACGCGACCTGGTCGCGGGCGCGCAGCATCGCGATCGCGACGAAGGCCGCCATGACCATCGCCACCTCGACCAGCCGGACTACCGAACTGCGTCGGTCGTCGCGGAGCACCCCGAACCCGGCGATGCCCAGGCACAGGACCGCTCCGATGACGCGGCCGGTGAGCGACGTGATCGCCCACGGCCAGACATACGAGGCAAGGCCCGGCACGACAACCAGGACGACACCCAGCGACACCGACACGACCCCACCAGCGACGAAGACCCGACGGGTCCAGGCGCCGAGCCTCGGCTCGTCCGGTGGGGGCGGCGGCGCGGTGCGACGGTTCACCAGCCAGACCCAGGCGACGAGGAACGGCGCTACGACATAGAGCGCCGTCCACACCCAGAACGCGACGTGGCCGTGGGTGAACCGGTCCCAGTGCAGGAACGTCGCCCCGCCGAGCAGCCCGGCGAAGACCACGACCGGCGGGAAGCCCTCGGCGACCGTGTGCCACTCTGGGGCGCGCAGCACGCTCACGAAGAACCAGACGCCGCCCGCATACGCGGACGCCAGCAGCATCGCCGTCATCGTGGGCGCGATCGGCCACGCGAATAGCTCCCCGGTCCGGCCCGGGACGATGTAGAGGATGAGGAACCCCGTCACCAGAAAGGGGATGATGCCGGCCGCCAACAACCGCGTCGGTCGCAACACCCGGTCGTCGGCGGACTTCTCACGAGGAACCGCAACAGACCGCGTCACGTTCGGACGGTAGACGCGTCGGGCAGAACCCGAGCCGCAATTGGCAGACTCGTGAGGCGTGGAGCGCAACCTGTGGTCGGATGGCGAGGCCATCGCAAACCCCGACAAGCCGCTGCTCCGGCTCTTCCGGTGCCTGGGCCCACCTCGCGGCCTCGTGATCGGAGGCGTCCACGCACGAGGTGCCCCCTCGACAACCCTCTGGGTACGCGTCGCGCCGCTCCAGCTAGGGGCGTGATGTATGCGTGGCGTCAGGGTCGTCCCGGCGCTGCTACAGCAGACCATCAGGAGGGCTAATCCCGGGTCCAGCTTTAGGAGCGCCCATCGCCGACCGATTCGGTAAGCACCGATGCGCCGACTGGCGCCGGCGCGGGTCAAGGCGAGTCCTTCTGGGCGATGTGGGGCAGGCCCCACAGTGGCGGAGTGCGGCGCCTCGTGACGCCGCCTCCTGGGCCCCCGTGCGGCACCGCCCGGACCTCGATCCTCTGCCCGGCGATAGAGCTCTTCCTCTACAGCGGGTGCGGTGGGGGGTCAGTCGGTTGACGACGGATTAAAAGTAGGACGTAGCGACAGACGAAACTGTGCCATCCGAGAGATTGGCTGGTGATTTCCGTCGAAATTGGGCCATGATCCGTCGGCTGGTGGCTGACAGGGTGTCGCAGCGGCCGGTGGCTCGTCAGCCGAGGGTGGCCGACGGGCGCTTGCTAGCGCGGTGGCCTCGAGTGATGCGCCGAGGGATGTGCGGGGCGCAGGATCAACGGCCGCTCGCCGCCGCAGCCGGGCCGCCCAGCTGGCCGGCGCTGAGCGGGGTGGAGTGCCGGCGCCACACTCGCCATTCGCCGTCGAGCCGGCGCCAAAGGTCGGACATGACGAAGATCCCGCTGCGGTCCTCACCCATGACCGTCGCCCCCATCCGCACCCGCTGCAGCATGGCGGCGTAGTCACCGTCCACGTCGACGATCTGCTCCACGACCTCCCACTCGTGGACGACATAGTCGGCCAGGACCTCGAGCCAGACCTCTCGGGACATGACGCTCCGGACCGGCTGCACCAGCTCCAGCGCGAACTCCGGAGCGAGCAGCTGGGCGGCGGCCACCTCGTCGCGTTCCTGGATTGCCCGGTCCCACAGTGCCGCTCGCCGGAGCAGGTCCTCGGACGCCGTGGAGTCTGTCGCCACGACGGTCACCGGCGGCGGGACATTGGGTTCGAGAAGCCGGTTCGGCTCGACCTCCATCGATCTCCTCTCAGCCCCGAGTGGCGTGACACGCTGCGGTCGTGCCGTCCTCGCCCGGGCCCGAGTCTGCCACCGTCGTCCGGCGATCCGGGTGGCGAGCGGTGGTGGGTTCGCTCTGGGTGGCTGCCGCGGTCGTCTGCGCGATCCTGAGCCGCGGTTCCCTGCTGGCCAGCCATCCGGCATACGCGGTCACGCTGATCTCGGTATGCGTCGTGGGGCTGCTACTGATCGTGACCGGACGGCAGTGGGTACCGGCGGACCGGCCTCGGCACCCTGTCGCCACGGTCGTCGGACGGGTCGCGGGGGTGGTTGTCACCGTCCTCGTGCTCGGCTTGATCGGGTATCTCGTTCCGCTGACCGCCGCGCCGGAGGCGGTCGCGGCCATGGCGGATGACGCCGATGTGCGGGTGGAGTCTTCCCCGACGCGGATCGTCCTGACCCCTCGTGCTCCGCCGCGGGCCGGTCTCGTCTTCCTGCCGGGCGGCAAGGTCGACCCGCGTGCGTACGTGCCGCTGCTGCGCCAGGTCAGCGCGGCCGGCTACCTCGTCGTCGTCGTCAAGGTGCCCTACGACATCGGCTTTCTCGCGACCGGCGAGCCGGCCAGAGTCGTCGCCGCCACGCCGGGCGTGACGCGCTGGGCGGTCGGCGGGCACAGTCTCGGCGGGGTGGCCGCCGGAGCCGCGGTGTCGTCGCGCGACTCGGGTTTGAGCGGGCTCTTGCTGTGGGCGTCGTACCCGTTGGAGTCGCTGGCCGACCGCTCTGACCTCGTCGTCGCCTCGGTCTCCGGTACCGCTGATGCGCTCACGACACCGGCCGACGTCTCCGAGAGCCGGACGAGCCTGCCGGCGTCCACCGTCTTCACGGCCGTCGAGGGTGGCATCCACGGATACTTCGGCGACTACGGGAACCAGCCCGGTGACGGCTCTCCCGGAGTGGAGCGGTCGATCGCCCAGCAGCAGATCGTCGCGGCCACGACGGCCTTTTTGGCCGCAGTGGCGGCCGGTCCCAAGCCGGTGAACGCAGCATGGCGCTGACGAGTGACGCCATGTTGACTTGACAGTGACGTCACTTTGACGTCACTATGGCGTCATGGATCTCAGCAGCTATGTGGAGACGCTCCGTCATGAGCTGACCGTCGCGGCGCGCGCGGCCGGTCCGGACGCTGAAGAGCTGGCCGACCGGCTGACCGCCCCACTGGAGGCGGCCACCCGGCTGGTCCTGCAGGAGGCCGTGTCCGACGCCGCCGAGGAGATCAGCCGGGAGCTGGCCCCGGGCTCGGTCGACGTCCGTCTGCGCGGCCGCGACCTCGGTTTCGTCGTGACCCCGACACCGCAGGACCGGATGAGAGGCATGCCCGTCCCGCCGGTGGCGCCCCGTTCGTCGGAGTCCACCCGGGACACCGCGGAGGGCGGGACGGCGAGGCTGACCGTTCGGCTCATGGACCAGTTAAAGGCGGAGGTCGAAGCCGCTGCCGACCGCGAAGGACTGTCGGTGAACGCCTTTTTGGTGCGGATGCTCGCGGCCGCGGTGCAGTCCGGATCGCCAACCCCCCGTCAGCCCGGCGACGGCGGCAGCCGCATCTCGGGATGGGTCCAATGACGTCGCCCCAGGACGCGCCAACCAGGCACTTCGAGGTCGCCGGCCCGCTCGACGTCCGCGTCCACCTCGACTACGGGTTGGTCCGCGTGGTCGCCCGAACGGACACGACCGCCACCGTGCTGGCCGCACCGGCGATCGCCTCTCGCCAGCACGATGTCGAGGCGGCGCAGAACGTCCGGGTCACCCTTGCCGGCGAGGTCCTCGAGGTCCGCGGCTCTGCGTCCGGGTGGCGGCGTCTGGTGCGCCCTGGGGCCACCGAGGTGGAGATCGGCGTTCCGGAAGGTTCGCGGATCACGGTGACGACCGCGTACGCCGAGGTCGAGCTCGTCGGAACCGTCGGCGCCTGCTCAGTCCAGTCGACCGGCGGCGACATCCGCGTCGAGGAGGTGACGACCGGTCAGCTGCAGAGCCGATACGGCAACGTCACCGTCGACCGGCTCGTCGACGGCGGTCGCGTCGAGTCGACCCACGGCAGCGTGCGGGTCCGTTCGGCCGGCGGGACCACGACCCTGACCGCATCGTCCGGAGACGTCGTCCTGGACGGCGCCACCGGGGTCCTCACCGTTCGCAACACGTACGGCACGGTGGAGGTCGGCGCGATGTCGTCAGGCACCTGCGCGGTCACGACGTCCTACGGATCAGTGGACGTTGGAATCCCCACCGGCACCGCCGCATACCTCGACCTCCAGTCCGACCATGGCCGGGTCCGGAGCGAGCTCGTCCGGTCCGACGAGCCCGGTGCCGGCGTGGAACGCGCGTCAATCCGGGTGCGCACGTCGTACGGCGCCATCACCATCCGACGAGCCTGAACGAAAGGAAGATCCACATGACCACCATCGACATCGACCGCCCCGCCATTCGCGTCCAGGGCCTGCAGAAGTCCTACAAGGAGCTGGAGGTGCTGCGCGGTGTGGACTTCGACGTGCGGCGCGGCAGCATCTTCGCTCTGCTCGGCTCCAACGGCGCTGGCAAGACGACGGTCGTGCGAATCCTGTCCACGCTGCTGCGGGCCGACGGCGGAACGGCCAGCGTCAACGGCTTCGACGTCGCCACCGAACCGGCGAACGTGCGGGAGTCGTTCAGCCTGACCGGCCAGTTCGCCGCCGTCGACGAAATCTTGAGCGGGCGGGAGAACCTCCTGCTGGTCGCCCACCTGCGGCACCTCGACGATCCGGGCGCGATCGCCGACGACCTGCTCGAGCGCTTCTCCCTCACCGACGCGGCGGCGCGCAAGGTGTCGACGTACTCCGGCGGTATGCGTCGCCGCCTCGACATCGCGATGAGCCTCATCGGCGATCCACCGGTGATCTTCCTGGACGAGCCCACCACCGGCCTCGACCCGCAGGCTCGCATCGAGGTGTGGCAGGCGGTCAGGAGGCTGGCAGAGCAGGGCACCACGGTGCTGCTGACGACGCAGTACCTCGACGAGGCCGAACAGCTCGCCGACCGGATCGCGATCCTCCATCAGGGCCGGATCCTCGTGAACGGCAGCCTCGCGGAGCTCAAGCAGCTCCTCCCGCCGGCCACCGTCGAGTACGTCGAGAAGCAACCGACCCTCGAGGACGTCTTCCTCACCCTGGTCGGCAACGACAGCACGAACAACTGAGGAGAGCTACATGACCGCCACCACGCACTTCGTCGGCGACACCACCGTCCTGCTCGGACGATCCCTGCGTCACATCACCCGAAGCGTCGACACCATCATCACGACGACGATCATGCCGATCGCATTCCTGCTGCTGTTCGTCTTCGTATTGGGCGGCGCGATCAACTCGGGATCGGACTCGTACGTCAACTACCTACTGCCCGGCATCCTCGTCATCACCATCGCCTCGGGCGTCTCCTACACCGCCTTCCGGCTGTTCCTGGACACGCAGAGCGGCATCTTCGAGCGGTTCCAGTCCATGCCGATCGCGCGGTCGTCCGTCCTGTGGGCGCACGTCGGCACGTCGGTGGTCGCGAACATGATCTCGGTCGCCGTCGTCGTCCTCGCCGCCCTCGTCATGGGGTTCCGCTCCGGCGCGGGTGTGCTGGCCTGGCTCGCGGTCGCGGGAATCCTCATCCTGCTCACGCTGGCGTTGACGTGGATCGCGGTGATCCCAGGCCTCGCCGCGAAATCGGCGGACGGCGCGAGCGCGTTCTCCTACCCGCTCATCCTGCTGCCGTTCATCAGCTCGGCATTTGTCCCCACCGACACCATGCCTGGCCCGGTGCGCGCCTTCGCCGAGAACCAGCCGGTGACGTCCATCGTCAACGCGATCCGCGACCTGCTCGCCCAACAGCCGGTCGGCACCGACATCTGGGTCGCGCTGGCCTGGTGTCTCGGCATCCTCGTCCTGGCGTACGCGTTCGCCATGGTCGTCTACCGGCGCAGGATCTCCTAGCGCAGGGTCACGACCGGCTGAGCTCGCTCAAGGTGACGCTGTGCAGGCCACGCTCGGCCAGCCGGGTCAGCAGCCAGTCGGTCGTCGCGACGACGTCCCGGCGCGCGGAGGTGCCCTCGTGGAGGACCACGACGGCGCCTCCGCTGATCTGGGCGAGCAGCCGTTGCTCTCGCCACGAACCGGCTTCGGGGGGCGGACCGTCGGTGACCGCGACGGTGCCCAGCGCGCAGCGCAAACCGAGCGCCTGGGCCTCGCGCACCATCGACCGGGTCGTCCACCCGGAACCTGGGCGCCACCAGCTCACCTCCTGGTAGTCGCCCAGGAGGTCGCGCGCCTCGGTCAGGTGCTCTCGAAACCGCCTGCGCGACAACAGAATCGTCGCCTCATCATGCATCATGTGGTCGCCCAGCTCGTGACCCTCGTCGACGATCCGGGCGACGACCCCTTCGTTTCCGGTGATGCGGTCGCCGATGAGGAAGAACGTCGCGCGAGCCTCGTGCCGCGCGAGCACGTCCAGGACCGCGTCGGTCAGCTCGGGGTGCGGACCGTCGTCGAAGGTCAGCGCGACGACCGGTTCGTCGGTCCGGCGCGAGCAGCAGACCGTCGGCAGCGCCACACCGGTCGCCCACCGGGCCGACACGTCCAACACCTGTCCGGTGGCTTGTCCAGCCCACTCACCTCTCATCCGATGCGTCCCGCCCGTTTTCGAAGAAGGTCACGAGCGCGTCAACGTCTGGAAGGTCGGAAGCATCCCGGAAGGCACCGAATGACGCGTTCCAGAACTCGCCCTCGCGCCGGGTCCAGGGGCCGACGTAGGCGTACGGGCCGGTATGCGTCGAGTCGCCGGGCGACACGCCGTAGTTGACCTCGCCGACGGAGACGCCGACGTCGAAGTGCTCCGGCCAGAGGACCGGTTCGACGTCAGAGGCGAACGTCCGCAGCGCGGCGTCTCCCCGGCCGAACCAGGTCAACAGCTGATCGAGCGCCTCGGCGTCGAGCGCCAGCGGCTCGTCGGGATCGACGCCGGACCCGCCGGCGTAGACGTCGGCGAGGTCCGAGACCTCTTGGCCAGCCGCGGCGGCGAGATCACGGCAGGTGCCCTCGAGGGGTATCCGCCCTCCGTCCCAGACGAGGTCGTGCCCGTCGACGCCTACCGAGGACCGATCGCCACCGAAGCCGCCCGGGCGAACGCGCAGCTCGATGGACCCCAGCGTGCGGAACTGCGGACCGGCGATGACCAGTTCCGCCACTCCGTGAAGCGAACGCCGGGTGGCCGTCAACCTCGCCTCGTCCATGGCGACACCGTCTCACGGGAATCGAGCCGTCGCGTGTGGCGCCGACTACCTCGACTCCCTCTCACGTCGGCGGCCGCCGCGCGGCCGGGCGACGGAGGTGCGAGTTAGCCTCGCTGGCGTGGCGACACCGTGGACGGTCGAGCAGGTGCTGTCGCTCGCGCCCGACGCGACGTCGCAGACCGCCGCCCGCGGGCTTTCGACCCCGGCGCACTGGTCGGGCACCGGAACCGTCGAATCGCTGGTCTGGGGCAGGTGTCGAGGCAGCGGGTCCAAGCCGTACCAAACCGTGGTCGACCTGGCGGGTGCTGCGTATCAGTGCACCTGTCCCAGCCGGAAGTCCCCGTGCAAGCACACGCTTGGTCTGCTACTGCTCTGGGCGGCGGGCGGCGTCCCCGATGTTGCCGAGCCGGCCGACTTCGCCGCGGTGTGGGCGGATAGCCGCGAGGACCGTGCGGCCGCGACGGCGCACCGCGCGACCCGGGTGGCCGCACCGAAGGATCCGGAGCAGGCGGCCCGCACCGCGGCCCGCCGGCAGCAGCGGGTGACGCGGGGGCTCGCCGAGCTCGACGTCTGGCTCAGCGACCAGGTCCGGACCGGCATTGCCGGCGCCTCCGCCGACGCGTACCGCCGGTTCGACGGCATGGCCGCCCGGATGGTCGACGCCCAGGCGCCCGGTGTGGCGGCAACGCTGCGCCGGCTGCCCCAGGTGACGTCCTCGGGTCCCGGTTGGCCCGGCCGGCTGCTCGCCGAGCTGGCGCAGCTGCGCCTCCTCGTGGCGGCTCACCAGCGGCTGGGGGAGCTGCCCGAACCTCTGGCCGCGACCGTTCGCTCGCGGATCGGCTACACGGTGATCGCCGAGGAGGTGCTGACGACGGCGCCGGTGCGTGATCTGTGGCACGTCCTGGGCTCGACGGAGACCGACTCGGGCAACCTCGTCACCCGGCGGACCTGGCTGTGGGCCGCGGCGGCCGACCGCCCCGCACTGGTCCTCACCTTCGGCGCCGGTGGGCAGCAACCGGACCGGTCCCTGGTCGGCGGGACCGCCCTCGACGCCGACCTGCACTTCACCCCGGCCAGCCGCCGCTGCGCGCTCTCGTCGGTCAGCAGCACGCCGAAGCCGAGGCGCTGCCCGGCATCACGCCCGCCCCACGTCGTCGAACTGTCAGCCGGCTCGTCGACGACCACGCGGCCGCTCGAGCCCAGGACCCGTGGCTCACGGTCTGGCCCGCGCTCCTCGACGTCCGTCCCGCCCGCGGCGGACGGAAGTGGCGGCTCCTGGACGAGGCCGGAGACAGCCTCCCGGCGCGCGGCTCCCCGGAATCGCTGTGGCCGGCGCTGGCGGCTTCCGGCGGAGACGTCGTGACCGTCGCGGCCGAGCTCTTCGAGGGCGGCCTCTTCCCCATCGGCGTGTGGCCGAGGCAGGGGTATGCGTCAGCGCCAGCGGGCGCGGCGGCGGTGGCCTCGTGAGCCGCCGTAGCGTCGCCTGGGACGAGCTCGTCACCGCGGCGACGGTCGGCACGAGCACCCGGGCGTTGCCGCATACCGGCTTCCATCCGACCACCGTGACTGCGAGCCCGGAGGCAGCGGACGAGGATCCGGCCGCCCGCCTGCTCGACCTGGCGGCCATGGAGTCGGCCGCGAGCGCCGTCACGGTCGAGGCCGGGCCGGCGACTCCTCTCGAGCCGGCACCACCCGAGCCGCGATCGGTCGCGACAGAACGGCTCGCCGACCTGCTGCTGCACTCCGTGCGGCTGGACCGCGAGCTGGCCGGCGACCTCGTCGACCTCGTCGCCGCCACCGGTCTGGTGCTGCCCGCCTCCGCGGTCCCAGCCTTTCTCGAGCTAGGGCGGGACGCCCAGTTCGGTCATACGCTGACCGCGATCGTAGGCGAGCGAGGGCGCTGGATCGTCGGTCTCGACCCGCAGTGGGCCGAGCTCCTGCCGGCGATGCCACGGGATCCGGCAGAGCGACCGGTCGACATCGCTGACTGGCAGAGCGGCGGCTGGGAGCCGCGCGCCGCCTACCTGCGAGGCCTGCGCACGGTGGACCCGGCCGCGGCGCGCGAGCTGCTGGCCTCGGGCTGGGCGCCCGAGCCCGCCGAGGATCGGACCGCGCTGCTCGGGGCCCTGGACGAGAGGCTCGGACCGGAGGACGTCCCGTTCGTGGAGGCCGCGGTGCGCGACCGCCGCGAGCCGGTTCGACTCCGCGCCGCCGGCCTCCTGGTGCGAATCTGTGGACACCTGCCCCTCGACGCCTTGCCGCCGTTCGGGCGCCGGTTCGCGGACCGCGCACGGCCCCTGGTCCGACTCGGCCGCCAGGGCCTGCTGCGATCGGCAACGCTCGAGGTGTCCGCGCCGGAGGCACTGGACGACCAGGCCGGGTCCGACGGGATCGTCCAGCGGACCATGGGTGCCCAGCCGGGCCGGCGCGCCTCGTGGCTCCAACAGATCCTCCGGAACGCGCCGCTCGCGTTGTGGGAGAACGACTTCCGCCGTTCTCCAGCCGAGCTGGTCGCCCTTCCGGTGGCCGGTGACTTCGCCCGCGAGCTGCACCAAGGGTGGGCGGCGGCCGCCGCCGCCCAGCAGAACGCTGTGTGGGCCCGAGCCCTGCTGGGCAGCTCGGCGTTCGCTGCGGATCCCTCGCTGGTCGGTGTGCTCGGCGCGGACGAACGGGCGCGGTACGCGCATACCGTCCTGCGGTCGGCCAAACCCGGCGACGCCACGGTTCTCCCCCTGCTCGTGCGTGTCGACGGCCCGTGGCCCACCGAACTGGCCACCGCCGTCGTCGAGTACGTCGAGTGGCTGTTGCCGTCCGCGCTGGTCCGCGAGTCGACGCCGCTGCTACGGCTGGCCGCCCGACGCCTGCCGGTCCGTGTGCCTCTGCCCCTGGCCTACGCCCAGGCTACGAGCGAGGACTGGGCCGACCAACGCGCCCGCGACTTCGCCTTCGACCATCCCTGGCGGACCACGCTGACATCCCTGTCCGCGACCCTGTCGCTGCGCGCGAGCGTCGCCGACGAGCTCCGAAGGAGTGCCCCGTGACCGAGACCTTCACTGCTGCCGCGGCCGAGGCCGAGCTGCTGCGTCCACACGCGGAGCAGCTGTTCGCCGACGAGCTCACCGCCCTCGCCGACACGGACGACCGCCCGCGGCCGCCGTCGTGGCGGCTCTCGCCGAACGCCGTGGTCACGTACCTCCTCGGCGGCGAGCTGCCCGACGGCACTCTCGTGACGCCCAAGTACGTCGGACCCCGTCGCCTCGTCGAGGTGGCGGTGGCCACCCTGGCGACCGACCGGGCGCTCCTGCTCCTGGGCCTGCCCGGCACCGCCAAGACCTGGGTGTCAGAGCACCTCGCCGCCGCAATCAGCGGCACGTCGACGCTGATGGTCCAGGGCACCTCCGGCACCGCCGAGGAGGCCATCCGCTACGGGTGGAACTACGCGCGGCTGCTCGCCGACGGCCCGTCGCCCGCGGCGCTGGTCCCGTCGCCGGTGATGACGGCGATGCGCGAGGGCAGGATCGCCCGGATCGAAGAGCTGACCCGGATCCCGTCCGACGTGCAGGACGCCCTCATCACTCTGCTCTCGGAAAAGACGCTCCCGGTCCCCGAGCTGGGGACCGAGGTCCAGGCGGTCAAGGGGTTCAGCGTCATCGCCACGGCCAACGACCGAGACCGAGGCGTCAACGACCTCTCGTCGGCGCTGCGCCGCCGCTTCAACACCGTGGTCCTGCCGCTGCCCGCCACCGAGGACGAGGAGGTCGAGATCGTCGCCCGCCGCGTCGCCGACCTCGGCCGGGCTCTCGAGCTGCCCGAGGTTCCGCCGGCCGCGGACGAGATCCGACGCGTCGTCCGGGTCTTCCGCGAGCTGCGGTCCGGCGTGACCGAGGACGGCCGGACGAGGGTGAAGTCCCCCTCCGGGACACTGTCGACGGCCGAGGCGATCTCCGTCGTCACCAACGGACTGGCGCTCGCCGGCCATTTCGGCGACGGCGTCCTCGGAGCATCGGACGTCGCGGCCGGCATCCTCGGCGCGGTCGTCAAGGACCCGGTCGCCGACAACGTCGTCTGGACGGAGTACCTCGAGGCCGTCGTCCGCGAGCGCCCCGACTGGTCGGACTTCTACCGAGCCTGCCGTGAGGTCAGCGGGTGACTGCTGCTCTCGCCGAGCCGGTCGTCGAGGCGGTGCCCGACGGCACCCACGTCCTCGGCGTCCGGCACCACGGCCCCGGCTCCGCGCGTGGAGTGCTCGCCGAGCTGGACCGCATCAGGCCGGACACGGTTCTCGTCGAGGGTCCGGCGGACGCCGACTGGCTCGTACCGCTCGTCGCCGCCGAGGGCATGCAGCCGCCGGTCGCGTTACTGGCCTACGACCCGGCCACGCCGGCGCACGCGGTCTTCTGGCCGTACGCGGTCTTCTCGCCCGAGTGGCAGGCCCTCCGGTGGGCCATGGAGCACGGCGCGTCGGCGCGGTTCGTGGACCTCCCGTCCGGGGCGGTGCTGGCTTCTCGGCCCGCGCCGCCGCTCGAGGACATCCCCACGGATCGGGAGGAGTCCCAGGGCGACCTCGACGCGGTCGTCCGGTCGGACCCGATCGCACTGCTGGCCAACGCCGCGGGTTACGACGACCCGGAGCGCTGGTGGGACGACGTCATCGAATCACGTTCGGACGGTTCGGGTTTCGAGGCCATCACCGAGGCGATGGCGCAGCTGCGTGACGATCCGGACTCGACGCATACGCACCGCGACGCGGAGCACGAGGCGCGTCGCGAGGCATACATGCGGACCGTACTCCGCGACGTCCGCAAGGCTGGCGCTGGCCGCATCGTCGTCGTCTGCGGCGCCTGGCACGCACCGGCGCTGACCGACCCGCTGCCCACCGCCGCAGCGGATGCCCGCGCCCTCAAGGGGATGCGGCGGACCAAGACGGTCATGACGTGGGTCCCCTGGACGCATTCGCGGCTCTCGTATGCGTCGGGCTACGGCGCGGGAATCGAGTCGCCGGGGTGGTACCACCACCTGTTCACCACTCCTGGCGACGTCGTCCCGCGCTGGCTCACCAAGGTCGCCGGACGGCTGCGCGAGAAGGACCTGCCGGTATCGTCGGCGCACGTCATCGAAGCGGTCCGGCTCGCCGAGGCGGTCGCGACGATGCGGGGCCGGCCGCTCGCCGGGCTGGCCGAGGTCACGGACGCGACCCGGTCGGTGCTCTGTCAGGGCGAGGAGCTCCTCGTCGACCTGGTCACCCGGGACGTCGTCGTGGGCGAACGCCTGGGAACGGTTCCGGACGAGGCGCCAACCGTGCCCCTCGAGGCCGACTTGCGAGCGACGGCCCGGCGCCTTCGGCTCGCGATCGACCCGCTGGAGAAGTCGTTGGAGCTCGACCTCCGGAAGCCGACGGACCTGTCCCGATCCCGGTTGCTGCACCGACTCCGGATGCTCGGCGTCGACTGGGGTGTGCCAGCCCGGACCGCGGGGACCGGCACGTTCAAGGAGGGCTGGTCGCTGACCTGGCGACCCGAGTTCTCGGTCGACGTCGCGGTGGCCAGCGTCTGGGGGACCACGGTGGTCGACGCCGCGACCGCGCGGGTCGTCGACCGCGCCACCTCCGCCGACAGCCCGCTCGCCACCGTGACCCGCGTCATGGAGGCCTGCCTGCTCGGGGACCTCACCGCCGCGCTCCCGCGGGTGCTCGCCGCGCTGCGCGACCGGGCCGCCCTCGACGTCGACGTGGAGCACCTCATGGACGCGCTGCCGGTGCTGGTGCGAGCGATGCGGTACGGCGACGTCCGGGCCACCGACACCTCTGCGCTGGAGGAGGTCGCGACCTCCCTCCTCGTCCGGATCGAGGCCGCCCTGCCGGCGGCGGTGACAGGGCTCGGCGACGAGGCGGCCGATGCGCTGCGGGGCGGCGTAGAGGAGGTGCACGCGGCGACCGCGCTGATGTCCGCGGAACGACGGGCCGAGTGGCTCGACACGGTGGAGCGGCTGACCCACCGGGCGGATCTGCACGGGCTGCTCGCCGGGCGGTTCGTGCGGCTGCTGGCCGACGCCCAGGTCCTCGACCGCGACGCGACCGCGCGACGGCTGGAACGAGCGCTGTCGGTCGGGTCGACGCCGGCGGACAAGGCCGCGTGGATCGAGGGGTTCCTCGCCGGCGGCGGCCTGTTACTTGTGCACGACCGGGCGCTGCTCGGGACGCTCGACGCCTGGCTCGCGGGCTTGCGTCCGGAGGAGTTCGTCGACGTCCTGCCCTTGCTGCGACGCACGTTCGGCGGGTTCGAGTCGGCCGAGCGCCGTCAGCTGGCGCACCAGATCCGTCGCCTCGACGGGACCGGACCCGCGGTCGCTTCCGCGTCGTCCGGGTGGTCCGAGATCGATCTCGCCCGCGCTGCCCCGGCCGTCGCGACCGTCGCGTGGCTGCTGGGGCTGCCGGTGCCGGAGGGGGCGCGGTGAGCGACGAACGGCTCCGGCGGTGGCGGCTCACTCTCGGCGGGGACTCGGACCAGCCCTCCGAGGGGTTCCGCCTCTCGGCCGACGACCAGCGCATGGACCAGGCGCTGGCGGCGCTCTACGGAGGTGACGGGGGTCCCGGTGGCGAGCCGGCACCATCCGGGCCGCGCATCGGCGGTCTCGGCGGCTCGGCACCAAAGGTGGCGACCTGGCTCGGCGACATCCGCGCGTACTTTCCGTCCACGGTGGTCCAGGTCATGCAGCGCGACGCGATCGAGCGGCTCGGTGTGCGCTCGCTGCTGCTGGAGCCGGAGCTGATGGAGTCTCTGGAGCCGGACGTCCACCTCGCCTCCAGCCTTGTGAGCCTCGGCGCCGCGATCCCCGAGACGTCGAGGTCCACGGCGCGGGCCGTCGTGCGCAAGGTCGTCGACGATGTCGAGAGACGGATCGCCAACCGCACGCGGACCGCCGTGACCGGCGCCCTCAACCGCGCGGCCCGCACCTCGCGGCCGAAGCTGCGAGACGTCGACTGGAACCGCACCATCGCCGCGAACCTCAAGCACTACCTGCCGCAGCAGCGCACGGTCGTGCCGGAGCGGCTCGTCGGGTACGGGCGCCGACAGCAGCATGTGCAGCGGGACATCATCCTCGCCATCGACCAGTCGGGGTCCATGGCGGCCTCGGTCGTGTACGCGTCGATCTTCGGTGCGGTCCTTGCCTCGATCCGGTCCGTGCAGACCTCACTCGTCGCCTTCGACACGGCCGTGGTCGACCTCACCGACCAGCTGTCCGACCCGGTCGACGTGCTGTTCGCGACGCAGCTCGGCGGCGGCACTGACATCAACCGGGCGATCGCCTACTGCCAGGGCCTCGTTACGCGACCGACGGACACTCTCTTCGTCCTCGTCTCCGACCTGTTCGAGGGCGGCATCCGCGACGAGATGCTCTCCCGGATCGAGCAGATGCTCGCGGCAGGGATCCAGGTCCTCGTCCTGCTCGCGCTCTCCGACGACGGCGCACCGGCCTTCGACCGGGCGCTCGCCGGCGACCTGGCCGAGCTCGGCGTCCCCGCATTCGCCTGCACGCCCGATGCCTTCCCCGACCTGGTGGCGCTGGCGTTGGAACGCGGAGACATCCGGGCCTGGGCCGCCAAGGAGGAGCTCGCCCAACGCGGGATGTCGGACTAGACGGGGTCCCCGCGAAGTATCGGAGCCGAGCGGAGAACTTCGTGGGGTGGCTAGACCTGGTCCTTCGGACACCAGAACGTCGTGCGACCGCCGACGGTCGCGCGTTCCACTTCGGTGCCGCAGCGCGGGCAGTGGCCGCCGCGCCGTCGATGTTCGACGAAGGTCCCCGTGTGGACGCCTCCGCGCTGGCGCGCTCGCCGGGTCGCCGCGCGCAGGGCCCGGCGGAGGTGGGCCAGCTCGTCGGAGGTGAGCTCGTCGGCCGGCCGGCGGGGCGAGACGCGCGCCTGCCAGAGGGTCTCGTCGGCGAGGAGGTTCCCGACGCCGGCCACGACGGACTGGTCGAGCAGGCGGGCCTTGACCGCGGCGGCGCCCCGGCCGAGCCGCTCCCGGAACTCCGGGAGCGAGATCTGCTCCGCGTCCGGTCCGAGCGTCGTCCGGCTCGCGTCGAGGCGTACCCGTCCCAGCCGTCGCGGATCGAACAGGCGCAGCTCTCCGCCGTCCGCAAAGGTGATCCGGAACCGGTTCCACGCCGGGTTCTTGGGGTTGCGCGCATACGATCGCCGGCGCTCGTTCGCGAGCCAGTCGCCGCCCTCGGTGAGGGCGCCCGCCGGCTCGGTGACGATGATGTGGCCGCTCATCCCGAGATGGATGGCCAGCTCCGGGCCAGGGGTATGCGAGCCGTCCAGTCCTGAGGTGTCGCACCAGATCGACTTGCCCTGCCGGTTGGCGGCGGTCAGGGAGCGACCGAGGAGTGCGGCGCGGATCTCGCCCGGCGCGTGGGGGCGGCAGACATAGGTGTCGGTGTCGTCGACGTCCGTGATCGGGCGGCCCAGCGCCGCTCGTTCGATCGCCGCCCGGGCGCTCTCGACCTCGGGCAGCTCGGGCACCGGGTCAGTCTGTCAACGCAGACCCCCGGCTGCATGTCGCGGGGTCAGCGGACTCGGCCCATGAGCCGCTCGAGCCACGGCGTCATGAGGGCGAGGACGATCCCGACGACGATGGCGACGCTGCCGAGGATGCCGAAGTAGGGCACCTGGGTGTCGGTCGAGTAGTACTGGGCCAACGTGCCTGAGAGTGCGGTGCCGAGGGCCACCGACAGGAAGAAGAGCGCCACCATCTGGGTCTTGAAGGCCTCCGGCGCGAGCTTCGTCGCCAATGAAAGTCCGACCGGGGAGAGCAGCAGCTCGGCGATGGTGAAGACGAAGATCACGCCGATGAGGCCGAGCAGCGGCGCGGAGTTCGGCTGGGTGCTGGCCATCGGGATGAACAGCAGAAAAGCGACGCCCATGACCACCGTGCCCGCGGCGAACTTCAGTGGGGTGGGTGGCTGCCGGTCGCCCAGCTTGGTCCAGATGGCCGCGAACACTCCGGAAAGGATGATGATGAACACCGGGTTGATCGACTGCACCCAGGAGATCGGCATGGTCCATCCGAAGATGTCGCGGTTGAGCTGGTAGTCGGAGTACACCGTCAGCACGGTGAACTGCTGCTGGTAGAGCGACCAGAACGCCGCACTGGCGATGAACATCGGGATGAACGCGATCACTTGCATGCGCTCGACCGACGTGACGTGGCGGCTGGTGAGGATGACGATGAAGTAGGCCAGGGTCGCGCCGATGATCAGGAGGATGACTGCCCGGTCGAGGTTGTTCGCCCGAAGCACGCCAGTGACGCCGAGCACCACGAGAATGACCGCACCCGCGGCGATGCCCAGCGCGTACCAAAGACGCTTCTGGTTCGGCAGCGGGTCGGGAACCTCGTTGGCAACCTCTGAGAGCTGCCGGCGACCGATCGCATACTGGATCAACCCGATCGCCATCCCGACCGCGGCCGCGGCGAACCCGATGTGGAAGCCGTAGCTCGTCTGGAGCCAGCCGGTCAGCAAGGGCCCGAGGAGTGCGCCCAGATTGATGCCGAGGTAGAAGATCGAGAACCCCGCGTCCCGGCGTGGGTCCTCTTCGGAGTAGAGCGTGCCGACGAGCGAGGTCGCGTTGGCCTTGACTCCGCCGCTGCCGATGGCGATCAGGACGAGCCCGACGCCGACGCCAAGAGTTCCGGGGAGGATGGAGAGGGCGATGTGGCCGGCCATGACGAGGACGGCCGCGTAGAACAGGGTGCGTTCGGAGCCGATGAGGCGATCGGCCACCCATCCGCCCGCGATCGTGCTGAGGTAGACCAGGCCGCCGTAGGCGCCGACGACTCCCACCGCGGTGTCCTGGGAGATTCCCAGACCGCCCTTGTCGGTCGGGAAGTACAGATAGAGCAGGAGGATGCCCTGCATCCCGTAGAAGCTGAACCGCTCCCAGAGCTCGACGCCGAACAGGTTGGCCAGGACGCGCGGTTGGCCGAAGAACGTCTTCTCGTTCTGCGGTTTCTCCCTCGGCCGATGTGCGACGTCGGTCATGCGCTCAACGATGTCATCGGGGTGACCCGGACGGGAGTACCCAAGGGCGCATTCTCAGCGGGTCCCGGGTCCGACCGTCTCCCGGGCCTCCTCGACCAGGGCTAGCAGACCGTCGTCGATCTGGTCGGGGCTGGTCAGGGTGAGCCGGTGGGTCGTCACCTTCCTGGTCGTCGCGAACCGGGCGCGCAGTAGCGGGTGATCGGCCTCGCGGGTCAGGTGGACGGCGATCTCGAGGTAGTGGTTCCGGATGTAGCCCGAGGTGAACTGGCGTTTGACGAGGTACGCGACTTCGGTCATCGAGACCTTCTCGGTCACCTCGGGCATCACATGGACGGCGGTCCGGTATGCGGTGAACAGGGCCAGGTCGTCGTCGTCCAGCTCGGCAGTTAGTTCGTTCCAGGTCGAGGCGGCCATGGTGGTCAGCGTGCCAGCAGGCGCCTGGGCCACTCGATCGCCCTGGACGATCTCGTGGGTCAATCCACCCATCCCGGCCGCTGCGGAAATGGGTGAGTCGCCCGACGCGGGGCACCACGCGGCATCCCGACGCTGGGAGGCATGGACAGCTCCG
>Ga0307289_10000180_pt1 | contig 25936 bp, 29 predicted proteins | sample ER_DNA_143_FD_194483 | JGI IMG/M metagenome (GOLD analysis project Ga0307289, IMG submission 194483) | Bulk soil microbial communities from the East River watershed near Crested Butte, Colorado, United States - ER_DNA_143 | ecosystem: Environmental > Terrestrial > Soil > Floodplain | place...
CGGGCTCCCGGATCACCGCCGTCGGGAGGTCGGCCGGCGCCCCGCCGGGCGGCGCGGCCGGCCCAGCCGTGGACACCCCGGCGGGAGGCGCCCCGGCCGCCCCACCGGGAGGCCCGGCCAGCCCGGCCGGAGGCGCGGAGGCGCGCGAGCCCTTGCGGCGGGCGCGGCCGCGCTCGGCCAGGGCGTCGATCCGCGAGGCCAGCCCGCCGGCGGCGCCGGCGAGCCCGCTCCCGGCGCCGCGGACGCCGCGCCCGGCCGCCGCCGACCCGGCCCGCAGGCCCTCCCGGGTCGCCGCCGATCCGGCGCGGAGGCCTTCGCGGGTGGCGCTCGACCCGGCGCGGAGGCCTTCGCGGGTGGCGCTCGACCCGGCGCGGACGTGCCGGCCGGCGGTGGCCGAGCCGTGGCCCAGGCGGCGCCGCCCGGCCACGGCCACCGAGACCAGCCAGGCGACCAGCATGCCCCACCCGCTGCGGATGCCGTGCCCGGCCCAGCCGATCACGTCGGCCACGGCCTCGGAGGCCAGCCGCGCGGCCAGCCGGGCGGCGTCTCCGGCCTGGCGCCAGTTGGCCGAGGCGGCCGCCCTGGCCGCGGCCGCGGCCCGCTGGGCCTCGGCCGCCCGCTCCCGCGCCGCCGCCACCACCGGGTCCTGGAGGTCGCCAAGGCCGGTGGCCCAGGCGCCCAGCCGCCCGTCGGCCGCCCGCAGCCGGATCCTGGCCGCCAGGCGGGGCAGGAAGTGGACCACGATCAGCAGCAGGCGCCTCAGCTCGGCGGCCAGGTCGCGGTGCCGCCCGGCCGAGCGGCTGGCCCGCGAGGCGACCCTGGTCTGGGCGGGCGGCGCCTGGGCCTCGGCCACCGGCCCCGCGCCCGGGGGCTGCGCCCCCGACCCGCCGGCCAGGCTCGGCCCGGCGCCGGGGGCCGGCCGGGGGTCGGGGCGGGGTGGGGCGTCGGTCGAGGCCAGGCGGAGCTGGGCCGCCCGGTGGGCGGCCAGGGGGCTGGCCAGCAGCGGGGGGGCCGGCCGGCCAGCCAGGTGGTCGGCGACCGCCCGCCCGAGCGCGACCCGGGCCTGGCGCTGGGCCCGGCGCCGGCGCGGCTCGGTGGCCAGCAGCCCGAGGGCCCGGCCGGTCGCGCGCAGGCTGGCCCGCGCGGCCGCCGGGGCCGTGGGCCGCTCGGCCCGCCGCCCGGGGCGGGCCGGCTCCTGGGGTGGCAGGCGGCTGCTCATCAGCCCTTCCGCTTGACGACCTCGTCGGTGAGCCGCGGGATGACCTTGAACAGGTCGCCCACGACCCCGAAGTCGGAGATGGCGAAGATCGGCGCGTCGGCGTCCTTGTTCACGGCGACGATCGTCTTGGACGTCTGCATGCCGGCCCGGTGCTGGATCGCCCCCGAGATGCCCACGGCCACGTACAGCTGCGGCGAGACGGTCTTGCCGGTCTGCCCGACCTGGTGCTGGTGAGGGTACCAGCCGGCGTCGACCGCCGCCCGGCTGGCCCCGACCGCCGCCCCGAGGGCGTCGGCCAGCGCCTCGACCAGGGCGAAGTTCGACGGGTCCTGGAGGCCGCGGCCGCCCGACACGACGATCTCGGCCTCGGCCACGTCGGGGCGGCCGCCCTGCTCCTGGACGACGTGGTCGGTCACCCTGATGCGGTCCTCGGCCCCGGCGCCAAGCTCCAGGTCGGCCACCTCGGGCTCGGCCGGGGCCTCCTGGACGGGGAAGGAGTTGGGCTTGACGGCCAGCACCGGGGTGCCGGTGCGGACCCTGGCCCGGACGGTGGTGGCCCCGCCGAACACGGTCTGGGTGGCGACCAGGTCGCCGTCGAGGTCGACGACGTCGGCCAGCATCCCCCAGCCCTTGCGGGCGGCCAGCCTGGCCCCGGCGTCTTTGCCAAGCGGGGTGGCCGCGACCAGGACCGCGGCCGGCTCGGCCTGGTCGCTGGCCGCCTCCAGGGCGGCGGTGAGCGTCCCGGCCAGCCGGCTGTCGCCCCCGGCGGCGTAGATCGCGCCGGCGCCGTACCGGGCCAGGCCCTCGCGGGCCTGCTCCAGCCCCTGGCCGACGAACAGGGCCACCGGCTCACCGAGGTCGCGCGCCTTGGTCAGCATCTCGTAGGTCACCTTCCTGGTGACGCCGTCCTCATGCTCGACCAGAACGAGTACTCGCGGCATCGCGTTACCCCCCGTCTCAGATGAACTTGTGACCGGCCAGGAACTCGGCCAGCTCGACCGCGGCGCTGCCGTCCCCCGGGTCCTTGACCTGCTGGCCCGCCTGCCGTGGGGGGCGGGGGGCGAAGTCGACGACCTCGGTGGTGGCGCCGACGGCGCCGACCTCACCCGGGTCGATACCCAGGTCGGCCAGGGTGTAGTCGGTCACCGGCTTGGACTTGGCGGCCATGATGCCCTTGAACGACGGGTAGCGGGGCTCGTTGATGCCCTTGACCACGCTGACCACGGCCGGGCCCTCGGCCTCGAGCACGTCGTAGCCGTTCTCGGTCTCGCGGTGGACGCGGACGGTGGAGCCGTCCACCTCCAGCTGCTTGGCCCCGGTCAGGCCGGGCCAGCCCAGGTACTCGGCCAGGGCGCTGGGGACCAGGGAGGTGCGGGCGTCGGTCGACTCCGAGCCGCAGAGCACGATGTCCGGCTCGACCCGGCGGATGGCCGCATCCAGGACCTTGGCCGTGTTGAAGGCGCACGACCCGTGGAGGGCGTCGTCGTGCACGTGGACGGCCGCGTCCGGGCCCATGGACAGCGCCTTGCGCACCGTGGCCAGGGCCGACTCCGGGCCCATGCAGAGCACCACGACCTCGCCGCCTTGCTGCTCCTTGAGCCGCAGGGCCTCCTCGACGGCGTACTCGTCCACCGGGTTGAGGATCGTCTCGACCGACTCGCGGTCGAGCGTCTTGTCCCCCGGGTCCAGCCGCTTCTCGGCGGCCGTGTCGGGCACGCGCTTGACGGTGACCAGGATCTTCAACGCTGCCTCCAAGGATGGCCGGTGCCGGACCGTGTCCGGGCCGGCGACCATGATGCCGCAACGGGCCGGCCCTTTGCGCGGCCCGTCCACACCCCCGGGCCTCGGATGCTCTAGGCTGCGGGCCCATGAGCCGCACCCTGCCACCGCCGGCGCTGCCCAACGCGCCTGGTGAGCTGCGCCAGGACCCGCTCGGCGGGGGCTGGGTGGCGATCACGGCGGGTCGGGCGGCCAGGCCGGAGGCGTTCCTCGGCGACGTCGGCACCCCGCGGGGGCGGCTCGGCTGCCCCTTCTGCCCGGGCAACGAGCACCTGACGCCGCCCGAGGTGTGGGCCGACCGCGACCCCGGGACCGGGCCCGACCGGCCCGGCTGGCACGTCCGGGTCGTCCCCAACAAGTTCCCCGCCTTCGCCGGCCCCGCGGCGGCGGCGCACAGCAACGGGGGGCTGTACCGGTCCGAGCCGACGGCCGGGGTGCACGAGGTGGTCATCCACAACCCCGACCACGAGGCCACCCTGGCCGAGCTGCCGGAGCCGGCGGTGGCCCGGGTGATGGCGGCCTGGCGGCGGCGCCTGGCCGCCCACCGCGACCCGTCGCTCGGGGCGGTGCTGATCATCGTCAACCAGGGCCGCACCGCCGGCGCCTCCCTGGAGCACCCGCACAGCCAGGTGTTCGCCACCGTCGGGCGGCCCGACCGTGTCAGCGCCGAGCTGGCCCGGCTGGCCGGCGACGCCTGCGCCGCCTGCGCGACCGTCGCCGCCGAGCGGGACGGCCCCCGGCTGGTCGGCCGGACCGGCGAGCTGCTCACCATCTGCCCCTGGGCGTCGGCGGCCCCGTTCGAGGCCCTGCTGCTCCCGGGAGCCCACCGGCCCCGCTTCGAGGACGGTGACGCGGCCGACGACGACGCCATGGCCGCCGCCCTGGGCGGCCTGCTGCGGCGGTTCTGCGGGGTGGCCGGCGACCGCGCCCCCTACAACCTGGTCCTGCACTCGGCCCCGCCAGGGGTCGACGACTTCCACTGGCACCTGCACCTGCTGCCCCGCCTCACCACCTACGGCGGGTTCGAGCTGGGCACGGGCGTGATCATCAACGTCGTCGACCCCGACCGGGCCGCCGAGGCGCTCCGGGCTACCGGTTCCTGAAGCTCGCCTTGCCGGGTCCGTTGGCCACGAACGAGGCCATGCCCTCGGCGGCGTCCTCGGTGGCGAACAGCGAGTGGAAGGCCTGGCGCTCCAGCAGCAGCCCGGCGTCGAGGCCGACCTCCAGGCCGCCGTCGATCACCTCCTTGGCCGCCCGCAGGGCCAGCCCAGGGCCCTTGGCGTAGCCGGCGGCGGCCTCACAGGCCCGCCCGTAGACCTCGGCGGCCGGGTGGACCTGGTCGACCAGTCCGATCGCCTCGCACTCGGCGGCGCCGTAGAAGCGGCCCGAGTAGATCATCTCCTTGGCCCTGGCCGACCCGACCAGCCGGGGCAGCCGCTGGGTGCCGCCGGCCCCCGGGATGAGGCCGAGCAGGACCTCGGGCTGGCCGAACCTGGCGTCCTCGGCCGCGAACCGGAAGTCGGCCGTCAGGGCCAGCTCGCAGCCGCCGCCGAGGGCGTAGCCGGTGACGGCGGCGACCACCACCTTGGGAATGTGGGCCATGGCGGTGCAGGCCTCGCCGAGGTCGGTCGCCCGTCCCGAGATGTCGGCGAAGCCGTGCCCGTGCATCTCCTTGATGTCGGCCCCGGCGGCGAACAGCTTCTCCCCACCCCACAGCACGACCGCCCCGACCCGCTCGTCCTGTCCGGCCGCCGCCGCCACCTCCAGCAGCTCCTCATGGACCTGGGCGTTGAGGGCGTTGACGGGCGGCCGGTCGAGCCGGATCGTCCCGACCCGGCTGGCCTCGTCGACCTCCAGACGTACGAACTCACCCACCGGCGGTCCCTCCTGGCTGTTCGGCAGCGGCCGTCGGATTGTAGTCGGCCCGGCCGCTCGGCCGGCCCGACCCGGCGCTGCCGGCCAGGGCCTCGGCCAGCGGGGTCGGGGCCAGGCCGGGCGGCCGCCGGAGCGCCGGGTCGGGCACCGAGTCGGCGGCCAGCACCCCGGCCTGGGCCGGGGTCAGCCCGGCCCGCGGGTCCGCCGGGCCCTCGCCGCCGTCCGCCGCGCCGTCCAGGTGGCGCTTGGCGACCGGCCCGCCGTGGACGGCGTCGACCAGCTCGTCGAAGGCGACCTCGCTCGGGCCGGCCAGGGCCCAGGTGGCCCGCAGCTCGACGGCGTCGTCGGCGGCGGCGATGGCCGCGGCCACGTCCCCGACCCAGACGGGCGCGACCCGCTGGCGCCCGTCGCCCGGCACCGGGACCGGCGCCGGGTCGCCGAGCAGCTCCAGCAGGCGGCTCCCCGGGCCGAGCACATGGGCGCAGCGCAGGACGGCGTGCTCCAGGCCGGAGGCGGCGACCATCCGCTCGACCTCGGCCTTGGCGGCCAGGTGGGGGTTGGCGCCGGCGGCGGCCGTCCCGACCGCGGCCGGCGAGCAGACGACCACCCGGCGGACCCCGGCGGCGCCGGCGGCGGCCAGGAACACCCGGGCCGGCTCGACCACGGCCGCGGACGGGTCCTCGCCTGGCCGCGACCACAGGCTGCCGGTCAGCGAGCAGGCGGTGAACACCCCGTCCATGGCCGCGGCCAGCCCGTCGGGGTCGGTGGCGTCCAGCAGCGCCACCTTGGCCCCGAGACGCCGCAGCCCGCCGACCTGACCGGGGTCGCGGACCACGGCCCGGACGTGCTCGACCTCCTGGCGCAGGAGGGCGGCCACCGCGGCCCGCCCGACCAGGCCGGCCGCCCCCGTCACCAGGATCGCCACTCAAGCCCTCCGCGTGTCCGCTCGACAAGGACTACAGTGGGAAACGACCGGGTCTGCTCGAGTGTCCGAATGGGCGCGTCGCTGCGGCTCGGTCGAGCTATGTCAGGACTCGAGGAGCAAGGAGCGCGGCACGTGATCAAGCAGACCCCGGTGAAGGGCAGCAAGAAGGTCAAGGTCAACTTCGTCCTCCCCAAGGAATCGGCGGCCGGCAAGGTGTCGGTGGTCGGCGACTTCAACGGCTGGGACCCGTTCGTCCACCCGCTCAAGCCACGCAGCAACGGCACCAAGAGCGTCAGCGTCACCCTTCCCGTGTCGCAGCGCTTCGCCTTCAAGTACCTGGACGAGAACGGCGAGTGGCTGGATGACGAGGCCGCGCACGAGTACGTCGACAACGGCGCCGGCGGGGTCAACAGCGTCGTCCTGACCTGAGCACCGGTCAGGTCCTCCGGGCCCTCAGAACCTGGGGGGCTCGGTGTACTCGCCCCAGACCTGCTTGAGGGCGGCGGCCATCTCGCCGACGGTGGCCTCGACCCGGGCGGCGTCGACCAGCCTCGGGATCAGGTTGTCGTCGGTGCCGGCCGCCGCCTGCAGGGCGGCCAGGGCGTCATCGACCTTGCCCTGGTCGCGGGCGGCGCGGCGGCGGGCCAGCTCGGCCCGCTGCTCGCGTTCGACCTCGGCCGAGATGCGCAGGATCTCCAGCGGCTCGTCGTCGTCGGTGACGTACTTGTTGACGCCGACGATCACCTTCTCGCCCTTCTCCAGCTGCTGCTGGTAGCGGAAGGCGGCGTCGGCCATCTGCTGCTGGAACCAGCCCTGCTCGATGCCGGCGAGCACGCCCTCCAGCATGCGGCCGTCGCCGAAGCGGTCGACGCGGGCGAAGATCTCCTCGGCCCGCTGCTCCATCAGGTCGGTCACATGCTCGACGTACCAGGAGCCGCCGAGGGGGTCGATGACGTTGGCGACCCCGGTCTCCTCGGCGATCACCTGCTGGGTGCGGAGCGCGATCCCCGCCGCCCGCTCGGTGGGCAGGGCGAACACCTCGTCGAGGGCGTTGGTGTGCAGCGACTGGGTGCCGCCGAGGACCGCCGACAGGGCCTCGATGGCGGTGCGGACGACGTTGTTGTCGGGCTGCTGGGCGGTCAGCGACACCCCGGCGGTCTGGGTGTGGAAGCGCAGGCGCATCGCCTTGTCGGTCTTCGCGCCGTAGCGCTCGCGCATCCACCTGGCCCAGATACGCCTGGCCGCCCGGAACTTGCCGATCTCCTCGAAGAAGTCGACGTGGGCGTCGAAGAAGAACGACAGCTGGGAGCCGAGCACGTCCACGTCCAGGCCGCGGCGCTGGCCCAGCTCGACGTAGGCGAACCCGTCGGCCAGGGTGAAGGCCAGCTCCTGGGCGGCGGTCGCCCCGGCCTCGCGGATGTGGTAGCCGGAGACCGACACCGGGTGGTACCTGGGCGCCTCGGCGGCGCAGAACTCGAACAGGTCGCCGATCAGGCGCAGGTGCGGCTCGGGCGGGAACAGCCACTCCTTCTGGGCGATGTACTCCTTGAAGATGTCGGTCTGGAGGGTGCCGTCCAGGTCGGCGATGGTGGCGCCCTGGCGCTCGGCCGCGACCAGGTACATGGCGAACAGCATGGGCGCGGGGCCGGAGATGGTCATCGAGGTGGTCAGCTCGGCCAGCGGCAGGCCGTCGAACAGCACCTCCATGTCGGCGACCGAGTCGACGGCCACGCCGCAGTGGCCGACCTCGCCGAGCGAGCGCGGGTCGTCCGAGTCGCGGCCCATCAGGGTCGGCATGTCGAAGGCGACCGAGAGGCCGCCGCCGCCCTGGCCGATCAGGTACTTGTAGCGCTCGTTGGTCTCGCGGGCGTTGCCGAATCCGGAAAATTGCCGGATCGTCCAGGGGCGGCCCCGGTACATCGACGGGTAGACGCCGCGGGTGAACGGGTACTGGCCGGGGACGCCGATCTGGACGGCGACATCCCGGTCGGGATGGTCGAGCGGGTCGTAGAGGGGCGCGACCTCCTCACCGGACAGGGTGGTGAAGTCGGCCTCCCGCTCCCCTCCGGCCTCGTACTGCTCCTGCCACCGCCGGCGGAGCGCTGGGAGCGCGTCGGCGCCGGGCACGGCGTCGTTGTCGGGCACGGTGGCCTCCTGGGTGGGCCTGGCTGTCCTCCCGATTGTAGGCGCCGGTGGTGGCGCCGGCTCAGGCCGGGCGGCGGCCGACGGCGGTGAAGAAGGGGGCGAAGATGGTCGGCGGGACCGGTGCCGCCGCCACCTCCTGGAGCGCCCGGTCCCAGCGCCGCACGTCGTCGGGGGTGGCCGTGCCGGCGGCGACCATCGCCTCCCTGGCCGCCCAGGCCGGCGGGCGGACCCCCGCCGGCGGCTGCCCGATGAAGTAGCGGCCGCGGAACTCGACCAGCTCCAGACCGGCCCTGACCAGGCGGTCGGCCAGCCGCAGGCCGGCCTGGTTGTCGTCCCCCCTGGCCGCCCGGAAGGCCGCGTAGCGCTCGTCCAGGTCGGTCAGGTCGGCATGCTCGGGCAGGGCCCGGAAGGCGGTGCCGTCGGTGTCGACCAGGTACAGGCAGCCGCCCGGGCGCAGCAGGGCGGCCAGGTGGGCGACGATCGCGTCCTCGGCGCCGCCGTTGTGGGCGAGCAGGTGGCGCAGCATCACGGCGTCCAGCGACCCCGGCTCCAGGCCCGTCCGGTCGGCCCGGCCCTCGGCGACCGAGACGTTGGCCAGGCCGGCCGCGGCGACCAGGGCGCCGGCCGCGGCCACGGCCGCCGGGTCGGCGTCGACGGCCTGGACCCGGCCCCCGGGCCCGACCGCGGCCGACAGCGCCGGCAGCATCGCCCCCGGCCCGCAGCCGACGTCGGCGACCCTGGCCCCCGGCCCGATCCCGGCCAGCTCCCACAGGTCGGCCTCGGCCGCCCGCGCCTGCTCGGCCATCATCCGGTAGCGCGCGACCTCGCGCTCGTCCAGCTCGAGCGGGTACTGGCGGCCCTCCGGGCCTCCCCGGCTCACGACTCCGTCACCGTGACCCGGAGCCGCAGCTGGGCGGTGATCCCGGCGCCGGAGACGTCGCGGCCGAGGGTGATCCGCCCCGAGCGGGGGAACGGGATGGTCAGGGTGACCTGCCGGGCCCGCTGCAGGTCGGGCGGCACCTCGTGGAGCAACCGCAGGGTCAGCGGCCCCGAGCTCGCCCCCGCGCCGAGCACCGAGGGCGGGAACGCGAACGGCTCGGAGGAGGCCGTCGGCCCGGCCAGGCCGGGCCCGAGCGGGGCGAGGCTCGTGCCGCGGAAGCGGGTGGTGATCCCGCCGGTCCCGTTGGGGATGTCGAGGGTGAGGTCCCGGACCTCGAGCACGACCCGCCGGACCAGCCGCCGGGCGGTCATGGTGTCGGTGGAGCCGGCACGCCCGTCGGCCGACCGGCCGGTCACCTGCATCGAGACCGCCCTGGCCGTGGTGGGCAGGACGAGCTTGATGGTGCCTTCGCCGGCCGGGCCGGGGAACCGGAGCTGGTGCTGGGTCGGGTCGCCGAACCCCCAGTTGAGCACGGCGGTGACCGGCTCGGAGGCGTCGTAGCGGACCAGCACCCCGTCCTCGACGCGCTCGACGACCTGGGCCTGGAGGTCCAGGCCGGAGGTGGTGCTGGTGGTCGACGACGAGTCGGCCGGGGAGGTGGACGAGGCCGGCTCGGAGGTGACGGGGGCGGTGGTCTCGGGGATGGTGGTGGGCCCGGCCGCTTCGGCGACCGGGCCGGGGTCGCGGGCCAGCAGCAGGCCGGCGGCCACACCGCCGATGGTGGCGAGCACGCCGAGGGCGAGGAGGATGACCAGGAGACGTCTGCTCATTGCGGGTTCCACGGTCGGGGCGCTGGGGGGCGCCGGGAGACGGCCGAGGGTAGCCTATCGCGACCATGGACGCCCCACGCGTGCCGGCGGCGGTGCTGGCCGCGGCCGGCGACCGCCAGGGCGGGGCCGTGGAGGTCGCCGCCCGGGCCGCCGACGGCCTGCTCGAGGTGGCCGCCGACCCGCCCCTGCTGGAGGAAGCGGTGGCCGTCCTGCTGGCCGGCCAGCCCGCCATGGCCCCGATCTGGCACCTGGCCAGGGCGGCCCGCGCCCCCGACCCCGCCGCCGCCCTCGCCGACCTGCGCCGCCGGCTGGACGCCGACGCCGACGCGGCCGTGACCGCCGCCACCGCCTGGCTCCTCCACCACCTGGCCGACAACCCGGGCCCCGTGGCCACCGTCTCCCACAGCTCCCTGGTCGACCGGGTCCTGACCCAACTCGGGCCCGAGGCCCACGCCGGGCCCCCGGCCCCGGTGGTGGGGGTGGTGGGGGCGGACGCGGTCGGGCCCAGGGCGATCCTCAACGCGGTCGGGACCCGGGAGCTGGCCGCATGGGTGCCGACGCTGGTGGTGGCGACGGCGATCAAGCTGGTGCCGGGGGAGGTGTTCGACCGGCTGGCCGGGCCCGGGTTCGAGGTCGTCCCGCTCGACGGGCTGGCGGCGGTGGTGGTCGGGGGCGAGGTGGTCGCTCCCGCCGAGGCCGGGCGGCGGGCGGCGGCGGTCAGCGGGTCTCGCCCCTGACCCCGGCCAGGAGCTGGTCGGCGGCGCTGTAGGGGCCGAGCTTGCCGGCGGCGACCTGCTCGGCCAGGGTGTCGAGGGCCTCGCCGCGGCCCAGCTCGCCGAGCTCGGCCCGGAGGTCGGCCAGGGCGATCTCCTCGACCTCGCGGGCGGCCCGGGCGCGGCGGCGGCGCTCCAGCTCGCCGCTGGAGGCCAGGTGGTCGCGGTGGGCCGCGACGACCTCGACCAGCTCGCCGACCCCGTCGCCGCGCTCGGCCACGGTCAGGACCACCGGAACCTGCCAGGGCCTGGCCTCGCCCAGATGGAGCATCTGGCGCAGGTCCCTGGCCACCACCTCGGCGCCGTCGCGGTCGGCCTTGTTGACCACGAACACGTCGGCCACCTCCAGGATGCCGGCCTTGGCGACCTGCACGGCATCGCCGAAGCCGGGGGCGAGGGCGACCAGGGTGGTGTCGGCCAGGCCGGCCACCTCGACCTCGGCCTGGCCGACCCCGACGGTCTCGACCAGGACGACCTCGCAGCCGGCGGCGTCCAGGACCCGCACCGCCTGCGGGGTCGCCCAGGCCAGCCCGCCCAGGTGGCCGCGGGTGGCCATGGAGCGGATGTAGACGCCCTCGTCGAGGGCGTGGCGCTGCATCCGCACCCGGTCGCCGAGCAGGGCCCCGCCGGTGAACGGCGAGGACGGGTCGACGGCCAGCACCCCGACGGTCAGCCCCTGGTCCCGGTAGGCGGCGACCAGGGCGCCGGCCAGGGTCGACTTGCCGACCCCGGGCGACCCGGTGAGCCCGATCACCTGGGCCCGCCCGGCGGCCGGGTTGAGCGCCTCGGCGGCGTCCCTGAGCTGGTCCCGGTCGCCGTCCTCGACCCAGGAGATCAGCCGGGCCACGGCCCGCTTGTCGCCGCCCTTCAGCCGTCCCAGCAGGTCGGGGAGGTTCACCCCTCGACCCGGACCAGCAGGGCGTCGCCCTGGCCGCCGCCGCCGCACAGGGCGGCCGCGCCCAGCCCGCCCCCGCGGCGGCGCAGCTCCATGGCCAGGGTGAGCACGACCCGGGCGCCGCTGGCCCCGATCGGGTGGCCGAGGGCGACGGCGCCGCCGTTGACGTTGACGATGCCCTCGTCCAGCTCCAGCTCGCGGGTGGAGCGCAACGCCACCGCGGCGAAGGCCTCGTTGATCTCGACCAGGTCCAGGTCGGCGGGGTCCACCCCGGCCCGCCGGCAGACGTCGGCGATGGCCCGCGACGGCTGGGAGTGCAGGCTGGTGTCGGGCCCGGCCACGCTGCCGTAGGCCACCACCGAGGCGAGCACGGGCAGGCCCTCGGCGGCGGCCCGCTCCCGGGAGGTGACCACCACCGCGGCCGCCCCGTCCGAGATCTGGGAGGCGTTGCCGGCGGTGATGGTGCCCTCGGGCGAGAACGCCGGCCGCAGCCGGCCCAGGGCCTCGGCGGTGGTGCCGGGCCGGATGCCCTCGTCCTGGTCGACGGTGACCTCGCCCTTGCGCTGGGCGATCACCACCGGGGCGATCTCCTCGGCCAGGACGCCGTTCTTGGTCGCCTCGGCGGCCCGCTCGTGGGACCGGGCCGACCACTCGTCCTGGGCCGCCCGGTCGATCCCCAGGCGCTGGTTGACCTGGTCGGAGAGGCCGCCCATGTGGGCGTCGTCGAAGGCGTCCCAGAGCCCGTCGTGGACCATGGCGTCGACCAGCTCGGTGTCGCCCATGCGGGCCCCGAACCGGGCCTTGGGGGCCACGTAGGGGGCGCCGCTCATCGACTCCATGCCCCCCGCGACCAGTAGCCCGGCCTGGCCAAGCTCGACGTACTGGGCGGCGGTGGCGATGGCGTTGAGCCCGGACAGGCAGACCTTGTTGACCGTCAGGGCGGGCACGGTCATGGGGATGCCGCCCCGGACCGCGGCCTGCCTGGCCGTGATCTGGCCCTGCCCGGCCTGGAGCACGTGGCCCATGATCACGTGCTCGACCGCGCCCGGGTCGGCCCCGGCCCGCTCCAGCGCGGCCGCGACGGCCCGCCCGCCCAGCTCGACCGCGGGCAGGGCGGCCAGGGCCCCGCCGAACCGCCCGATGGGCGTCCTGGCCCCGGCGCAGATCACCGGCTGGGTCCGCTCGAACATGGCTGATACCCCCTTTGCCCGACCTCATCCGAGTCTACCGCCCGGGGTCGTCCGGCCCGACCCGGCCAGCGCGCGGTTCCACCTCACCGAGGAGACGGTGGCCGCCTCCGGCGACCGCCTCGAGGACGACCTCAACCCGGTGGGGCGGCTCTACTACGGCTCCTCCGTGCTACTGTGCGTGCCCAACGCCCTCCCCCAGCAGCCAACGGCCGTGCTGGGCAACCAGGCCGGCGAGGCCCGCACCCGCGAGCTGGTGGCCGCCGGCGGGTCCAGCCGCTTCTGCCGCGCCGCCGAGACCCCGCTCAACCTCGTCGATGAGGCCCGTCCATAAAGGAGTATCCGTGCCTGACTTCCCGGCCATCACCCATGTCGCCCTCACCGTCCGCGACCTGTCCGTCAGCGTCCCCTGGTACGAGGCGCTGCTCGGCGCCAAGCCGGTGCTGGACGAGGACACCGACCCCGACTTCCACCACACCGTGTACCTGCTCGGCGGCGGCATCCTGCTCGGCCTGCACCAGCACGGGACGCCCGCGCCCGAGGAGCCCTTCAGCGAGCACCGGGTCGGCCTGGACCACGTCTCCTTCGGCTGCGCCGACCGGGCGGAGCTGGAGGAGTGGGCGCGCCGGCTGGACGAGCTGGGGATCGCCCACGGCCCGATCAAGGACGCCGGCTACGGCTCGGGCCTGAGCTTCCGTGACCCGGACGGCATCGCGCTCGAGTTCTTCGCCCCACCCGCCTGAGGTGACGGTAGGCTGACCGGGTGAGCCTGGGGTTCGTGCATGCCTGCGAGCAGAACCACCTGAACCTGTCGGTCATCGGCGGCGGCGGGGTGGTCCAGCTGGCCGCGGGCAAGGTGGTGACCTGCCCGGTCGACCCGCTGTTCGTCTACAACTTCGCCTTCGGGGTCCGCCTGGCCTACGACGCCGACGGGGCCGCGGCCGCCTTCCGGGCCGCCGGCCGCGACTACGTGCACGTGCTCGCCTCGCCGTCGTCGCGGCCGGGGCTGGGCGGCGACCTGGCCCGGCTCGGCTACCGCCACGCCGAGGACCAGGCCTACCGGCGCACCGTCGGCACCGGGTCGGGGGCGCCGGGGCTGCTCGAGCTGGGCCGCGACGACGGCGACGCCTTCCTGGAGGTGTGGCGGGACGCCTGGGGCCACGGCGACGGCACCGGCCGTGAGGAGGCCTGCCGGCGCCGGTTCCGGGACCCCCGCAGCCGCCCCTACCGGACCGGCGACGGCGACGGGGTCCTGCTGCTGTTCGACTCCGGCCCCACCACCCAGCTGTACCACTTCGCCGTGCGCCGCTCCGCCCAGGGACGGGGGGTCGGCCGGCGGATGCTCGACCTGGCCGGCGGGCTCGTCCCCGCCGGCCGGCCGCTGTGGCTGTTCACCAAGGCCGGCGGGTCGGCCGACCGGGCGGCCGCCGCCGCCGGCTGGCCCCTCGACCACACGGCCACCGACTGGATCCTCCATCTTGACGACTGAAGGGACCCCGCCCGTGCAGCTTGGACGCCTCGACCACGTCGGCATCGCCGTCACCGACCTGGCCGCGGCCCGCGCCCTCTACGAGCAGGTGCTGGGCCTGGAGGTCACCCACGAGGAGGTGATCGAGGAGCAGGGCGTCCACGAGCTGCTGCTGCGCGCCGGCGACGCCTTCGTCCAGCTGGTCGCCCCCCTCTCCCCCGACGGCCCGGTCGGCCGCTTCCTGGCCAAGCGGGGCGAGGGCCTCCACCACGTCGGCTACGCCGTCCCCGACGTCGCCGCCGCCGTGGCCGACCTCCGCGCCCGGGGCTTCGAGGTGATCGACCCGGCCCCCCGCGTCGGCTCCGGCGGCACCACCATCGCCTTCCTCCACCCCAAGTCCATGCAGGGCGTCCTGGTCGAACTGGTCGAAGAGGACACCGGCCACCGCGGCTGACCCGAAGCGGTGAGCGGGGACGCCAGATCGGGGCATCGCCCGAAGGCTCGTTGAGGGCCGAGATCTTGGGGGGTTTGGGGGGGAGGACTCCCCCCCAAATGAACCAGGGACGACGCGCAGCCGTCCAAGGCTGATCCCATACGGCTCCAGGAAGAGCGAGAGGGGCAGGAGCCGGTCCTCCCCTGCCCCCCTCGCGTCCTCGGCTCCGGTCGGGGGAACCAGAGCGCTCGACTAGCCCGATCGTACTAGAGGGCGGACCAGTTGTCATGGAGCAAGGTTGTCAGACCCAGAGCGGGGCGAGGAAGTCCAGCAGCGCCTCGTTCACGATCTCCGGCTGCTCCAGGTTGACCAGGTGCCCCGCCTCCTCGACCAGCAGGAACCGGGCCCCGGGGATGCCGGCGGCCAGGTCCCGGCCGGCCTCGGGCCCGGTGACGGTGTCCTCCTCGCCGGTCACGACCAGGGTCGGGACCGCGATCGAGGCGAGCAGGTCGGTGGTGGCCGACCGGGCGGCCATGCCCCGCTGGGCGCCGGCGATGGCCTCGGGGGTCTGCTCGCGGATCATCGAGCCGACCTTCTCGACCACCTCCGGCCGGTGCTCGCGGCTGGTCTCGCCGAGCAGCTTGGGCAGCATGGCCTCGGCCACGAAGCCGTTGCCCTCGGCCAGGACCCGCTCGGCCATCTTCAGCCGGTCGTCCCTGGCCTGGTCGCCGTCGGCGGTGGCCTTGGTGTCGAGCAGGACCAGGCCGCTGACCCGGTCGGCGTGGCCGCGCAGGAAGGCCAGGGCCACGTACCCGCCCAGGGACAGGCCGCCGAGCACCACCCGGTCCAGCCCACGGTCGTCCAGCAGCCGGGCCACGTCGTCGGCCAGCAGGTCCATCCCGGCCTCCTCGACCGCCTGGTCCCTGGCCGCCCCGAACCCGCGCAGGTCGGGGACGATCACCTGGTAGGTGCCGGCCAGGGCCTCGACCTGGGGCGCCCACATGCGGCCGTCGAGCGGGAAGGCGTGCAGCAGGACCAGCGGCGTCCCGGCGCCGCTGGTCGCGGCCGGCGGCACGGGCGGCGGCGCCGGCTCCGGCTCGGCGTCGGGCGCCGCTGGTTCAGGGGTGGGCTGGGGGTCGGGTCCGGGGGTCGGCATCGGTGCTCCTTGGGTGGCGGGACGCTAGGGGCGGCTGCCCCAGTAGGCGGGGAGGGGTGGGGCCTGGAGGCCGAGGGAGTCGAGGAACCCGACCAGCAGGCCGGCGGTGAACCCCCAGACCAGGGTCCCGTCGACCCAGAACACGGGGCTGGTCAGGTTGTCGGGGATGCCGCGGGCGGCCATCGCCTCCTCGCCCAGGATGGCGCCGAACGGCATGGTGCCGTGGTTGGCCGGGTCGGCGAGCTGGCGCAGGGTCGGGCGCAGGATCCCGGCGACCTCGTCCGGGCTGGGGGTGAGCGGGGCCAGGCCGTCCCAGACCCCGACCACCGGCAGCACGTCGAAGTCGGACACGGCCAGGTAGGTCCGGTCCAGGCTGCCCAGCACGCGGACCCCGGCCGGGTCGAGGCCGACCTCCTCGTGGGCCTCGCGCAGGGCGGCCGCGACCCCGTCGGCGTCTCCGGGCTCGACCGCGCCCCCGGGCAGGCCGACCTGGCCGGCGTGCTGGCGCAGGTGGTCGGGGCGTAGCACCAGCACCAGCTCCAGGTCGTCGGCCCCCGCCACCGGTGCCAGGGCGAGCAGCACCGACGCCGGCACCCCGGTCGGGTCGCCGGGGATGACGAACGGCAGCCGGGTCACCCGGTCCAGCAGCGAGTCGCCCATCGGTCCAGCATACGATCCGGCCGCCTCAGGCCAGCAGCCCGCCGTCGACCACCAGGGTGGCGCCGGTGATGTAGCTGCCGGCGTCGGAGGCCAGCAGCAGCAGCGGCCCGGCCAGCTCCTCGACGTCGGCCCAGCGGCCCATGGGGATCTGGGCGACCAGGGCCCGGCTGGTCTCGGGGTCGGACCACATGCGCCGGGTGAGCTCGGTGCGGACCCAGCCGGGGGCCAGGCAGTTGACCCGCACCCCGTGCGGGGCCGCCTCCACGGCCAGGGTGCGGGTGAGCGCGATCACGCCCGCCTTGGCGGCCCCGTAGGCGGCCAGCCCGGGGCTGCCGGTGAAGCCGGCGATGCTGGCCACGTTCACGATCGACCCGCCGGGCGGCAGGTGGGCCAGGGCCGCCTTGGAGGCGAGGAACACCGAGCGCAGGTTGAGGCCGAACACCTTGTCCCAGCCCTCGATGCGGGTGTCGGCGACATAGGCGGTGAACCCCTGGCCGCCGGCCACGTTGACGACCACGTCGAGCCGCCCGGTGGTGTCGACCGCGGTGCCGACGGCGGCCTCCACGGCCGCCTCGTCGAGGACGTCGGTGACGGCGACCACGGCGTCGGGGGCGCCGGCCCGGCGGGCCGCGGCGGCCACCTCGCCCAGGTCCTCGATCGAGCGGGCGGCCAGGACCACGGTGGCCCCGGCGGCGGCCAGGGTCAGGGCGGCCTGCCTGCCGATCCCGCGGCTGGCCCCGGTGACCAGGGCCGTCCGCCCGTCCAGGCGCAGGGTCTCCTCCACCGACATGGCTAGGTCCGGTTCACCGGTCGCGCCCGACCAGCGCCCAGGCGCCGGGGAGGAGCCCGGCGGCCAGCAGGATCTTGAGGGCGTCCCCGGCCAGGAACGGGGTCACCCCCAGCTCCAGGCCCTTGGCCAGGCCGACGTCGAGGGTGGCCATCAGGAACGGCAGCCCGAAGGCGTAGATCACCAGGTTGCCGGCGACCATGGTCACCACCGTCCGCGGCGGGGTGCGGTCCCAGCCCCGCTCGGCCAGCCACCCGACCAGCGCCGCCGCGACCAGGAACCCGACGATGTAGCCGAACGACGGCGCCTGGAGCATGTCGGTGCCGCCGGAGCCCTCGGCGAACCAGGGCACCCAGGGGGTGAGCCCCAGGGCCAGGTACAGCACCATCCCGGCCAGGCCGCGGCGCCAGCCCAGGGCGGCCGCGCCGAGCAGCACGGCGAAGGTCTGCCCGGTGATCGGCACCGGCGTGAACGGCAGCTTGACCGCGACCTGGGCGGCCAGGCCGGTGAAGGCGGCGTACCCGATCACCAGGACGGCGTCGCGGACGCGGTCGCCTGGCAGCACGTCGGCCAGCACGAGACGGCGGGGACGGCCGAGGGCGCTCTCCGACACGGACACTGGCTGCTCCTTTGCTGATCTGGTGGGTGCTCGGCGGCCAACTCTACGTCGCCGGGCGGCCCCGCCGCGCCCGCTGGAGCTCGGCGAAGCGCCGCTCCCAGCAGGCCTTGTGCCAGTGGCGGCGCTGCTCGGGCGCGCCCTCGGGCCAGACCACGACGTGGAGGGTCCTGGGGAAGATCTCCTGCTGGCAGCCGGGGCAGCGGTACACCTTGGTCGCCCGGTAGGGCTGCACGAAGCGCAGGTGCCAGCCGTCGGCCACCCACTCCAGGGCCAGCGGCTCTCCCCGGAACCGCCACGGCGGCTGCATCGTCGGCACGGCCAGAGTGTACGCATCGGGTAGGCTCGCCGCCGATGAACCGCTTCGAGGACGCCGTCGCCCGCGAGCTCCAGCTCCGCGTCAAGGCCAGGACCCGCAGCGTCCGGGCCCTGGCCCGCTGGGCGGCGGCCGCCCTGCCGCCGGGGGCGCTGGTCGCCGACGGGGTCGCCCTGGTCACCGAGCGGCTCGGCGACGGCGACCCCGACGCCCTGGCCGCCCAGGTGATGGCCGAGACCCCCGACCGCTTCGGCCGCAACTGGGAGTCGGGCCCCGCCCACTGAGCGACGCCGCCCCCGCCGGCGTGACGGACGGCACACCCGGACGGTGACGGCCGTCATCGGCCGGGCGGCCGGCTGGCGGTCATGCTCTCCGTCAGGGGGGCGACAGCTCAGCGCATGGAGGCCGCATGACCAGCGTCCGCGTCCCCGGGTTCCTCCCGTCGACCAGGGGCCTGCACTTCCCCAACGCCTTCCCCCACGTGCCCAACCTCGAGATCGACCTGCCCGGCGGGGCGACCATCCCGGTCGGCGACGCCGCCAACGGGCTCTGCGGCGGCATGGCCTACATGGTCCGCGACCTGTTCGAGGCCGGCCTGGCCCCGCCGGCCATGACCAGGGCGCCCGGCGACGGCCCGGTGTTCCGGTACGTGGCCGACCGGCTGCTGGACAGCCTCTCGCTGCCGTTCGGGCCGGCCACCTACCTCAAGCTGATGCACCCGGCCCTGCCCGACGGCGACCTGGCCATGGTCCACGGCCGGGCCTGGCGGATGGTCCGGCTGGAGTGGCCGGCCATCCGGGGCGACCTGGACCGCGGCACCCTGAGCCCGCTCGGCCTGGTCAAGACCAAGTCCCGCGACCCACGGGACCTTGGCGAGAACCATCAGGTGCTGGCCTGGGGCTACGACCTGGAGGGCACCCGCCTGACCCTGCGGCTGTACGACCCCAACCACCCCGACGACGACCAGGTGACCATGTCCCTGGACATCGGCCGCCCCCGCCGGCCGACCCCGGTGGCCTGCTCGCGGGGCGGCACCGTTTGGTGCTTCTTCCGCACCTCCTACCACTTCAAGGACCCCCGGCCCGCCCTGGCCGCCCTCGGCAGCTGAGCCACCGGCTCCTCCGTGGCCGACCGGTCCCGGCCACGGCGGGCGTTACCCTGGCCGGGTGACCGCCCCCGCACCCGGCGCGCCGGCCCGTCCGGGCGGCCTGCCCGCCCAGCCCGGCTACCCGGCGTTCCTGCTGGCCGCCACCCTGGCCCGGCTGGCCAGCGAGATGTTCCCGGTGGCGGCGGTGCTGCTGGTCCTTGACCGCACCGGGCGCCCGGGGCTGGCCGGGGCGGTGGTCGCGGCCACCACCCTGCCCGCGGTGGTCACCGGGCCGGTGCTGGGCGCCTGGCTGGACCGGACCGGCCGGCGGCGGGTGGCGCTGGCCACCAACCAGGTGATGCTGGCGGCCAGCCTGCTCGGCATCCTGGCCGCGGCCGGGCGCGCCCCCGGCTGGACGCTGCTGCTCCTGGCCGCCCTGGCCGGGCTGACCGGGCCGCTGGCCACCGGCGGCTACACCAGCATGATCCCCCTGCTGGTGCCCGAGCGGCTGCTGGCCAGGGCCAACGCCCTGGAGGCGAGCAGCTTCAACACCGCCGCCATCGCCGGCCCGGCGGTCGCCGGCGTGGTCGCGGCCACCGCCGGCCCGGCCGGGGCCGTGCTGGCCGAGGCGGCCCTGGCCGGCCTGGCCCTGCCGGCCATCGCCCGCCTGCCCCGGCTGGCCGCCCCGGCCGGCGGCCGCCCGGTCCCGCTGGCCGCCGCCGTCCGCCAGGGGCTCGGGCACCTGGCCCGGACCCCGGTGCTGCGCGGGGTGACGGTCGCCACCGCCGTCGGCATGGGCGGCACCGGCCTGCTCACCCTGGCCCTGCCGTTCTGGGCCCAGGGACTGGGGGCCGGCCGGGCGGGCGCCGGCTACCTCTGGGCGGCCCTGGAGGCGGGTGCGATCGCCGGCGCCCTGGCCGCGGCCCGGCCCGCCGCCGCCTGGCCGCCGCAGCGGGTGGTGCTGGCCGGGCTCGGCCTGTTCGGGCTGGTCATGACCACCTGGCCGCTGGCCCCGTCGTTCCCGGTCGCCCTGGTCCTTGTCGCCCTGGCCGGCACGGTCGAGGGGCCGGCGTTCGCGGCCACCTTCGCGACCCGCCAGCGCTGGTCGCCGCCGGCGCTGCGGGGCCAGATCTTCACCACCGCGGCCAGCCTCAAGCTGGGCGCGTTCGCGGTCGGCGCCGCCCTGGCCGGCCCGGCCCTGGACTGGGCCGGTGTCGGCGGCACCCTGGTCGCCGTGGGCGCCGTGCAGCTCCTGGCCGTGGCCCTGGGCCTTGCCGCCGGGGCCCGGGGCTCGGCCTGGGGGCTGGCGCGTCAGTGACGCACCTCGGCGGGCCGGGGCCGGGGCTGGGAGGGGGGCTGGCCGGCCGGCCGCTGCTGGTCCAGCCAGGCCCAGGCGGGGATGACGAGCAGGAACAGGCCGCTGGCCGCGGTGGCGGTGACGCCGGTGTCGTTGAGCAGGATCAGCAGGAACGAGCCGAAGGCACCGAGGCCGAGGACGCGACGGGTCCACTCGGGGAGCCGGTCCAGCGGGGGCGGTGGGCGCAGGGCGATCAGGCCGGCCAGGAGCACCTCCAGGGGACCGGCCCAGGCGAACGGGCTGTTGGCCAGCAGGCGCAGGTTGCGGGCGAGCTGGTCGACCACCACCCCGGCGGCGTCGGCCGGCCCCTGCATGAGGCGTTCGGCGAACCGGCCGGCGTGGCTGACCGGCCCGCCGAGGCCGGCCCCCAGGGCCACGGCCACGGCGGCGGCCACCGCCAGCCCGGCCAGGAGCACGACCCGGCGGGCCCTGGGCCGGCCGGGGGCGAGCACGACCAGGGCCGCGGCCGCGGTCAGCATGGAGGTGAGGGAACCGCCGACGTCGGCCCCGAGCCGGGGCAGGCCGTCGACCAAGCCCAGGCCGGCCAGGAGGGCGGCGGTCGCGACCGCGGACAGGGGCGCGAACCCGGCCACCAGCATGACCGCGGCCAGGGCGAAGGCGAAGTAGCCGTTGCCGAGGCCGTAGAAGCGCTCGCCGTCCCAGGCGCTGCCGCCCAGCAGCGGCTGGGACAGCCCGTGGCCGCCCAGGGCCAGGTCGAGCGCGACCAGCCCGAGCAGCACGGCCCCGAGCAGCACCGGAGCCCGGAGGCCGCCGCTGGTGCGGTCGAGCCGCAGGGCGAGGAAGGCCAGGGCGGCGCCCGCGGCGAGACCGGACGCCAGCCAGGCCACCGCCCAGACGCCGGCCGTGCCCGGGCCGGGCAGGCCGGGCCGCACGGCCGCCCAGAGCCTGGCCGCCGGCGGCTCGGCCATGCTGGCCACCAGGTAGCCGGGCGGCAGGGCCAGGGTGAGGGCCAGCAGCACCCGGGCCGCCGACGCCGACCGGGTCCCGCCGCGACCCCGCCAGGTGGCCAGCAGGGCGAACAGGGCCAGCACCGCGGCCAGGCACAGCAAGGGGATCGCCCAGGTGCGGGCGGTCACCAGGGCCGCGACCCGCCGGTCGAGCCGGGTCACGGTGACGGTGGCGGTGTCGTCCTTGGCGATGCGGATGACCGACCCGTCGTCGCCGGGCGACTCGGCCCCGGCGAGCGTCGGCCGCACGTCCTCCAGGGTGACCAGGCCGAGGCGGCGGGTCGAGTCGGAGGTGGGCAGGCCGCCGCGCAGCGGCGGGTCGAAGACCAGCAGCGGCGCCGCGTTGGCCCGCCCGGGCGCCGCCCGCAGCCCCAGGACCATGACCGGCCGGCCGGCCGGCCGTAGCCGGTCGAGCACGTTCGCCAGGGCGGTCGCGTCGGGTACGGCCACCACCAGCAGCCGGTCCGGCCGCAGCGGCAGCGGCCCGTCGCCGGGCTCCAGCGGTTCGGGCGCCCGCGCCGGGCCGGTCGGCCCGAGCGTGAACAGCCCGGCCGCCTCCTGCCCGGGGGAGGCGAGCACCCGGGTCGGCGGCAGCCGCCCGAGCCGAGCCCCCGGGTTGTCGGCCCGGATCCGTCCCACCGTCGCCGGCCCGGGCAGCCCCGAGGCGTCCGGGTCGTCCCCCAGCGCGGCCAGCGCGTCGACCCGCCGTCCGGCGGCCAGCGACAGCACCCGCGAGGCCAGCGGCTGCTGCACCGGCAGCGTCGACACGAACCCGGCCACCTCCGGCCGCTCGCCGCCGGCCGCCGCCAGCGCCTCGTCCATGCCGAGCCGTTCCACCAGCACCAGCGCCCCTGGCGGCGTCACCGTGTCGGCCCTCGCCTGGGACGCCAGCGCCGGCGCCGTCCCGACCCCCAACAGGACCACGACGGCGACGACCAGGCCCACGAACCAACGCATCCAGGCATCGTAGCCGCCCCTTGGGTACCCTGCCTGCATGGACGTGGCGGGGCAGGCGGCGGCGGACGCCCTCGAACTGGCCGGGGGACTGCTGGCCGGGGCGGAGCGGGTCGTGGTGTTCTCGGGGGCGGGGGTGTCGACCGACTCGGGGATCCCGGACTTCCGCTCGCCAGGTGGGTTGTGGACCCGGTACGACCCGCGGCAGCTGGGCTTCCGGCGGTACGTGAGCGACCCGGCGGCGCGGCGGCTGGCCTGGCGGCTGCGGCGGGAGCTGCACCAGCTGGAGGCGCGGCCGAACCCGGCGCACCTGGCCTGTGTGCGGCTGGCCGAGGCGGGGCGCCTGGCCGGGGTCATCACCCAGAACGTCGACGGCCTCCACACCGACGCCGGCCTGCCGCCCGAGCTGCTCTGCGAGGTCCACGGCACCGGCCGCGAGTTCGTCTGCCTGGCCTGCGGCGAGCGGGGCCCGATGGCCGAGGCGGTGGCCCGGGTCGAGGCCGGGGAGGAGGACCCGGCCTGCCTGGCCTGCGGCGGGATCATCAAGGCGGCCACGGTGTCGTTCGGCCAGAACATCCCCGCCGACGTCTGGGCCAGGGCCGAGGCCATGGCCGCGGCCTGCGACGCCTTGGTGGCCGTCGGCTCCTCGCTGGTCGTGCAGCCCGCGGCCAGCCTGCCGGTCAAGGCCGCCCGCCACGGGGCCACCCTGGTGATCGTCAACCGCGAGCCGACCCCCCTGGACGGCCTGGCCGACGCCGTCCTCCACGGCGAGGCCGGGACCCTGCTCCCGGCCCTGGTCGCGGCGGCCCTCCAGGCGCGGCCCCGGCGGCGATGACCCGGCTGCTGGTCGTCCAGCACGAGCCCAGCTGCCCACCCGGGCTGCTGGCCGTGGCGGCCGACGCCACCGGCGTGGGGCTCCAGCTGGTCGAGGCCCCGCGCGACCCGGTGCCGGCGACCCCGGACGGCGCCGACGGGCTGGTGGTGCTGGGCGGCGAGATGGACGCCGACGAGACCGACGCCTACCCGCACCTGGCCAGGACCATGGAGCTGGTCCGGGTCGCCGGCGCCCGCTCGGTCCCGACCCTGGGCATCTGCCTGGGCGCCCAGCTGGCCGCGGCCGCCCTGGGCGGCCGCGCCTACCCGGGCCCGGCCGGTGAGGAGCTGGGCTGGACCAAGGTCGAGCTGACCGGGGCCGGCCGGGCCGACCCGGTCACCGGTGCCCTCTCCGAGCCGGTCGAGCTGTTCGAGTGGCACCACGACACCTTCGAGCCGCCCCCGGGCGCGACCCTGCTGGCCGGCGGCGCCGTCTACCCCAGCCAGGCGTTCCGGCTGGGCAGCGTGGTCGCGGTCCAGTTCCACCCCGAGGTCGACGGGCCCCTGCTGGCCGGCTGGTGGTCCGGGGCCACCCCACCGCCCGCCTACCCGCTGGCCGAGGCCATGGCCGGGGCGGCCCGCAACGTGGCCAACGCCACCCGCCTGCTCGAGGCCTTCTGCCGGGTCGCCGGGGCCGGCGGGGACGGGTCGGGCACAATGCCGGCATGATCATCCTCCACGAGCTGGCCGTGGAGGACGCCATCCACGCCCACCAGCGGCCCAAGCTGGAGGTCTACGACGACACCCTGTTCGTGGTCCTCAAGACGGCCGCTAGCCGTTCTCGGCCACCTGGCGGCGGACGGCCGCCTTGGCCTGCTCCTCCCTGGCCTCGTCGAGGCGGTCCTCGGAGCGCAGCTCTTCGGCCCGGCGCTCGTGGGCGTCGGCGTCGTCGCCCCGGCCGAGCTCGTCGGGCAGCACGGCGTGCTCGGCCAGGATGTCGACCCTGGTGACGTCGTCCTCGTGGGCGACGTGCAGGAAGCCGCCGTCCACGGCCACCGCGGTGCGGCTGCCCCCGGAGTCGATGAACACCGGGCCGACGGCCAGGGCGGCCAGCAGGGGCGCGTGGCCGGGGAGGACGCCGAGGTCGCCGTCGACCCCGCGGGCGGTGACGAAGTCGGCCTCGCCGGCCCACACCTCCCGCTCGGGGGTGACCAGGTGCACCTCCAGGCCGGCCACCGCCTACTCCTCCCCGCCGAGCTGCCTGGCCTTCTCCTCGGCCTCCTCGATCCCGCCGACGTTGAAGAAGGCCTGCTCGGGCAGGTGGTCGTAGTCGCCGTTGGCCAGGGCGTCGAAGGAGGCGATGGTCTCGTCCAGGGGCACCGTCTTGCCCTTGACCCCGGTGAACTGCTCGGCCACGTAGAACGGCTGGGACAGGAACCGCTGGATGCGCCGGGCCCGGTTGACGATCACCTTGTCGTCCTCGGACAGCTCGTCGACCCCGAGGATGGCGATGATGTCCTGGAGGTCGTTGTAGCGCTGGAGGATCTCCTGGACCCGGCGGGCGACCCGGTAGTGCTCGTCGCCGACATAGCGCGGGTCGAGGATGCGCGAGGTCGAGGCCAGCGGGTCGACCGCCGGGTAGATCCCGAGCGAGGCGATCTCCCGGGCCAGCACCGTGGTCGCGTCCAGGTGGGCGAAGGTGGTGTGGGGGGCCGGGTCGGTGATGTCGTCGGCGGGCACGTAGATCGCCTGCAGCGAGGTGATCGAGTGGCCGCGGGTCGAGGTGATCCGCTCCTGGAGCTCGCCCATCTCCCCGGCCAGGGTCGGCTGGTAGCCGACCGCGCTCGGCATCCGCCCCAGCAGGGTCGAGACCTCCGAGCCGGCCTGCACGAACCGGAAGATGTTGTCGATGAACAGCAGCACGTCCTGGCCCATCTCGTCGCGGAAGTACTCGGCCACGGTCAGGGCGGCCAGGCCGACCCGCAGCCGCACCCCCGGCGGCTCGTCCATCTGGCCGAAGATGAGGGCCGTCTTGTCGATCACGCCGGACTCGGACATCTCCAGGAACAGGTCGTTGCCCTCGCGGGTCCGCTCCCCGACCCCGGCGAACACCGACACGCCCGAGTGCTCCTCGGCCACCCGGTGGATCATCTCCTGGATGACCACCGTCTTGCCGACCCCGGCGCCGCCGAACATGCCGATCTTGCCGCCGGCCACGTACGGCTCCAGCAGGTCGATGACCTTGATGCCGGTCACGAACATCTCGGTCCTGGCCTCGAGCTGGTCGAAGCTGGGGGCGTGGCGGTGGATCGGCCAGCGCAGCTCGGCCTCGAAGTCCGGGTCGTCCAGGGCCTGGCCGAGCACGTTGAAGACGTGCCCGAGGGTCTTCTCCCCCACCGGCATGGTCATGGGCGCGCCCGTGTCGATGACCGGCGCCCCCCTGACCAGGCCGTCGGTGGGCGACATGGCGATCGCCCGGACCATCGCGTCGCCGATGTGCTGGGCGACCTCGCAGACGATGGTGGTCGTCTCGCCGTCGAGAGTCCGCTCGACGGTCAGGGCATGCTCGATGGCGGGCAGCTCGTCGGGGGCGAACTCGACGTCCACCACCGGGCCGATGATCCGGACGACCCTTCCGGTGCCGCCGGTGCCCCCCTGGGTGTCCCGCTCGTATGCGACCGTGGCCATGGTGCTCAGCTCCCGGTTGTCTGGAGGGCTTCCGCGCCCCCGACGATCTCCATGATCTCCTGGGTGATCTCCGCCTGTCTCGCCTGGTTGTACTCGCGGGTCAGGTCCTCGATCAGCTCGGAGGC
>Ga0307289_10000182_pt1 | contig 25917 bp, 25 predicted proteins | sample ER_DNA_143_FD_194483 | JGI IMG/M metagenome (GOLD analysis project Ga0307289, IMG submission 194483) | Bulk soil microbial communities from the East River watershed near Crested Butte, Colorado, United States - ER_DNA_143 | ecosystem: Environmental > Terrestrial > Soil > Floodplain | place...
ACCGACGCGTGCTGGATCGGCCACGGCTGGCTGCCGACCGGCTACTACGACCTCTGGGGTCACTGGGACAACTACAACGGCGCGATCGCGGGCCGCGTGTTCTACCTCCAGAACAAGCCGTGCTGGAACGGGACCTGGCGGACGGAGCTGTTCGTCCACTCGGAGGAGACCGCCGGTCAGGGCCAGTACTGCCCGACCGCCGGCGACGATCCATATTGCTGGGAGGGCGCTTACGACTACTACTCGAACGGCTGCATCAAGGTCTCACGGGCGGGCTATCCGAGCGACCTACGGCTCGTTCACGACGGCTGGCACGGCAAGAGCGGCGACTACCGCCACGGTTACTTCACGATCAACAACTGGCTCTACGTCCGGAACGGCTGAGCCAATACAGGTCCCTCTCCCCAGGGAAAGGCGAAACGGCGGCCTCGAGCCGCCGTTTTGCTAGTTCTCGTCCGAGTGGTGGTCGTCTTCTTCGTCCGCCGAGTCGCTGGGCTCCTCGGGCGGGACGGTGACCTTTTCCGGCGTGATCTCGCCGGGGATGACCGTGATGTCGACCTCGTCCTCGTCCTTTCGCTCGACGAGGATCGTCGAGCCCGGCTCCAGCGAGCGGCCGAGGACGAAGTCCGCAAGCGGGTCCTCGATGAACCGCTGGATCGCGCGGCGCAGCGGCCGGGCGCCCAACGCCGGGTCGTAGCCCTTCTCGACCAGCAGCTCCTTCGCCTCGTTGGTGAGCTCGATCGCCACCTCGTGCTCGCCCATCTGCTCGCGCAGGCGGCGGAGCACCAGATCGACGATGGTCGTGATCTCTTCCTTCGTCAGCTTGTGGAAGACGATCACTTCGTCGATGCGGTTGAGCAACTCGGGCCGGAAGACCTTCTTGAGCTCACCGAGGACGCGCTCCTTCATGTCCTCGTAGGAGAGACCGCTCTCGTCGCCGATCGAGAAGCCGAGCGTCTGGTTCTTCGAGATCGTGCCGGCGCCGATGTTCGAGGTCATGATCACGATCGTGTTCCGGAAGTCGACTTTGCGGCCCTGGGCGTCGGTCAGCCTCCCGTCCTCCAGGATCTGGAGCAGGATGTTGAAGACGTCGGGGTGCGCCTTCTCGATTTCGTCGAGTAGGACGACCGAGTAGGGCTTGCGGCGCACAGCCTCGGTGAGCTGGCCGCCTTCGTCGTAGCCGATGTAGCCGGGCGGGGAGCCGACGAGCCGAGACACCGAGTGCTTCTCCATGTACTCGGACATGTCGACCTGGATCATCGCGTCCTCGTCGCCGAACAAAAACTCGGCGAGCGTGCGGGCGAGCTCGGTCTTCCCGACGCCTGACGGGCCGAGGAAGATGAACGATCCCGTCGGGCGCTTCGGGTCCTTGATGCCGGCCCGAGCGCGGCGGATCGACTTGGAGACGGCGACGATCGCCTCCTCCTGGCCGATCACGCGCTTGTGGAGCTCGTCCTCCATCCGGATCAGCTTCTGCGACTCGGCCTCGGTCAACTTGAAGACCGGGATGCCCGTCCACATCGAGACGATGTCGGCGATCTCCTCCTCGCCGATCTCCGGCTGCTCCTCGGTGCCTTCCGAGTTGCGCCAGTCCTCTTCGAGCTCGCGCTTCTTCTGCGTCAGCTTGCGCTCCTTGTCGCGCAGCGACGCGGCCTTCTCGAACTCCTGGGCCTCGATCGACTCTTCCTTGTCCTTGCGCACCTTCTCGATCTCGTCCTCGAGCTCGCGGTAGCGCGGCGGCGCGCTCATCGTCTTGATCCGCATGCGAGAGGCAGCCTCGTCGATCAGGTCGATCGCCTTGTCCGGCAGATGGCGGTCCTGGATGTAGCGGTCGGCCAGCGTCGCAGAGGCCCGCAGCGCCTCGTCCGTGATCTTGCAGCGGTGGTGCGCCTCGTAGCGGTCGCGCAGGCCGCGCAGGATCTGAACGGTGTCGTCGACCGACGGCTCGTCGACGCGGATCTGCTGGAAACGCCGCTCGAGCGCGGCGTCGCGCTCCAGGTACTTGCGGTACTCGTCGAGCGTGGTGGCGCCGATCGTCTGCAGCTCGCCGCGTGCGAGCGCCGGCTTGAGGATCGAAGCGGCGTCGATCGCGCCTTCGGCGGCGCCGGCGCCGACGAGGTTATGGAGCTCGTCGATGAACAGGATGATGTCGCCGCGCTGGGTGATCTCCTTCATCACCTTCTTGAGGCGCTCCTCGAACTCGCCGCGGTACTTGGAACCAGCGACCAGCGCCGCGAGGTCGAGCGTGTAGATCTGCTTTCCCTTCAGGAGCTCGGGCACCTCGTTGCCGGAGATCCGGGCGGCGAGACCCTCGACGACGGCGGTCTTGCCGACGCCGGGCTCACCGATCAGGACCGGGTTGTTCTTCGTGCGGCGCGAGAGGATCTGCATCACGCGCTCGATCTCGGTCTGGCGGCCGACGACGGGGTCGAGCTTCGCCTCTGCGGCGAGCTTCGTCAGGTTGCGGCCGAACTGGTCGAGGAGCTTGGAGCTCTTCGACTTCTCGCTGGGGGCGCCGCCTGGGCCGCCCTGCTGGCGCCGGCCGGGGCCGGAAAGCATGCGGATGATCTCGTTGCGAATCTTTTCGGCGTCGGCGTCGAAGTCGAGCAGGATCCGTGCTGCTACTCCTTCGTTCTCGCGCACGAGACCGAGCAGGATGTGCTCGGTGCCGATGTAGTTGTGGCCGAGCGAAAGCGCCTCACGGAGGGCCAGCTCCAAGACCTTCTTCGCGCGCGGAGTGAATGGGATCTGGCCGGTCGTGACCTCGTCGCCCTGGCCGACGATCCGTGCGACCTGTGCGCGGACTTCCTCGACCGTGATGTCGAGCGACTCGAGCACGCGGGCCGCGAGCCCCTCCTCCTCGCGCAGCAGGCCGAGCAGGATGTGCTCGGTGCCGATGTAGTTGTGCTTCAGCGCGCGCGCCTCGTCCTGAGCCAGAACGACTACTTGGCGCGCTCTTTCGGTGAAACGTTCGAACACGTATTCCCTCTCTCGGCTACCGGGACCCTACGCCTTAGCGTCCGCCCACTGTAGCGAACGGTTCGGGGGGCACCGAGGGGTGTGCCGGAGGGCTTTACGGATCCGTTACCAGGGCTGAAGAGAGGCCCCAAAAGGAGCTCCAGTTAGCCAAGCGCGAAGGCCGGAATTCGCAGGCAGCAACGTTCGGCGATCCGCGCGCACCCATAGTCTCTGTGTCATGAAAGCGGAAGGACGGCAGACGGCACTGATCACCGGCGGGGCAGGCTTCATCGGCTCGCACCTGGCCGAGCTTCTGCTCGAAGCCGACTGGGCTGTGTATGCGCTGGACGACCTTTCGACTGGGGACGAATCGAACATCGCCCAGCTCCGCGAGCTGCCGGACTTTCACCTCGTCGTCGACTCCGTCCTGTCGCACTCTGTCGTCAGCGAGCTCACCCATCGGTGCGATGTGGTCTTCCATCTCGCGGCTGCCGTCGGCGTTCGGCTGATCGTCGAGCAGCCTGTCCACACGATGGTCACGAACGTCCAGGGCACCGAGACGGTGCTCGAATACTGCAACCGCTTCGGTAAACGGGTGCTCGTCGCCTCGAGCTCCGAGGTTTACGGCGATCACCGCACCGAGCAGCCACTCTCGGAGAACGATCGGCGCGTCTATGGGCCGACGACGGAAAAGCGCTGGCTGTACGCCGATTCCAAAGCGATGGACGAGCACCTAGCCCTCGCCTACCACCAGGCTCGTGAGCTGGACTGCGTGATCGCCCGGCTGTTCAACACGGTCGGCCCGCGTCAAAGAGGCCAGTACGGAATGGTGATCCCGCGCTTCGTCGAGCGGGCGCTGGCGGGCGCTCCGCTCGAGGTACACGGCGACGGCAGCCAGACACGGTCCTTTTGCCACGTCCACGACACCATCCGCGCTCTCAAGAGCTTGATGGAGGCGGAAGGCCTCTCGGGCGAGATTCTCAACGTCGGCGCGACCGAGCGGATCCGGATCCTCGATCTGGCGGCGAGGATCATCGAGCTGACGGGATCGAAGTCGGAGATCGTCTTCGTGCCGTACGACGAGGTCTACGGCCTGGGGATCGAGGACACGCTCCACCGCGAGCCGTCGATCGAGAAGATCGGACAGGCAATCGGCTGGCGTCCGACCTGCAATCTCGACCGAATCCTCAACGACGTGATCGACCACGTCCGCGCGGCGTCCGAAGTCCCCGCTTCCTAGTCGCGCCGGCGTAGGGCCGGAAAGAGCACCACGTCGCGGATGTTGTCGCGTCCTGCCAAGACCATCGTCAATCGGTCGATGCCGAGCCCGATGCCTCCGGTCGGCGGCATCGCGTAGGCAAGCGCCTCGACGAAGTCCGGATCGCCCGGCTCCGCCTCCGGGTCGCCGGCAGCCCGCTCGGCCTCCTGCATCGCGAAACGCTCCTCCTGCTCCTCGCTGTCGTTCAGCTCGCTGAAGGCGTTCGCGAACTCCATTCCGCCGACAACGGCCTCGAACCGCTCAACGATGGCGGGATCGTCGTCGGTCGTTCGGGCAAACGGCGAGAGCTCGATCGGCCAGTCGTAGACGATCGTCGGCTGGATCAGGTCCGGCTCCACGAAGTGGGAGTAAGCATGGTCGACGAGCTGCGACCAGGTTCGGTCCTGAGCCGTGTCGACGCCGACGGCCTCGAGCTTCGTGCGCAGCTCGTCGACCTCACGCGACCAGACGCCGTGCGCCTCGAGGGCTTCCACGAACTTGACGCGCCGCCACGGCTTCGCAAGGTCGACGTCTTGACCGCGGAACGTGACCTTCGTCGTCCCGTTCACCGCCAACGCCGTTCGCTCGATCAGGGTCTCGGCACGCTCCATGACGTCCCTGTAGTCGGCGTACGCCTCGTACCACTCGAGCTGTGTGAACTCGGGCGAGTGCTTGTAGGAAGTGCTCTCGTTGCGAAAGTCCTTCGAGAGCTCGTACACCTTCTCGAGCCCCCCGACGATCAGGCGCTTCAGATAGAGCTCGTCGGCGATACGGAGATAGAGATCCTGATCGAGCTCGTTCGAATAAGTCACGAACGGCTCGGCGAACCCGCCTCCGTAACGCGGCTGCAGGATGGGCGTCTCGACCTCGACGAATCCCTCGCTGTCGAGGTACGCCCGGATCTCGGTGATGATCCTCGTCCGCGCGAGAGCGAGCTGGCGGGATTCCTCGTTCATCAACAGATCGAGGTAGCGGCGCCGGTAGCGCTGCTCGACATCCGTGAGGCCGTGGAACGTGTCCGGGAGCGGCCGCCGGATCTTGGCGAGCAGCTCGAGCTCGTCGACGGCGATCGAAGGCTCTCCGCGCCTCGCCCGGGCCGGCGAGCCGGTGACGCCGACGATGTCGCCGAGGTCGACGTCGATCGAGCCTGTGCGGCTCGTGTCACAGAGCAGCTGGATCCGGCCCGACCGGTCGACGAGGTCGAGGAAGACGAGCTTCCCCATCTCCCGGCGAGCCAGGACGCGCCCGGCGACCCGTCGTTTGTCGTCGGCCTCGGCGCCCGGCTCGAGCAGCTCGGCCTCGACGCGGACCGAGGCGATCTCGTCCCGGTCCGGAAAACGCTTGGGCAAGCTCATCGCCGGGCGAGCCTAACGAGCCTGCCGTTGCGACGGTTTTGGCTCGAACCCGTGGCACACCCGTCGTCGTTTCCGAAATAGGATCGAACGTGGGCGGGCGTGGTGGGAACCCTGGTTCTCGCGCGTGAACCTTTAGCGTCACGCGGCGATGGGCTCGAAGCCGGTTCCGTTCATCGACGGTCACAACGACGTCCTGCTGGAGCTCCACCTCGCGCGTGAGGGAGCCATGCCGTTCCTCGCGAGACGCTCGGAAGGCCATCTCGATCTCGAGCGTGCACGCGAAGGGGGGTTCGCGGCCGGCTTCTTCGCCGTCTTTGTCTTACCGGAGACCGAGGAGGAGCGCGCCGCAACGCAGATTCCGGATCGCAAGCCGCCGTACGCGCTGCCGCTTGCGGGGTCGATCCCGACCGATTACGCCATCCGCGAAGCCGAAACGATGATCGACTTGCTCGACGAGCTCGCCAGAAGCGGCAAGGTGCGCCTGGCACGCTCGGCCGCCGATGTCCAGGCGGCGCTGGACTGCGGCCCGCTCGCTGCGATCCTCCATCTCGAGGGGGCCGAGCCGATCGAGCCGGAGCTCGGAAACCTCGCAGAGCTTTACGAGCGCGGGCTGCGCTCCGTCGGCCTCGTCTGGAGTCGGCCGAACGCGTTCGCAGAAGGCGTGCCCTTCCGCTTTCCCTCCACGCCCGACATCGGCGACGGACTGACCGAGGCCGGCCGCCGTCTCGTGGCCGAGTGCAACAGGCTCGGGATCCTGATCGACCTCGCGCACCTGAACGAGCGCGGCTTCTGGGATGTCGCGGCGGTGTCGGCGGCGCCGCTGGTCGCCAGCCACTCGAACGCCTATGCACTCTCGGCGAACTCGCGGAACCTCACAGACGCGCAGCTCGATGAGATCGGCCGCTCGGGCGGCATCGTCGGCGTCACCTATCACGCCGGCATGCTCACCGAGGCCGGCGGCCTCGATCCGAACGTTCCGCTCGCGCGAGTGGTCGACCACGTGGACTACGTCGTGGCCAGGATCGGCATCGACCACGTCGGCTTCGGCTCGGATTTCGACGGCGCCACGGTGCCGACCGAGCTCGGCGACGCGTCCGGCCTGCAGCGCGTCGCCGCATCCTTGCGCGACAGGGGCTACGGCGACGACGAAGTCGCCAAGCTTGCACATGGCAACTGGCTGCGCGTGCTTGATGAAACCTGGCCGTAGCTTTCCGATCGTCGCGGAGGCGGGCTTTGCCCGACTCCGCTCACAACGGCCCTCCGCAGGAGACACCGCGTGAAGTCGTCATGGCGCGCCGAAGGCGCGCCGGACTTCACGCGGCTTTGATTTCCAGGATCTTGTACTTCATCGAGCCACGGGGCGCGGTCACCTCGACAGTCTCGCCCTTCTTGTGGCCGATGATCGCCTTGCCGACCGGCGACTCGTTGGAGAGCTTGTTCTGCGCCGGGTTCGCCTCGGCCGAGCCGACGATGTAGTACTCGACTGTCTGCTTGGCCGTGACGTCGCGCAGCTTGACCTTCGAGCCGACCGAGACGACGTCCTTGGCGACGTCTTTCTTGTTGATCACCTTCGCGTCTCGAAGCCGTTCCTCGAGCAACGCGATCCGGTGCTCGAGCAGCGCCTGCTCGTTCTTGGCGTCGTCATATTCGGCGTTCTCGGCAATGTCGCCGAATTCGCGCGCGATCCGGATCCGGTCCGCGACCTCGCGCCGCTTGTCGTTTGAGAGGTACTCGATCTCCTCTTGGAGCTTCTTGTATCCCTCTGGAGTAAGGATGACTTCCTTCACAACTTGCCCTTTCCGAAAGAAAAGCGCGGCGCTATCGCGCCGTCGCGGGCGCGAATAGTAGCTATACAGTCAGGCAGTCGCAACAGCAGTGATGTTTAGGATTTCCGCTCTATGCAGGTAAATCTTCATGAGACGTGGCACATCGGGCCGGTGGAGATCCCCAGCCGCCTGGTTCTGGCGCCGATGGCAGGCGTCAGCGTCCAGGCATTTCGGCGCCAGGGACGGCGATTTGGCGCCGGGCTCGTCTGCTCCGAGATGGTCTCTTGCGCCGGTCTGCAGCACGGAAACGAGCGCACTCTGGGCTATCTGCGCATCGCGGCCGACGAACGCCCCCTGGCGGTGCAGATCTTCGGCTCCGATCCGGTAGTGATGGCGGATGCGGCCGCGATGGTCGAGGAAGCCGGCGCGGACATCGTCGATATCAACTTCGGCTGTCCGGTCAAGAAGGTGACAAAGACCGGAGCCGGGGCGACGCTGCTCGACGAGCCCGATCGGGCCTGCCGAGTCGTCGAGGCGGTGGCGTCGGCCGTTTCGGTGCCGGTGACCGTCAAGCTGCGGCGCGGGCTCGAGAACGGCTCGCGCGCGTGCCTTTCGGTGGGGCCGCGGCTGGTCGATGCCGGCGCGGCTTCCCTGACGCTCCACCCACGCTCGGCCAAACAGATGTACACGGGCGCCGCCGACCACGCCCTGACCGCCGAGCTCGTCTCGCTCGTGGACGTGCCCGTGGTCGCCTCCGGCGACATCACGTCGCGCGCGCGGGCGCATGCCGTGCTGGCAGCGACTGGCGCGGCGGCCGTCATGGTCGGGCGCGCAGCGCAGGGAAACCCGTGGGCGTTGCAGGAGATCCTCGAGGGCGACGGCGTCGAGCCCTCACGCGAGGAAGTGGTCGCTGAGCTGGTCCTGTTCATGCGCGAGACCGTCCGCGAGCTCGGTGAGCACCGGGCGACCGGATTCCTGAAGAAGTTCTACGGCTGGTACCTCGGCCGCGGACGCTTCCCCCGCGCGTTCAAGGCCGAGCTGACGCAGCTGGCGACGATCTCAGAGGTCGAGGGCCGCCTCCTGGCGGCCGTGCCCGGGGCCCGCTTCGTTTTGTCACGGCTCGAGGAGACGCTCCCGCAAGCCGACGAGGTTCTCCTCGATCTGCCGATCTCGATCTACGGCGGCGGCTGACCAGAGAGAGCGTCGCCGCCGAGGCTACGGGCAGGGACTGTCCCGAACGGGACTGTCCCCAAAAAACGGTTCTAGGGTCGTTGCCGTTTCAGGGACAGTCCCCTGGCGGGGACAGTCCCTAAGCGTTGCGTTCCCAGACCAGCCTTAGCCCCTCGAGCGTCAGGAACGGATCGACCCGGTCGATCGTCTTCGCATGCGGGGCGATCAGCTCCGCGAGGCCACCTGTGGCGATGACGGGCGCCGCCTCGTCACCGAGCTCGGCTCGGATTCGCTCGACGATGCCGTCCACCTGGCCGGCGAAGCCGTAGACCAGGCCTGAGCGCAAAGCCGACTCGGTCGTCTTGCCAATCGCCGTCTCGGGTGCCACGAAGTCGACCTTGACCAAGCGGGCCGCGCGCTCGAACAAGGCATCCATCGAGACCTCGATCCCGGGTGCAAGGACTCCGCCGACGTACTCGCCTGCGGGCGAGACGACGTCGAAGTTCGTCGAAGTGCCGAAATCGACGACGATCGAGGGCGCGCCGTAGCGCTCCCTCGCCGCGACCGCGTTCGCGATCCGGTCGGGGCCGACCTCCCGCGGATCGTCGTAACGAATCGGGATTCCGGTCTTCGTCCCGGGGCCCAGAACGAGCAGTCGGACCCCCGCAGACGTGGCCAGCTCCTCGTAGGAGCGGATCAGCGCCGGGACGGTTGAGGCGAGACAAATTCCCTCCAGCGACGATAGGTCGAGCAGACCGCCGAGGAAAAGCCCCAGCTCGTCGCCCGTTCGCTGCGGTTCCGTGGCGAGCCGCCAGCGTCGAGTCAACTCGCCGCCCTCGAACAGTCCGAGCGCTGTTTGCGTGTTTCCGACGTCGACTGCGAGCAGGCCGGTCATAGAAAAAGCGAGGCTATCCCACTAGAGTCGCAGGGCAGATGGCTCTCCTGCGCGTGCGTCGACGGCGCCGGCGGACGCGTCCGCTCCAGGAAGCGGAGGCGTACGCACGCTGCCACGGCGACAGAGGCAACGACGTCAAGCTCGTCCGCCTGCCTCCGCGGCGGCCGCGCTACCTATCGATCTTGCGCACCGGCGAAGAGTTGCGGCAGCGGTTCGAAGAACGCCTAAACCAGCGGGAACGCGAGGCTTCTTAGGTGGACTCGTCGTCCGACGGGAGCGGCTCGCCGATCCGCTCGGCGAGATCCTCGGCGGTGAGGCTGGGCTCGTCGCCCTCGCCGCGGAGCTCCTCGACGGTTACGTCGCTCGAGGTGTAGACCTCCGCCCGCGGGATGATCCGCGTCGGGCGGTTTTTGTCCCAGACCCAGACATCCTCCATCCGCAGGTGGAAGAACGGGTAGCTGGGCTGCGGAACGTATTGAAGATCGAGCTTGTTGCAGAGGTACGTGGCGTCCTGCGTCAGCACGCAGTAGCGGAACAGTCCGAAGACCGCCGAGTACTCCTTCTTGAGCGTGAGCTCGAGCTCGGCCTCGAACTCGTCGAGCTCGTCGATGTGCGACATGAGGCGGTCATTCTAGCTCTGCGAGCAATGCCGACACAGGGCCGCGCCCGGGGACGACGAGGCCGGGATCGAGTTCCGCCAGCGGCTCCAGGACGAAGCGCCGCTCGTGCAGCCGGGGATGAGGGACCTCTAGGGCGTCCTCGTCGATCGTCTCATCGCCGTAGAGCAGCAGGTCGAGATCGATCGTGCGCGGTCCGTAGCGCGGGCCCTCGCCGCGGATGCGGCCGAGGTCGCGCTCGATCTCCAGCAGGAGGTCCAGCAGCTCGCGCGGCGACCGGGTCGTCGCTAGCCTCGCCGCCGCGTTGAGAAAGCGCGGCTGATCCTTGTAGCCGACCGGGTCCGTCTCGATCGGAACAGTCGAGCGCAGGAGCGAGGTCCGCTCGTCCTCGTCGATCCGGCGGAGGGCTGCCGCGATCATCGCTTCGCGCTCAGCCAGATTGGCGCCGAGTCCGATATAGGCAATTGTGCTTTCCTTCGATGGCTTGAACGGTCGCCTCTTGACCATCGGGGTCATTCTCGCCGCCCTTGCGATCGCGCCGGTTGCGGGTGCGAGGGGGTTCGCCCATCCTGCAGCGCGGAGCACGACGCCGGCGCCTCGCCCGGGGGCTCCTGTGCTCGTTCAGCTCTCCGACCCCGGCGGGGGCCTCTCCCCGGATCTTCGCGCTGCAAATGCGCGCCTCGTCTCCCCCGGGTTGAACGTGTGGCGCGTTCCTGGAGCTCACGCGCAGAGCGTCGTGGCAGCCCTACGTAGCGAGAGTCTGCTTGCGCACGTCGAGGCCGACCGCCGGCTCATCCCTTTCACGCACCTGAGCTCGAGCGACCCATTGGTTCCGAACGAGTGGTGGATCCATGACGTCGGCGACGACCAAGTCGAGCCGCCGGCTACCGGCGTGCCGGTCACGGTCATCGACACAGGTCTCGATCTGACACATCCGGAGTTCTCGTCGCGGCCGAACACGACTGCGCTGAACGCTCAGACGGTCGTCTCGATGGAGGACATCCACGGGACGGCTGTGAGTTCCGTCGTCGGCGCGCCGTCGAATGGAGTCGGCCTGGTCGGCGTGTACCCCCAGGCCGCCCTCCAGGAGTGGGACTTCGGCGAGGGATCGCTCTCCGAGATTCTTGCCGGCCTCGACGCAGCGACCAAGCGCGGGCGGAGCGTGATCAACATCAGCGGCGGCTTCCTCGGGTTCGATTCGCTGCTCGAACAGGGAATCGACCGGGCCCTACGCCGGGGCGCGATCGTCGTGGCCGCGGTCGGCAACGACCGGCAGTCGGGCAATCGCAGCTTCGTCCCGGCGAGCCTGCCGCATGTCCTCACGGTGGGAGCGACCGACCAGAGCGACCGTTTCGCGTTCTTCTCCAACCGCTCGAGCGCGCTCGATCTCGCCGCGCCCGGTGTTTCAATCCCGGTGGCGGTGCCTACCTATTTCAACACGAGCGGCTTCGCAAGCTTCGACGGCACGAGCTTCTCGGCGCCTCTGGTCGCCGGGGCGGCGGCCTGGATCTGGACCGTCAGACCCGACCTCGACCCGACCCAGCTCGAGGACGTCATGCGCAACTCGGCGCGGGACGTGGGCCCGAAGGGCTGGGATGCCGATACGGGCTTCGGCATCCTTTCGATCCCCGCAGCGCTCGCAGCGAAGATTCCCGTAAAGGACCCACAGGAGCCGAACGACGACATCAACCTGGTCCGTCCGCACGCCGTCACCGCGAGCGGGACGCGCCTCACCACTCCGGCTCGCCTGCAGGCGCGGCTAGACGTGACCGAGGATCCGGAGGACGTCTACCGCGTCTGGGTCCCGGCCCGTAACCGAATCTCCGCCAGCACACGCAGCGGGGCGAATGTCAACCTCGCGCTCTGGGGCCCCAAGACCCGGACCGTCTACGAGCAGGGCAGCGCGCTGAAGCGTGACCTACTCGCGTACAGCCAACGCTCGGGCAGCCGCCCGGACACAGTCCGCGGCCGCAATACAACGCGCGTCGGCGCTTTCTACTACGTGGACGCGTTCCTCGGCAAGCGGGTCAGCGCGGCCTCGTACTCGCTCAAAGTCTCCGTCTCTCGACGGTAGCCGCGGTCCACTCGACCGGCGCTTCCAGTCGCACGGCGGGCTTGCGCACGCGAACCCGCGCGGCCTCGAGCTCGAAGCGGGCGACCAGGGCGTCTGCCACTGCCGCCGCCATGGCCTCGAGCAGCTGGAACTGCCGGGCCGCCGAAATCTCCTGCACGCAGCGAACCACGTCGCGGTAGTCGACCGTCGCCTCGAGCCGGTCTGACGTCGCCTCCTCCGGAACCTCGAGCCAGAGGTCGTAGAGAAACGGCTGAGGCTGCCGCCGCTCCTCCTCTTCGACCCCGTGCGCTCCGGCGACCTCGAGGCCGTAGAGCTCGACCGTGACGCTCATTGGGTGACGATGGCCCAGGCCGCCGTTAGCGCCTCGACATGCTCGCGCACATCGTGCACGCGAAAGATCGAGGCGCCGCGCTCATAGGCGAGGACTGCGGCTCCGACGCTGGCCGCCGCGGTTCCGGTCTTCGCGTCGGGATCGCCCATGATCTTGCCAAGCGAGCTCTTGCGCGAGATCCCGACGAGAACCGGGCGCCCCAGGGCCGTCAGCTCGTCGAGCCGGCGCAGGAGCTCGAAGTTGTGCTCGACGGTTTTGCCGAAGCCGATGCCCGGGTCGAGGCAGATCGACTCTTCACGAATGCCCTGGGAGACGGCAAAGGTGAGCCGGTCTGCGAGGAACTGGACGACCTCCGCGACGACGTCCTCGTATCGCGGGTCGGCCTGCATCGTCCTCGGCTCGCCCTGCATGTGCATCAGGCAAAGGTAAGCGTCGTGCTCGGCGACGACGCCTGCGAGCTCAGGGTCGCCGCGCAGTGCGGTGACGTCGTTCACGAACGCGGCTCCGAGTTCGAGCGCCCTCGCTGCCACCGCTGATTTCGCGGTGTCGATCGAGACGGGAAGGCCCTGGAGCGCCTCGAGCACCGGCACCACGCGGCGTAGCTCCTCTTCGGTCGAGACGCGGCCGGCGCCCGGCCGCGTCGACTCCCCGCCGACGTCGACGATCGCCGCACCTTCGGCCAGCAGCCGCCTCGCGGAGGCCGCTGCGTCGCCGGGATCGAAGTTGACGCCGCCGTCCGAGAACGAATCGGGAGTGACGTTGACGACGCCCATCACGGACGGGCGCGGAAATCGCTGCTCGAGAGGGAGGCTCACGACGGCAGCGTAGTCCCCCACGTCCCAAAGCTAGATTGGCCCCATGGGGGCAGTAGAGGTACGCCGCCGCGCGGCGTGGCGTTTCGTGCGCGCGATCGTCCGCTCACAGGCCGGCGGTGTTGTCGGCGCGGTCCTCTCCGGGCTGCTGTGGCAGACCGGAGCGATCGCGGCGCCGCTGATCGTCAGCTACGCGATCGACAACGGAATCGTGCCGCGCGACCGCAACACGCTCGTGGTCTGGCTGTTGGCGCTGCTCGGCGTCGGGCTGCTCGAGGTCGTCGCGGGCGGCATGCGCCACATCTACGCGATCCGCAACCGTTCTGCAGCCGACGCGCGGGTTCGCGACGCGATCTTCGCGCACGCGCTCCGGCTCGACGCCTCCTACCATGACCGGGTCGGCCCGGGCGAGCTGATGAGCCGCGCCTCCTCGGATTCGGAGCACGTCGCCCGGATGATGGACGCGATCGGCCACACGATCGGCTACGCGCTCACCGTCGTCGCGGTCTCAATCGTGATGCTCGTCGTAGACGCGAAGCTGGCCCTGCTCGTACTGCTGCCGCTCCCGTTCGTCAGCGTTGTCGCCTGGCTGTACTCGCGGCGCTACGACGAGCGGACGCGGCGGCTGCAAGAAGCATGGGCCGGCGCTGCGACGCTGGTCGAGGAGTCGGTCAGCGGCATCCGCGTCGTCAAGGGTCTCGGCGGCGGGGACGCGCTCTCCGGCCGCTTTCGGAAACGCAGCGATGAGATCGTTGTGCGCGCGCTCGACGTCGCGCGCCTGGATGCCGTCTTCAATCCGGCGCTCGAGGTGCTGCCGCTGATTGGGATCGCTGCGGTCCTCTGGGTCGGAGGCAGGCAGGTGATCGCAGGCGGTCTCAGTCTTGGCCTGTTCGTCGCGTTCAATGCCTACGTCGTCATGCTCGTCTGGCCGCTCCGCGTGCTCGGCCAGCGGGTGTCGACCCTCCAGAAGGCGCTCGCCGCCAGCGCGCGGATCACCGAGGTGCTGGAGACCGAGCCCAGGCTGCGTGAGCCGCGGCATCCGCAGGAGCTCGACCAGCCTGTCCGAGGCGAGGTGCAGCTGGAGAACGTGCAGTTCGGCCACGAGGGCGACCGCCCGATCCTCGATGGGCTCGATCTCGAGCTGCGCGCCGGGGAGTCGGTCGCGCTCGTCGGCGCGACAGGCTCCGGCAAGAGCACGGTCGCCGGCCTCCTCGCGCGGCTCTACGATCCGGACGGCGGCCGCGTCCTCCTCGACGGCCATGACGTGCGTGAGCTCCGGCTCGCCGATGTGCGGCAGGCGGTCGCGCTCGTCTTCGAGGAGACGTTCCTGTTCACGGAGAGCGTCCGAGAGAACATCCGCTTCGGCCGTCCGGACGCCGACGACGAATCGGTCGCTCGCGCAGCCGCGCTGGCCGGTGCGGCGGAGTTCATCGCGGCACTCCCGGACGGGTACGAGACGGTGCTCGGCGAGCGGGGCTTCTCGCTGTCCGGCGGACAGCGCCAGCGGATCGCGATCGCGCGGGCGATCCTTGCAGATCCGGCGGTGCTGGTTCTCGACGATGCGACCTCCGCGGTCGACGCGACGAAGGAGCACGAGATCCGCGCCGCCCTCGCGAAGGTGATGCGCGGCCGGACGACCCTTGTGATCGCGCACCGGCCTGCGACGATCGCGCTGGCCGACCGCGTCGCGGTGCTCGAGAACGGTCGGATCGTGGAGGAAGGAACGCACGCGGAGCTCGTCGGCGGTTCGGCGCGCTACCGCGAGCTGCTTGCGCTGGAGAGCGAGGCGGCGTGAACGAGCGCGCGTCGTTGCGGGAGGTTTGGACGGTTGCGCGCCCCTTGCTCCGACCGGTGCGCGCCCGGTACCTCGGGGCGACCGCAGCCGTGATCGCCTCGACGTTGATCACGCTGTCCGGCCCCGCGCTCGTCCGCTACGCGATCGACTCCGGGATCTCGAAGCACGAGCGAGGCCCGCTCGATGCTGCGGCGATCGCCTTCCTCCTGCTCGCCGCGGCGAAGCCCTTCGTCGTCCGCGCTCAGACGCTGCTCGCGGCGAGCGCCGGCGAACGTTTTCTCGGCTCCCTGCGGACGGCAGCGTTCGACAAGCTCCAGGCACTCCCGCTCGGCTTCTTCGAGCGCGAGCGCGCCGGCGTGCTTCTCTCGCGGCTGACCTCGGACGTCCAGTCGTTGACCGAGTTCATCCGCGAAGCGCTGATCGAGGTCGTCGGCAGCGGCCTGCAGATCGCGCTGACCATGGTGGCCCTGTTGATCCTCTCGCCGACCCTGGCAGCCGTCTCGCTGGTGGCGCTGCCGATCCTGATCGGGTCGAGCTGGACGTTCCACCACAGCGCGGGCCGCGTCTACCACGCAATCCGTGACCGAGTTGCCGAGACATTGACCGCCTTGCAGGAAGGCCTGGCCGGCGTGCGCGTCGTGCAGGCGTTCCGGCGTGAGCAGCGCACGCTCGAGGCCTACAACCCGCACAGCCAGGCGCAGGTCCACGCATGGCGTCGCGCGTCGTTCGTGAACATTCGCCTCTTCACGATGATCCCGCTCGCCCAGACGGTGGCGCTGCTCGCCGTCCTGCTCGTCGCAGCGTCGATGTATCGCCACGGGTCGATCTCGAAGGGGACGATCGCCGCCTACGTCCTCTACCTGGTGCAGCTGTTCGACCCGGTCGCCCGCTTCAGCGAGTGGCTCGGCGAGTTCCGCCAGGGCCTCGCCGCGCTCGGGAAGATCGTCGGCCTGCTGCAGACGCCGAATGCGATCGTCGAGCGCGGCGGAGCGGTGGACCTCCCGCGCAGCGGAACACTCGCGCTGAACGACGTCACGTTCGGCTACGCCGAAGAACGGCCCGTCGTTCATGGCGTGACGGTCGAACTCGAGGCCGGCGAGCACGTCGCCCTCGTCGGCGCGACCGGAGCGGGCAAGTCGACCCTGGCGAAGCTGCTGACGCGCCAGTACGACCCTCAGCGCGGCGCGATCACGTTCGGCGGCGTCGACCTGCGCGACGCGACGCTCGATTCCCTTCACCGCCGGATCGTGATGCTGCCCCAGGAGGGCCACCTGTTCAGCGGCACGATCGCCGACAACGTGCGCCTGGCCGACCCGGACGCCTCCGACGCGCAGGTCGTGCGCGCGCTGAACCGAATCGGCGCGCTGGAGCGCTTCGAATCGCTGCCCGAGGGGCTAGAAACCGACGTCCAGACGCGAGGCCTGCGGCTCTCCGCGGGCGAGCGCCAGCTTGTCGGGATCGCCCGCGTCGCGCTGGCGGACCCGGCTGTGATCGTGCTGGACGAAGCGACGTCGAGCCTTGACCCGGCGACCGAGGCCGCGGTCGAGCGCGCGCTCGCAGCGGTCGCCGCGGGCCGAACGGTCGTTACGATCGCGCACCGCCTCTCGACGGCCGAGCGCGCCGACCGCGTCGTCGTAATGGAGCAGGGCCGCGCCGTCGAGGTGGCATCCCACGAAGAGCTCGTCGAGCAGGGCGAGCGCTACGCGAAGCTGTGGGCGTCCTGGCAGGCCGGCCTGGCCGCCGACCCGGTCTCGTAACCTCTTGGACGGCCCGAGTGACCGGCGTAGGGGCGGGCTTTGCCCGTCCCTGCTCACCAGCGCCGAGGGGTCGATCCGAACAAAGTCGTCATGGCTCGCGCGAAGCGCCAGCCGGACTTCGTTCGGCGAGGCTAGCCCTTCGCGCCTTCCGGTGGCGGGGGCTCCGAGGCGTCGCTTGCGATGCCGACCAAAAAGGCCGTGCCGGCTTTGCCGGTACGGCCGCTAAACCCCAGAAGCAAAAGCGCTAACCCTTCGCGCCTTCAGGCGGCGGGGGCTGCATCGTCGCCCCGGGGAGCGGGAATGGGCGCGGCTTTGGCTTGGGCAGACGCTTCGGCTCGTCGGCCGGGGCCTCGGCCTCCGGCTGCTCGTCCTCGGCGAAGATCTCCTCTTCGGGCGCGCCGGCGAGCAGGCGCTCGAACTGGTCCTTGTCGATCGTCTCGCGCTCGATCAGGATCGCCGAGATCTTGTGCAGCTCAGCCATGTGCTCCGTGAGCACGGTGATGGCGAGTTCGTGCGCCTCCTCGATCACGCGCTTGATCTCGTCGTCGATCTCGCGGGCGATCTCCTCGGAGTAGTCCGGCTCGTTGCCCATCTCACGGCCGAGGAACGGCATGTCGTGGTTCCGGCCGAGCACGCGGGGGCCGAGCTTGTCGCTCATGCCGTAGCGCATGATCATCTGCTTCGAGATCGACGTGACCTTCTCGAGGTCGTTCGCGGCCCCGGTCGTCACCTCCTGGAAGACGAGCTCCTCCGCAGCGCGGCCGCCGAGAGTCATTGCCAGCTGTTCCATCAGCGCGGTCTTCGTCGTCAGGTAGCGGTCTTCACGCGGCAGCGAGATCGTGTACCCAAGCGCCTGGCCGCGGCTGATCACAGAAATCTTGTGCACATCGTCGGTGTGCTCGAGGTAGTGACCGACGAGAGCGTGGCCGAGCTCGTGGTAGGCGGTGATCTTCCGCTCCTCCTCGGAGAGCAGGCGGGTCTTCTTCTCGGGCCCGGCGATCACGCGCATGATCCCTTCCTCGAGCTCCTCCTGCTGGATCACCTTCTTGCCGCGGCGAGCGGCGAGCAAGGCGGCCTCGTTGACGAGGTTCGCAAGGTCGGCGCCGGTGAAGCCCGGCGTGCCGGCGGCGAGCGTGTCGAGATCGATCTCGGGCGCGATCGGCTTGCCCTTGGCGTGCACCTCGAGGATCTTGCGGCGGCCGATGCGGTCAGGCCGGTCGACGACGATCTGTCGATCGAAGCGGCCGGGGCGCAGCAGCGCCGGGTCGAGGATGTCCGGCCGGTTCGTGGCCGCGATCAAGATGATGTTGTCCTTCAGCTCGAACCCGTCCATCTCGACGAGGAGCTGGTTCAGGGTCTGCTCGCGCTCGTCGTGCCCCCCGCCGAGGCCGGCGCCACGGTGGCGGCCGACGGCATCGATCTCGTCCATGAAGACGATGCACGGGGCGGCCTGCTTGGCCTGCTCGAAGAGGTCGCGGACGCGCGAGGCCCCGACACCGACGAACATCTCGACAAAGTCCGAGCCGGAGATCGAGAAGAACGGGACGCCCGCCTCACCGGCGACGGCGCGAGCGAGCAGCGTCTTACCGGTGCCGGGCGGCCCGTAGAGCAGCACGCCCTTCGGGATCCGCGCGCCGAGCGCCTGGAACTTCTTTGGGTTCTCGAGGAACTCTTTGATCTCGTGTAGCTCCTCGACGGCCTCGTCCACACCGGCGACATCCTTGAAGCCGATCTTCGGCGAGTCCGGCGCCATCCGCTTGGCGCGGCTCTTGCCGAAGCTCATCACCTTAGAGCCGCCGCCCTGGACCTGGTTCATCAGGAAGATCCAGAAGGCAAACAGCAGCACGAAAGGCAGCAGCGAGGTAAAGAAGCCGATCCAGGACCAGTTGCCCGTGCCCTTCGAGTCGTACTGGATGCCGTTGTTGAGGAGCGCCGTCTCGATCCCCGGCACCGACTGGTCGGCCGGGTAGTGGACCGAGTACTTCTTACCGTCGGTCAGCTTGCCGCTGATCTGCCGCTTGCTGGGGTTGAACTCGGCGCTGGCGATCTTCTTGGCTGGAATGTCGTTGCGGAACTCCGAATAGGTGACCTTCTGCGTGTTGTTCCCGTGCGGGATCAGCGTCTGGCTCGCCAGGTAGACGAGCAGCACGATTACGAACAAGGGGAAGAGTGCGCTGCGGAAGAACCGGTTCACGAAACCTCTATCGGCAGGGTACCAGGGTGCATGAGGGCGACCAATCGCCCCATTTGGGCTATCCGCGGTCTAAATGTCTTCGGGCAGGGCGTCGTCGCTGAGCACAGCGACGTAGGGGAGGTTGCGATACCGCTCCCCGAAATCCAGGCCGTAGCCGATCACGAAGCGATTCGGAATCTCGAAGCCGACATAGCGGACGGGAACCTCCATCTCTCGGCGGTCGGGTTTCGTCAGGAGCGCGCAGACCTCCAGAGTCGCGGGCTCGCGGGACTCGAGGTTCCGCATCAGGTACGAGAGCGTCAGGCCGGAGTCGATGATGTCCTCGACGACGAGCACGTCGCGCCCCTCGATGTTGATGTCGAGATCCTTCAGGATCCGGACGACGCCGGAGGAGTCGGTCGACGCGCCGTAGCTCGAGATCGCCATGAAGTCGACCTCGCAGGGGATCGTCAGCTTGCGCATCAGGTCGGCCATAAAGAAGACCGCCCCCTTGAGGACGCCGATCAGCAGCAGGTCGCGGCCCGCGTAATCGGTGGAGATCTCGGCGCCAAGCTCGGCGATCCGGGCGCTCAGCGCCTCCTTGTCGATCAGAACTTCGCCGACGGCGCTTTCGAGCTCAGCCTGAGACACGCTCGGCCTTCACCTCGGGGTGCTCGACAACTCCTGGGACAGCAACGACCTCGTCGCCGCGCACCACGAGGGGCCACGCCTCGCGCTCCGAGCGGGGGATCTTGGCATCGACAAACACGTCTTGGATCTTCTTGCGCCGGCCGGCGAGCCTGTCGCCCGGCCTCCAGCCTCGTACCTTAAGGCCTGCGAGCTCGGACTCGATCATCCACTCGCCCCAACGAACCGCTCCCTCGAGCGCCACGGGCCCGCGCTCGAGCCACGCGCGGTCGTACTCGCGGACGAGCTGGACCCCATTGCCGAGATCGAGCCGCTTCGAGCCGGTCGTCGATCCGATCAGCTCGGCGAGGGCAGGCTGGAGCGTCGGGCGCTGCTCGAGGGCGCGTAGGAGGTTGTCGTCGGCGGCGGGGTGAATCTCGCGCAGGAGCGGCAGGATGCGCTCTCGGATCAGCCCGCGTGTCGTGTCCCTGTTGGTGCTGTCATTGCGGTAGTCGAGCCCCTGCGCCCGGCAGTAGGCCTCGGTCTCCCTCCGCCAGATCGGCAGCAGCGGACGGACGACTCCGTCCTCGCGCTTCGGCTTGATCCCTGTCGCGCGGCCGCTCGTCAGCAGCCGATAGAGGACCGTCTCGACCTGGTCGGAGGCGGTGTGACCCGTGGCGCGAAGCCGGTCGGTCGCGAAGCCGTACCGAATCTCGCGTAGCTCAACCTCCGTCGTCCCGCCACGCCCGTCGACGATCTCGGCCTCCATCAGCTCGCGACAGAAGCGAGCGTCCTTGTCGGCTTCTTCTCCGCGCAGGCCGTGGTTGACGTGGAGGGCGGAAACGCGGTAGCCGAGCTCGCGGAGAACATGCCAGGCGCACGTCGAGTCGGCGCCGCCGGAGACGAGCACGGTCACCTCTCCTCCCGGCGGGATCAGCTCGAGCCGACGGATGTGGTCTTGCACACGCGAGAACAGATCGGCGGGCTCCATGCGGAGATTGTGCAGGCGCGAAGCGCTTGTCCGCGAAGCGGACCAGTGGAGGTGAAACTAGCGCGAAGCGATCGGGAGGTTCCCCCAGCTAATCACGGGAGCTAAAGCAGAGGTGCCACGTCGCAGCCGCGTTTGGCAAGCCCAGGCTCGGCCTTCAGCAGCACATCGTGAGCGAAGTTCGCCAGCCCGTAAGCGTGGAAGATGTGGTCACCCGCGTCTCGGTGCTTCGCGCGCTGCTCCATCGCCTTGCCGTACGCGGTGAACATCGCCACCAGCAGCTTGCGCGTCTGGGCGAGCGACGGGTCTGTCGGGGTGGTGGCGCCGACGATCTTCGCTGCGCGAGCTGACTCGGCGGCGACGGCCGCAGGCGTGGCCTCGCCGTCCAGGTACTGCTGGCCCCAGAGGTCGACAGCGTCCACGTTCGTCTTGGCCCCGTTGATGAACGCGCGATCGGTCACCGAGCAGGTGTGCGAGACTGGACCGCCCGACTTCGCTCCACTCGACGTTGCGTACGTCAGGGCAAGCGCAGAAGCCAGCAGCAAACCAAGCCCGTAAAGGGCGATTCTCCGCATCGCCTCCATCATCGGAGCCAGGCGGGCTCCACGCCTCCCTCTTTCGGTGGTTCACCGCCGGTCAACCACGCGGAGCGGCATCCAACCAGGCCGGCGCGCCGATTCCCTCGGCGGCGGCCCAGGCGGCAGAAGTCGGTGCCCTGCGTAGGAGGCGAGCTCCATCGCCACCCAGCGACCGACCCAGAGGCCGAGCGCAACGTAGGCCAGCCGCCGCAAGCACCTCAAAAGATCAGGCTCCGATACGAGATCGTGTGCCGCATCCCGACCGCCTCGTAGACCCGGATGGCGACTGCATTGTCGCGCCGGACGAACAGGCAGACGGTCGGTACGCGGGGGAGTAGCAGGCGGCAGAGGTCGCGCAACCCGCGCTGCGCATAACCGTGCCCTCGCACCTCTGGGTCGACCCAGACCTGTTGCAGCTGGACGGCGCGCGGCGTCCACGCCGAGGCTTCGGCCTTGAACAGGATCCTTTCTCGCTCGGCCCAGAGCCAGGAACGCCCCTCGTCGATCTGCGCGCGCGTCCGCCAACGGAACCCCTCGGGGTCCCGTTCGAGCGGATCGTTTCCGATCTCCTCCCGGTGGGCCGCCGCACACGCGGGCAGAAGCAGATCGAAGTCGTCCGGCGTGGCCGCGCGCAACCCGGTCTCTCCCGGCACGGGAGCCTCGTCGAGCACGTAGACCGGCTGACCGGGGCGGTCCTCGCGCGGCGGCGGCAGTCGCGGCGAGGCGGCGTCCCAAAGCTCGGTCACCGCGCCTTGCTCGCCGATGATCATTCGCGCCCGCCAGTCGTCTGCGAGCTCAGCGAAGGCGCCGCAGCCCTCTCCCGACGGCACGAGGTTCGCGCCTGCATGGCAAAGCGCGGTGAGATGGCCGTTCCGCGCCAGTGCGGTGAAGCGACCGAGTCCGCGGCGGGCGATGTCCTCGAGGAAGACACGCTCGACCGGATCCTCCGCGCAGAACGCCAGGATCTCGTCGAGCTCAGGCTCCTTCAGCGCGGGCACGCCGCAATCGTGCACGACACGATCCCCTGGCGCCTGAGGCGTCGCTCGCGATGGGTTGTTTGGCACGTCTGCGCAGCGCAGCCCAGCCGGCTCCGCTTAAGGTTGCGTCGTGCCGATTCACATCCGCGCCGAGCCCGGCGACTATGCGGAGGCCTGCCTGCTGCCGGGGGATCCGCTGCGCGCTCAGTACATCGCCGAGACGTACCTCGACAATCCCGTACAGCGAAACAGCGAGCGCGGCATGCTCGGCTACACGGGTGAGTTCGAGGGCCGGCCGGTGTCGGTGCAGGCGACCGGCATGGGCTGCCCGTCGGCCGCGATCGTGGTCGAGGAGCTGGTGCAACTCGGCGTCAAGCGGCTGCTCCGCGTCGGCACCTGCGGCGGCCTTCAGCCGGACCTGCAACTGGGAGACCTGATCGTCGCGGTCTCGGCGGTGGCCGCCGACGCCACCGCACAGCATCTCGTCGGGGGGGAGCCGCACACGCCGACGTCGGACTGGGAGCTCGTTCACGGGGCCGTCCACTACGCCAAGGAGCTCGACCAGCCTCTCCGCGTCGGGCCGATCGTCTCGAGCGACCTGTTCTACAACCCCGACGGCGGCCAGTACGAACGCTGGTCTTCCCGGGGCATCCTGGCCGTCGAGATGGAAGCGGCGGTGCTGTTCACGCTCGGCGCCCTCCGCGGCGTCCAGGCCGGTTGTCTCCTGACAGTCAGCGACGTGGTTGTCGAGCAGGAGTTCAAGCGGATCTCGGACGAGGACCTGCGCGCGGGCGTTGACCGCATCACACGGATCGCCCTGGCGACCGCAACCGCCGAGCCCAAGCATTAGCGCGCCGCGGACCGTTTTTCTCGTCAACCCGGCCTCGGAGAACGGCGCCACCGGCCGGCGGTGGCCCGAGATCGCCAACCGAGCCGCAGCCGCCGGGCTGAGCGGTGACGCGCTGCTGTCAGAGAGGCCCGGACAGCTGGCCGAGCTCGCGCAGCGGGCCGCAGAGGACGGCGCCCAGCTGCTCGTGGCCGTCGGCGGCGACGGGACGGTCAACGAGGTCGTGAACGGGATCGCCGGCCGGACCGGCGTCGATCTCGCGATCGTCCCACGGGGTACGGGGCGGGACTTCGTCCGCACCTACGGGATCCCGCGCAAGCTCGACGACGCCCTGCGGACGGCCCGGGACGGCCCGATCCGGGAGATCGATCTCGGCCTCGCCCGATTTCGCTCCTGGCAGGGCGAAGCGGCCGAGGCGTACTTCGCGAACATCGCCAGCGCCGGCATGAGCGGCGCCATCGCAAAGCGTGCGAACGAGACCAGCAAGGTGCTCGGAGGCAAGGCGTCCTACTTCTGGTCGACGTTCGCGGTCTTCACGCGCTGGCGGACCTCCGAGATCAGCGTCCGGGTCGGAGCCGAGACGCGGCGCGCTCGGATGCACGATGTCGTGGTCGCGAACGGTCGCTACTTCGGAGGCGGAATGATGATCTGCCCGAGCGCAGAGCCTGACGACGGCGTCTTCGACGTGCTGCTGATCGGAAACCTGACAAAGCGAGACCTGCTCCTGACGCTGCCGAAGACCTATCGCGGCAGGCATCTGCCGCACCCGAAGGCCGAGCTCCTCCGAGGCTCGAGCGTCGAGATCGAGACGGCCGAGCCGCTACCGGTCGAGCTCGACGGCGAGCAGCCGGGGACGACACCGGTTCAATTCGAGCTCGTGCCGCGCGCTCTGCGGCTGCGCGTGCCTGCTTGTGATCTAGATCACTAGGACGGTGGGCTCGAGTCGCCGTTCCCGCCCTGGTCGCCGCGCTCCGGCGCGGCCTTGGTCGAGGGCTTCGGCTTCGCCGCGGACGATCGCGAGGAGGTTGGCTTCCGCGCCGTGCCTCGGCGGGTGGAGCCCTTTTTACCCGACAGCTGATCGACTCGCCGCTCGAGTGCGTCGACGCGACGAGTCAGCTCGTCCAATCCGCGCATTCGCTTCTGGAGCTCGTCGACCCGCTCCCGCAACGTGTTGACCCCGTCGAGCAGGCTCTTCGCGCCCGGGAGCTCGTTGATCCGTCCCAGCAAATCCTCGCTGATTCCTTTCAAACCGCCCTGTCGCCGTGAAGCCATCGGGTTCCTTTCGTCGTTTCGCGCGCGCGTGACGCGGAGGCTAACCGGTCCAGGGAGCTAAGTGAGCGTCTCCGCCTTGTCACAACTTCTTCACCCTTTCGAGCGTCGTACGTTCCGAGGGCGAAGCTACTTTGAGTGAGATGCGTAAGACAATCCCGTTCCGTGCTCGGGCACCACACCGGCATACCAAGGTGACGAGCTACACGCTGCGTCAGCACGAGGGCATTCCCTACGAGGTCGAGCGCGTGCACTGCAGCCAGTGCAGCCGACTCCTCGGGGAACGTCCACTGCGACGCGCGGTCGCCTAGACCCCCAACTCCGCGGCAACCCCGCGGAGGATCTCTCCGGCGTTCCCTTCCACCTTCAGCTCGGCTCGCCCGTCGTAGGGCGTCCGCCCCTTGTTGACGATCGCAACGCGGCCGCCGGCCGAGAGTGTCTCTTCGGGGAGCGCGGCGACGGGATGCACCTCGAGTGAGGACCCGACCACTAGCAGCAGCCGCGCCCGCCGTGCAAGCTCGAAGGCCCGCTCGATCGCAGCGGCCGGTAGCAGCTCGCCGAAGAAGACGACGTCGGGCTTGAGGATCGCACCGCAGCTGTCGCAAGGCGGAGCATCCGCGCGCTCGAGTTTGGCCATTACCGCAGCTCGCGGATACGCGGAGCCGCAGGCTGGACACATCGCCGTGCGGATCGACCCGTGCACCTCGACGAGATTGCGGCTGCCGGCACGCTCGTGCAGGAGGTCGATGTTCTGGGTGACGACAGCCTCGACGAAGCCGGCCTCCTCGAGCGCGGCGAGCGCGCGATGGGCGGCATTGGGCTCAGCCTCGGTCAGCATCGCGATCCGCGGCTTGTAGAACCGCCAGACCTTGGCGGGATCGGCCCGGAATGCGGGCAACGAGGCGTATTCGGCCGGGTCGAACTCCGCCCAGATTCCGGTCGGCGAGCGGAAGTCCGGGATCCCGCTCTCGGTCGAGACGCCTGCTCCGGTCAGAACGACGCACGGCTGATTCGCCCTGATCAGGCGGGCGAGGGCGGGCGCGTCCACGGCGCCGATGGTAGAGAGTTCAATCGTGGACTTCGGCTTCTCGACCGAGGTGAAGGTTCGCTTCGCCGAGACGGACGCGCAGGGCATAGCGCATCACGCTGTCTACCTCGTCTGGTTCGAGGTCGCGCGGATCGAGTACCTCGCCCGCTTTCGCGGCGGCTACCCGGCGCTGCAGGCCGAGGGCATCGAGGCGCTGACGCTCGACGCGAACGTCAGCTTTCGAACGCCCGCCCGCTTCGATGACCGGCTCACGATCTCCGCGCGCTGCAGCAACGTTCGCGGGGCGCGCTTCCGCTTCGACTATCGCCTCGAGCGGGACGGCGAGTTGATCGCGGAGGGATGGACGGGCCACGCCTGCGCTGATGCGCGCACGCTGAGGCCGACCCGGGTGCCGCAGTGGCTGGTCGAAGAGATCGCCAAGGCCGAGGCTACGGCCCGGTCGTCGTCGTCGTCGTCGTAGTCGTGGTCGTAGTGGTGGTCGTCGTCGGCGGCGGCTTCTTTTTCTTCTTCGTTGGCACGGGCTTCGGCTTCGTCCCCACGAGCACGAGCTCCGGCTCGCTCCGGTACGACGAGTACCAGGTGTCGTCGTAGAGCAGCTTCCCGCGCTTGTAGACGAGCCGCC
>Ga0307289_10000184_pt1 | contig 25860 bp, 25 predicted proteins | sample ER_DNA_143_FD_194483 | JGI IMG/M metagenome (GOLD analysis project Ga0307289, IMG submission 194483) | Bulk soil microbial communities from the East River watershed near Crested Butte, Colorado, United States - ER_DNA_143 | ecosystem: Environmental > Terrestrial > Soil > Floodplain | place...
GCTCTTCCGATCTCGTCGTCCTCCAGGTCGGGAAAAAGCTCCGCAAGATCCTCGTCCTGCGCGGCTACGAGGTCGTCATGACGCGGACGACGATGGAGTTCGACCGCGGCAACGGCGGCAACATCGCGCGCGCGCAGATCTGCAACCGCCACGACGCGGCGCTCATGGTGCGGATCCACGCCGACGGCTCGACCGACCGCTCGCGGCACGGCGCCTCGACCCTCTATCCCGCTTGGCACAAGGGTTGGACGGGAGACATCCTCCCCGAGAGCCGGCGCGCGGCCGCGCTCATGCAGCAGGCGTATGTCGCCAAGACCGGCGCGCTCGATCTCGGCCTCTCGCGGCGCGCCGACCTGACCGGCTTCAACTGGGCCAACGTCCCGGTCGTCCTCGTCGAGACGGGTTTCATGACGAACCCGACCGAGGGCGCAAAGCTCAAGCGCGACCGGTACCAGTGGAGGGTCGCCCGCGGGCTCGCCAACGGCACCTCCGCCTTCGTGCCGCTCCCCTAGTCGCCCGCTCGACTTTCGGCCTCGACGATCCGCTTCAGGTTGGCGAGGTCGGACTCGAGCCGCGCCTGCGCATGCCGCGTGAGGACGCCGGCCATCATGCGGAGGAAACGCTTCGTGTACTCGGCCTCGATCACCGCGGTGAGGCGTGTGCCGCCGTCTGTCTCTTCGAGGATCTGGCTGCTCGTGGCGACGACGCCGTCGCCCTTGAGCGCGACCTCGAGCCGGTGCGGCGGCTCGTAGCGGACGACCTCGGCCTCGAGCTCCACCCGCTGGCCGTGGTCGACGAAGACGTCCCGGTAGCGGGTGCCCTCGCCGGCCGGGCCGTCGGTCAGCGGGTCCGACTCGGTGAGCGCGCCCATCCACTCGAGGCGCCGCGCGCTCTCGACGACGTGCGGGAAGACGCGCTCCGGCGGCGCGGCGATCTCGGTCGTGTGCTCGTTTCGGTGCAGGGCCCTACGACTCGTCGGGTGCGCTCCGCATTTCCTCGGCGGCGGCCTTGCCCTCCTCGTGGATCCGGCGGCGCATTGCCTCGAACTCGTCCGCAGGCGGAGGGCCGGCAGGCGGTGGGGTCGGCCTCGCCTTGGGCGCAGGCGGGGCTGGCGGCTTCGCCGGCGTCTCCTCGACGAGCGTCTCGGCGCCCATCCCGGCGGCGCCGAAGTCCGACTCGTCGACCTCTGCCCGCTTGGCCTCGGCGAGCTTCTCGCGGAGCTCGCGCTGGCGCGTGTCCGGCGCCGGGCTCAGGCGCGTGCGCCTGTCCCAGACGAGCGCGGCCGCGGCTCCGAGCAGGGCGCCGACGCCAAACGCGGCATTTCGGTTCACAGTGGGCACTCTTCCACGTCGAAGAGGCGCGGGGCAAGGGAGGGCGCTCGCTATACTCGGACGACTTCCTGCCTCGTCCGGCGCCGTTCCTTCCCGAGCGGCGCGAGCAGGCGAGGCCGCTTCAGACCGTGGGAAGGAGGAATCGGGAACTGTGAACGCATACGAGATCATGCTCATCCTCGACCCCGAGCTGGCCGAAGAGCGCCAGAACGAGATCGTCGCGCGCATGCGCGAGCTCATCGAGCAGCGCGGCGGGACGTGGGTCGGGCAGGAGCCGTGGGGCCGGCGCAAGCTCGCGTACGAGATCGACAAGAAGGGCGAGGGGGTCTACCACCTTCTCCAGTTCGACTCCGACGCCGAGACGCTCGCCGAGGTCACCCGCGTGCTCAAGATCACCGACGGCGCCATGCGGCACATGGCGGTCCGCCGGCCCGCGGCCCAGCCGCGGCGCACCGAAGCCGTCCAACCGGCCGGCTAGGATAAGAACAAGTGTTCGACTAGGTAAGGAGAGAAGACATGGCCGCAAACATCAATCGCGTCGTCCTCGTCGGCAACCTGACGCGCGACCCCGAGCTCCGCCACACCCCGAGCGGGACGGCCGTGTGCAGCCTCCGACTCGCGGTCAACTCGCGCCGGAAGGACGCGTCCACAGGCGAGTGGGGCGAGAAGCCGAACTACTTCGACATCACCGTCTGGGGGAACCAGGGCGAGAGCTGCGCCCAGTACCTGTCAAAGGGCAGGCCGGTCGCCGTCGACGGGCGCCTCGACTGGCGAGAGTACGAGGCCAAGGACGGCTCCAAGCGCCAGGCCATCGAGATCATCGCCGACTCGGTCCAGTTCCTCGGCGGCCGTGGCGACGGAGAGGGCGGCCAGCCGTACATCCCCGCCTCCGACGTCGCCGCCGACCAGTCCGACTTCGTCAAGGCGGGCGCGGCGGCCGACGACGACATCCCCTTCTAAGACCAGCAAGGAGTCGAGAGCACCGAAATGGCACAACAGCAAAGGCAGAGCGGCGCGCGCAGACGCCCGTCGCAGTCGACCGGCCCGCTCCGAAGGAAGAGCTGTTACTTCTGCAAGGAGAAGATTGAAGAGGTCGACTACAAGAACTACAACCAGCTGCGGCGATACGTGTCCGAGAAGGGCAAGATCCGCTCGCGGCGCATCACGGGGGCGTGCAGGCGCCACCAGGAGCAGATCGCGGTCGCGGTCAAGCGCGCACGCGAGATGGCGCTGCTGCCGTACGTATCGGGGTAGTAAGTGACCCTCCCGCCCACATTGGATCACTGATGGACGTCATCCTCCTGCAAGACGTTGAGAAGGTCGGCCTGCGCGGCGACGTCGTCTCGGTCTCGCGCGGGTACATGCGCAACTTTCTAGGCCCCCGTCGCCTCGCCGAGGAGGCGACGCCCGTCCGTGTCGCCGAGCTCACCAAGCGCGAGGCCCAGCGCACCCGGCACGAAGCGCAGACCTTCGACGACGCGCAGAAGATCGCCGACACGCTCGGGAAGGCCGAGCTTCGCTTCGACGTGAACGCGGGGCCGCAGGGCACGCTCTTCGGCTCGGTGACCGCGACGAACGTGGCCGACGAGATCTGGGAGAAGCACAAGATCCGCGTCGACCGCCGCAAGATCGAGCTCGCCGAACCGATCAAGCGCATCGGGCGCTATGCCATCCCGATCGAGGTCTTCACGGACGTGAACGTCGAGCTCAAGACGCTCGTCGTCCCCGAGGGTGGCGAGCTCCCGCCCGAGGAGGAGCTCGAGGCGATGGAGGCCGCCCGGCAGGCTGCCGAGGCCGAGGAGGCCGAGGCCGCCGCCGCCCAGGAGGCTGAGGTGGAGGCGGAGGTCGTGCGCTTCGAGGCCGAAGTGGAGGCTGAAGAGGCCGAGGCCGCGGAATCACCCGAGGCGCCGGCCGAAGACGCCGAGACGGAGACGGTCGAGCCGGAGGCCGAAGCCGTGGCGGGCGAGCCCGACGCGGACGCGGACGCCGAGTCTTCCTAGCTCTCCACAGGCACTTTCCACAAGCCTCTGCATAGCTGCACGAACTTTCCGCTCCTAGCGGAAAATCTCGTGGGAAGACTGGCCGCCTTTCTGGGGACGTCGTCCGGCACAGGTGCGAACATGCGTTCGTTATGCCTGCAAAACGGCCTTCTTCGCCTGTGGGACCAGCGACCCCACCCCGTCCAATACGGTCGCGTCCGATGGCGACGAACGGGGCACAAACAGCGGCGGCCGACGCGGTATACGTCCCGCCGCAGAACCTCGACGCCGAGGAGTCCGTCCTCGGCGCGATGATGCTCTCGCCGGGCGCGATCGCGTCCGTCAGCGAGATCCTCACGAGCGACGGCCGCGAGTTCTACCGCGAGAGCCACGCGAAGATCTACCGCGCCGCCCTGGGCCTCTACGCGAAGGGCGAGCCGGTCGACGCGATCACCCTCGCCGACGAGCTCGACGAGCGAAGCGAGCTCGAGGACGTCGGAGGCAAGTTCCGGATCCACGAGCTGGCCTCGGTCGCGCCGGCGACCGCGAACGCCCATCACTACGCGCAGATCGTGCGCGAGACCTCCACCCTGCGCGGCCTCATCCGCGCCGGCGGGGAGATCGCCCAGCTCGGGTGGGACCGCCCGGGCGAGACGACCGAGCTCGTCGACCGGGCCGAGCAGATCGTCTTCGACCTCTCGCAGCAACGGGCCCGCGGCGAGTTCAGCCACATCGAGGAACTCCTGAAGGAGAGCTTCGAGCGGATCACAGCGCTCTACGAGTCGGGCGCCGACGTCACGGGCGTCCCCTCGGGCTTCCGCGACATCGACCGGATCACGTCCGGCTTCCAGGAGGGCAACCTGATCATCGTCGCGGCGCGGCCGAGCATGGGCAAGTCGGCCCTGGGCCTCTGCATGGCGGCCAACCTCGGCGTGCGCAAGGGAACCCCGGTCGCGCTCTTCACGCTCGAGATGTCGAAGTCGGAGGTGACCCAGCGCCTCATGTGCAGCGAAGCGAAGGTCGAGTCGCAGCGCCTGCGCACAGGGAAGCTCGCCGCCGACGACTGGCCCCGACTGACCGCGGCCTGCGACAAGCTCGCGAAGGCGCCCATCTACGTGGACGATACGGGCTCGATCACGATGATGGAGATCCGTTCGAAGGCGCGGCGCCTGAAGCAGAAGCACCCCGAGCTCGGGCTGATCATCGTCGACTACCTGCAGCTCATGACCTCGGGGACGAACGCGGAGAACCGGGTGCAGGAGGTCTCGCAGATCTCGCGCTCGCTGAAAGTCCTCGCCCGCGACCTCGACGTGCCGATCATCGCGCTCTCGCAGCTCTCCAGGGCGGTCGAGCAGCGACACGACAAGCGGCCGATCCTCTCCGACCTGCGCGAGTCCGGCTCGCTCGAGCAGGACGCCGACATCGTCGTCTTCATCTACCGCGACGAGTACTACAACGACGAGTCCGACCAGCAGGGCCTCGCCGAGGTGATCGTCGCCAAGCACCGGAACGGGCCGACCGACACGGTGAAGCTCTCCTTCCTTCGCCGGTACGCCAAGTTCGCCGACCTGGCGGCCGCCTAAGTGCCCCTCCACGCAATCCAAGCCATGCTTCCGGCGGCTGCAAGGCGGCCCCGGACCGCGTCCTCGGTCGCCCGCGTATTCTTCAATACGCGGGCTTCCTGTGTCCTTGTCCGGGACGCCTTTCGCGCGCCGGAACCGCGGCTCGATCATCTGAAGGGGCACTAGATGGCAAGCTGGACGATCACGGTCGAGCCGCGGAACCGCTCGCTCTGGTCGCGGCTGCGTGCTCTTCTGCGAGCGGCCTGCAACGAGGCGTCAGTCTGAAAGGAGTTCTAAGCTCCTAGCCGTGCCCGCCACCGTCATCGTCGGCGCGCAGTGGGGAGACGAAGGCAAGGGGAAGATCGTCGACCTGCTCGCTCAGAGCTCGGAGTTCGTCTGCCGCTACCAGGGCGGGCCGAACGCCGGCCACACGATCGTCCGCGACGGCGAGACGTTCAAGCTGCATCACGTCCCGTCCGGGATTCTCTACGAGGGGAAGACCTCGGTCATCGGCGCCGGCTGCGTCGTCGACCCGACCCTCCTCGTAAAGGAGATCGACGACCTGGAGGCGCGTGGGATCTCGACCGCCGGCCTGCGCCTGTCCGGAAACGCGCACCTGATCATGCCGTGGCACGTGGCGAGCGACTCCGCCAGCGAGCGGCGCCTCGGCCGGCTGCAGATCGGCACCACGCGCCGCGGGATCGGCCCCGCCTACGCGGACAAGGCGGCGCGCCTGGGCATCCGTGTGCAGGACATCCTCGACCCGAAGATCCTCCGGCAGAAGTTCGAGACGGCGCTCGCAGAGAAGAACCGCCTCCTCGACGAACCGCTCGAGCCCGGCGACCTCGCCGACCGGATGGAGAAGTGCGCAGCGCGCTTGCGGCCATACGTGGCCGACACCTCCCTTCTCGTCGAGCGCGCGCTCAAGGACGGCCAGAAGGTCCTGCTCGAGGGCGCGCAGGGCACCCTCCTCGACCTCGACCACGGCACCTATCCGTTCGTGACCTCGTCGAACCCGATCGCCGGGGCGGCCGCGACGGGAATCGGCATCGGCCCGACCCGGATCGAGAGCGTCATCGGCGTCGCCAAGGCGTACGTCACGCGCGTGGGCGAGGGCCCGTTCCCGACGGAGATCGAAGGGCCCGATCAGGAGCGCGTCCGCGAGCTCGGGGACGAGTACGGGACGACGACCGGACGGGAGCGCCGCTGCGGCTGGCTCGACCTCGTCGGCCTCCGCTTCGCGGCCAGGGTCAACGGCATGACCTCGCTCGCCCTCACGAAGCTCGACGTCCTCTCGAGCTTCGCCGAGATCCCGGTCTGCGTCCGCTACCGACTTCCGGACGGAAGCGTGACGGACGAGTTCCCTGCCCACCAGAGCGACTTCCACCACGCGCGACCAGTGTACGAGGTCCTGCCCGGCTGGCAGGAGCCACTCGACGGGACGCTGCCGGCGGCGGCGCAGCGCTACGTCGCGTTCGTCGAGGAGGGCCTCGAGCTCGAGGTTTGCATGGTCGGGACGGGCGCCGACCGCGAGCAGATCGTCTACGCCTAGCCCAGGTCGCTACGCGCGTTCACGTTGGCGAGGAGCTTTTCGTCCAGCTCGACGACGCGAACCCTCAGCTCGTCGAGCGCTCGGTAGAGGGCGAGCTCGCCCGCCTCAATGCGGCGCTCGAGGACCGGGAGCGCGGAGCGTCTGTAGGCGCCGGGGAGAGGCCCGGTCTGGGGCACGGCCGCGTCCAAGCCCTCGGCCCCCCGGGCGAGCTCGAGGAGCAGGTCGACAGCCAGGAGCGGCATGTCGGTCGGGAGGACGACGCTGAGATCGGTCTCGGCCGCGCGAAGAGCAGCGGCGAGACCGACGATCGGCGCGCGGAGATCGCTGCCGTCGTCCACGATAGGAAACGGGAGGCGCAGCTCGTCCGCCGCCTTCCCCACGACGAGGACCCGGCCGAAGGCCTCCTCCAGGAGACGGTGCGCCCGCTCGCCGAGGACCTCGCCCTGGAAGCGGGCGAGCGCCTTCGGCGACCCAAAGCGCCGGCTCGCGCCGCCGACGAGGAGGACGCCGGTTACTTCTTCCCGACCGCGTACCACGCGCGCGCCTCGAGCTCGAAGGGGCCCTCCGGAGAGCCGAGCCGCCCGCGGTACTCCTCGCGGAGCGCCACCAGGGCGTCCGGCTCGAGGGATACGGCGTAGGCACCGGCGGGGCCGACGCCGGCCGTGAAGGGCTCCCATAGGTCGTCGAAGCTCTCGTAGGAGGCCGCGACGACGATCTGTCCGCCCTCCGCGTCGCGCAGCCCTGCACCTCGCCAGAGCTCGACAAGCTCGTCCAGTTCACCGAAGCGCATGCGCGTGCGCTCGTCACGCGCCTCGATGCCTCGCTCGTCGACCGCTGCAGCTGCCTCCCAGAAGGTCGTCAGGAGCGTCATCCGGCCGCGGTAGTCCCACACTGCGGCGGCGACCACGCCGTCCTCTCGCGCGACGCGGCGCATTTCTGCGGCCCCCTGTTCGGGATCGGCGAGGAAGTTGACGACGAGCTGGGCGAAGACCGCGTCGAAGGACCCGTCCGCGAAGGGAAGCTCCTCGGCGGCGCCAGCGCGGATCGCTGCAGCCGGGAACCGGGAAGTAAGAGCGGCGACGAACGCCTCGGAAGGATCGACGGCCGCGACGTTGTCCTCGCCCAGACGCTCCGCGAGGACGCCGGTCAGCTTCCCGGTCCCGGCGCCGACATCGAGCGCGCGCATGCCCTCCTTCGCGCCGACGCGGTCGGCGAGAGCCTGGCCGAGCTCTTCTCCGTAGCGGCCGACGAACCGGTCGTAGACCTGCGCCTCGACCTCGAACGTCACCGGATCCGCCAGGGCTCGGAGTACACGTTCACCCGCCCGGCCCGCACGAAGCCGCAGAGCGTCAGGCCGCGATCTCGGGCGAGTTCGACGGCAAGGGTCGAGGGCGCCCCCACCGCGGCGAGGACCGGGCAGCCGGCAACCGCGGCCTTCTGCACAAGCTCGAACGAGAGCCGGCCGCTGACGCAGAGGATCTTGTCCGCAAGCGGGAGGAGCCTGGCGCCGAAAGCCCAGCCGACGACCTTGTCCATCGCGTTGTGGCGGCCCACGTCCTCGCGCACGGCGAGCAACTCGCCCTCTGCCGTGAAGAGCCCCGTCGCGTGCAGCCCGCCCGTCGCCTCGAAGGTCGGTTGGGCCGCTCGCAGCCGGTCGGGCAGCTCGGCCACGAGCGCCGCGCGAACCTCCAGCCGGCTCTCGACCTGAGGAGCCTCGACAGCCACGGCCTCGAGCGCGCCCTTGCCGCAAACGCCGCAAGAGGACGAGGTGTAGAAGTTCCGGCTCAGCCGATCGAAATCGAAGCCGGGGGCCTCGACGTCGATCGTGTTGGCCGCCAGGTCAGCGGGAAGCGAGGCCCGGACGGGCGAGATTCCTTCCGAAAGCAGGAATCCGAGCGCCAGCTCCTCGTCGTGGCCCGGAGTCCGCATCGTCACCGCGATCGGGCGGCCGCCGACGCGGATCTCGAGCGGCTCCTCGACTGCGATCTCGTCCGGCTTGGTCTCCCCCTCCGGAAGCCGCACGACCTCGACCGAGGATGCGGAGTACGGGGGAACCTTGTTCACTATGATCGCAAACCATAGACGTCCTCCGGCTCACCGAGGTTCTCCCCCAGCTGCCGAAGGAGCGGACGCGGCTGCTCGACAACCTCGGCCGTGTCCGCCGTGAGGTCGGCCCGCTCACGCCCGAGCTCTCCGACGCGCTCGCCGACCACATGAACATTCGCCGCGGCGAGGTCCACGAGGTCGTGTCCTTCTACTCGTTCCTCGAAGTTCCGGTGAACGCCGTTCGCGTGTGCATCGGCCCCGTGTGCGACTGCCTGGGGGCGAAGGAGCTCCTCGCGCGCGAGGAGGAGCACGCGCGTGTAAATGGACGCGAATGCGTTGGCGTCGAGTGCCTCGGCCACTGCGACCTCGCCCCGGTGCTCATGCGCGGCGACGACGTCGAGCCCGAGGTGACGCGGCGGACGAACACGGGCACGTCCCTCGGCCTCGAGCAGGCGGACTCGACACTCGCCGGCTACGAGGCGCGCGGCGGGCTCTCCGTCCTGCGCAGCCTGCCGGCGAAGGAGAAGATCGTCGAGGAGCTCAAGGCCTCGGGCCTGACCGGTTACGGCGGCGCGGGCTTCCCCACCGGCCTCAAGTGGGAAGCGGTCGCGCGCGAAGCCGCCCCTCGCTACGTCGTCGTCAACGCCGACGAGGGAGAGCCAGGGACGATCAAGGACCGCTACGTGATTGAGCTACGGCCGCACCTCATGCTCGAGGGGACTCTCATCGCGATGGATTTCGCCGACGCCACCGAGGGGTTCATCTACCTCCGCGAGGAGTACGCGACTGCGCGGGCGAGGCTCGAACAAGGGCTGGACGAGTTTCGCGCCGCGGGCCTTCTCGACGGCCGCACGCTGGAGCTCGTCATCGGCGCGGGAGCCTACATCTGCGGCGAGGAGACGGCGATGCTCGAGTCGATGGAGGGCCGGCGCGGGATGCCGCGGCTGAAGCCGCCCTTCCCGAGCCAGTTCGGCTACCTGGGCCGCCCCACGCTGATCAACAACGTCGAGACGCTTGCCCACATCCCGGCGATTCTCCGCGACGGCGGCGAGGCCTGGCCGCGCGTCCGGCTCTGGTCCGTGACGGGCGCGGTTCAGGCGCCCGGCTGCTACGAAGCGCCGCTCGACGTGACGCCGAGGCAGCTGATCGACGATTACGCGGGCGGCGCCACCGAGGAGATCGGCGCGGTCGTCCCGGGCGGCGCCGCGAGCGGGATCCTCCCGCCGGCCGCACTCGACGTCCCCCTCACGCGCGAAAGTCTCCGCGAGTGGAACGCCGGCCCGGGGTCGGCCGCCCTGCAGGTCTTTCCCACGAGCTACTCGCCGCTGCGGCTGCTCGCCGAGACGATGCGGTTCTTCGCCGAGGAGTCCTGCCAGAAGTGCACGCCGTGCCGGATCGGCAACCGCGGCATGCACCACCTCGTCGAGGAGCTCTCCCGCGGCGAGGCCGTGATGACCCGCGAGCAGGCCGAGGAGTGGCTCGACGCGATGGCCGCGACCTCGATCTGCGGGCTCGGCCAGGGGGCGCCGTTCCCTATGCGAAATGCCTTCCAGCACTGGCCAGAGCTCTTCGAGCCCCTGGGTGACCCGCAATAAGATGAGCGCGATGGTCCGCTTCACGCTGGACGGCCGCGACGCGAGCGCCCCCGAGGGCGAGCTGCTCGTGCACGCGGCCGCGCGCCACGGCGTCTTCATCCCCACCCTCTGCCACGACGACAAGCTCGACCCGTACGGCGGCTGCCGCATGTGCGTCGTCGGCGTCGAAGGCTCGCCGCGACCGCTCCCAGCCTGTGCCACCCGTGTGGCCGAGGGCATGGTCGTCTCGACGAACTCCTCGGTGCCCCAGTTTCGGAAGACGCTGACGGAGATGCTCCTGGCCGAGCACCTCGACCCGAATCCGGGCGGGCGCCCGAACGAGCTGACCGACCTCGCGCAGGAGCTTGACGCCGAGGCGCCCTTCACGCTTCCCGACGCGAAGCGGAAGGACTACGACGACCGCAACCGCCTCATGGGCTACACGCCCGACTCGTGCATCCTCTGCAACCGCTGCGTTCGCTACACGCAGGAGGTCATGCAGTGCTCGGCGCTTTCGCTCGAGGGACGCGGGCCCGAAGCGCGCATCGTGCCGACGTGGGAGCGCTCCTGGCTCGACACCGAGTGTGAGCTCTGCGGCGGCTGCCTCTCCGTCTGCCCGACCGGCGCCATCTTCGAGAAATTCCTGGAAGGCACCGAGCAGCCCGAGCGCGCGCTTGTGAAGACCAAGACGACCTGCACGTTCTGCGGCGTCGGCTGTCAGATCGACCTGAACGTCGACCCGGCGACGAACCGGATCGTGAAGGTGACCTCCGAGCCGCACTACGTGTCGAACGAGGGCAACCTTTGCGTCAAGGGGCGCTTTGCCTTCAACTTCGTCCACCACCCGGACCGGCTGACCCAGCCGATGGTGCGCGGCGAGGACGGCGAGCTCCACCCGGCGAGCTGGGAGACCGCCCTGCGGACCGCGGCCGACGGGCTCAACCGAGCCAAGGCCGAGCACGGCCCGCAGTCGATCGGGTTCCTCGCCTCCGCGCGCCTGACGATGGAGGAGAACTTCCTGATCCAGAAGCTCGCGCGCTCGGTGGTCGGGACGAACTCGATCCACTCCTGCGAAGCCACCTGACACGCTCCCACTCTTTACGGCCTGGTCAGGTCGTTGGGCAGAGGAGCTACCACCAACTCGATCCCGGAGATCGAGAACGCCCGCTTCCTCCTCGTGATCGGGTCGAACACGACCGAGGCGCACCCGGTGCTCGCCCTGCGGATGAAGAAGGCTGTCCGCAACGGCGCGACGCTCGTCATCGCCGACCCCCGGAAGATCTGGCTGACGAAGCTGGCCAAGCGCCATCTTCAGCTTCGGCCGGGCTCGGACGTCTGGCTCGTGAACGCGATGATGCACGTCATCCTCAAGGAGGGGCTCCAGAACGAGGAGTACATCCGGGCGCACACCGAGGACTTCGACGCGGTCGCCGAAGTCGTCTCCCGCTATACCCCGGAGGAGGCCGAGAAGGTCACCGGTGTGCCGGCCGTGGACATCGTCGCCACCGCGCGCGAGTACGCGACCGAGAAGCACGCCGCGGTCTTCTACACCCTCGGCATCACCGAGCACGCCTGCGGCGTGGACAACATCTGGTCGCTCTCGAATCTCGTCCTCATGACCGGCCACCTCGGCTATGAGTCCACCGGGCTGAACGCGCTCCGCGGCCAGAACAACGTCCAGGGGCTGAACGACGCGGGCGCCAACCCGGCCTACCTCCCCGGCTACCAGCCGGCCGACGACGACGAGATCCGGCAGAAGTTCGCCGAGGCCTGGGGCGTCGAGGTGCCCGAGGCGCCCGGCTATCGCCTCGACCAGATCATGTCCGGCCTCCACGACGGCCGCATCAAGGCCCTCTACCTGATCGGTGAGAACCCCGCGCAGACCGAGCCGAACGCCCACCACGTCGAGGAGGGACTCGAGCACCTCGACTTCCTGATCACGCAGGACCTGTTCCTCAACGATATGACCGAGCGGCTCGCCGACGTCGTCTTCCCCGCCTCGAGCTTCGCGGAGAAGGACGGCACGTTCACGAACACGGAGCGGCGCGTGAACCGCGTGCGCAAGGCGCTCCCGTGCCCAGGCGAGGCGCGCGAGGACTGGCAGATCGTCGTCGACATGGCCAAGGCACTCGGCGGCAACTGGCCCGAATACCGGTCTCCCGAGGACGCCTGGAACGAGTTCGCCGACCTCGCCCCGCTCTGGACCGGGATCCGCTACGACCGGATCGAGGAGGTCGGCCTCCAGTGGCCCTGCACCGACCGCGAGCATCCGGGCACGCCCTTCCTGCACGCGCCGAGCCCCTCGCGCCCGAACGGCAAGGGCAAGTTCTACCCCGTCGAGTATCAGCCTCCCATCGAGCAGCCCGATTCCGAATATCCCTTCGTTCTCTCGACCGGGCGGACGCTCTACCACTACAACTCGGCGACGATGACCATGCGCGAGGAAGGGGTCGTTCAAAAGCAGGAGGACCCCTTCGTCGAGATGCACCCGGACGACGCCAGGGCCCTCGGGATCGAGGAGGGCGACTGGGTTCGCCTCGTCTCGCGTCGAGGCGAGCTCGAGGCCCGCGCCGCGCTCGGCGAGCGCGTCTACCCCGGTCTCGTCTGGATGGCGCTCCACTTCGCGCAAGCGAAGGTGAACTGGCTGACGCACGACGTCGGCGACCCCTTGATCGGGACGCCGGAGTACAAGACGTCGGCCGTGCGGGTCGAGCCGGTCGGCTCGGCGCTCAAGCCGGCCGCGCGTTAGGATCCTGCGCCTTTTGGGCGTACGATCCCGCGCGTGGGGACTCCTGCGGCGCAGACGAGCGAGCGGATCCTCTACGAGATCATCTCCACGGTCGGGTCCTCGCTCGAGCTTGGAGAGGTGCTCGACGCCGTCGTGCGCCTCCTCTCCGATGCGAGCGCCGTCCACGCGTGCTTCGTTTATTTGATCGAGGAAGACAGCCTCGTGCTCCGCGCCGCGTCAGAGCCCTACGGGGAGCTGGCCGGGGCGATCACACTCGACAAAGGCGAGGGCATCGCCTGGTGGGCCGTCGACCACGGCGAGCCCGCCTTCACACAGAACGCGGTCGACGACCCGCGCAACAAGTTCGTCCCCGAGCTCGAGGAGGAGAAGTTCCAATCGCTGCTCTCGGTCCCCGTCGCAGGCCGCGACGGCGACGTCATCGGCGCGATCACGATGCACACGGAGGCTCCGCGCGAGTTCACCGAGAAGGAGGTCGAGCTCCTTACATCGACGGCATCGCTCGTCGCGGGCGCGATCGAGAACGCGCGCCTCTACGAGGAGACGCGGCAGCGGATCGGTGAGCTCGAGCACTTGGCGGAGCTAGGCGAGACGCTTGCCCGCGCCCAGGAGCTCGGCGAGGTGCTCCCGGCGGTCGCCGAGCGGACACGTCAGCTGCTCCGCAGCCGTTCGTGCCATCTCTACCTCCTCGAGGGCCGCTCGGAGGAGCTCCGCCTGCGGGCCTCTGCGCCCCCGGGAGACGAGGCGAAGCCGTCCATCAGCCTCTCTGAGCTCGGCCCCGAGATCGCACGGAGCGGCCGCTCGGCCAGCGTGGCCGTGCCGATCGTGGCCGACGACGAGCTCCTCGGGCTCGTCACCGCCGACGGGACGTCGGACGTCGACCTCGCCCGCGCCGTCGCCAACCAGACCGCGGTCGCGATCAAGAAGATCGAGCTGATCGAGCGGCTGACGGAGAAGAACCTGATCAAGGACTTCTTCGAGCAGCTCGCGGGCGGCAATGTCCTCGGCGCGGTGGAGGGGCGGGCGGCTCGTCTCGGCTGCGACCTCGACCGCAAGTACCTGGTCGTCGAGGTGGCGCCGTCTGACGAAGCCGTCGAGAAGGCGATCGCGACAGCAGCGCCCGGCTCCCTCTTCGACCACCGCGACGATTCGATCCGCGCCCTCCTCCGCGTCCCCTTGGTCGGCGAGGAGGCGCTCGTCGCCCGAATTCAGGCCGTCCACGCCGAGGTCGGAAGTGCGATCTCGATCGGGATCTCGAACGCCTGTCAGGGCGCCTCGAGCTTCCAGGCGGGCTTCGAGGAGGCGGGTCATGCGCTCCTCGGCTCCGTCATCCGCGGAGCTCCAAACGTGATGACCTACGAGGAGCTCGGGCCGTACAAGTACCTCCTGCGGATGTCGTTCGACTCGGCCGCCCGCGACTCGCAGCGCGACCTGGTCACCAAGATCGCCGAGTACGACCGCCAGCGGCAGACCTCGCTCCTCCGCACGCTCGAGGAGTTCCTCCGCCGCCGCGGGAACATCAGCGCCACGGCCGAGGCGCTCTACGTCCACCCGAACACGCTGAGGCAGAGGCTGCGCCGGATTCAGGAGCTCTCCGGGCTCGACCTACGCAAGGAAGATTGGCTCCTGATCGAGATCGCCGTGAAGATGGTGCGGCTGCAGGAAGCGTTGGGGCGGACGGAGCCGACATAAGCCGCGCCCCACGCTTGTAGAGAGCCGCCATCGGCAGGCGCGCCGGGGCTGGTTAATCTCGGCCTCACCCGACCCGGAGACAGGGAGGAGGCCGCATGGCGACCGCACCGACCGTCGAAGACATTCGCAAGGAGTCCGCGAAGCGCGGCATTGAGTTCTATTTCGCGCAGTTCGTGGACATGTACGCCCGGCCGAGCGCGAAGCTCGTGCCGGCCGCTCACCTGGACGACCTCGTCACCGACGGCGCGGGCTTCGCCGGCTTCGCCGCAGGCGAGATCGGCCAGTTTCCGAGCGATCCCGACATCGCGGCCATCCCGGACCTCGCCACGTTCACGCCGGTGCCGTGGGAGCCGTCCGTCGCCCGCTTCGCCTGCAACATCCACGTGGACGGCGAGGAGTGGCCATACGACCCGCGCGTCATCCTCCGCCGCCAGATCGAGAAGGCGCGGGCGAAGGGGCTCGACTTCCGCATGGGGCTCGAGCTCGAGTACTTCCTCGTCGAGCTCAAAGAAGACGGATCGATCGCGCTCGCCGACGCGCTCGACACGCTCGAGAAGCCCTGCTACGACCTCAACGGCCTCAGTCGCCACTACGACTTCCTGACGACGGTCTCGCGTTACGTCAACGACCTCGGCTGGGGCAACTACGCGAACGACCACGAGGACGCGAACGGCCAGTTCGAGCAGAACTTCACGTACACGGACGCGCTCACCAGCTGCGACCGCGCCATCTTCTTCCGCTACATGGTTCACCAACTCGCCGAGCGCAAGGGCCGCGACGAGGGCAGGACGATCCTCGCCACCTTCATGCCGAAGCCGTTCACCGACCTGACGGGCAACGGCTGCCATTTTCACATGTCGCTCTGGGACGGTGACACGAACCTCTTTCTGGACGAAAACGACCCGCGCGGACTCGGGCTCTCGGACACGGCCTACCGCTTCATCGCCGGCCTGAAGAAGCACGCGCGGGCCTACAGCGCCGTGACTGCGCCGACGGTCAACTCGTACAAGCGGCTCAAGGTCGGCTCGACGTCGAGCGGCGCCACCTGGTCTCCGGTCTGGATCAGCTACGGCTACAACAACCGCACCCAGATGCTCCGGATCCCCGGGCCCGGCCGCGTCGAGGACAGAACGATCGACGGCGGCTGCAATCCCTACCTCGCGGCAGCGGTCATCCTCGGCGCCGGCCTCGACGGGATCGATTCCGGCCTCGACCCGGGAGAGCCGAACAGCGAGAACCTCTACGCGATTCCCTACGACGAGCTGCGCTCACGCGGTCTCGAGACCCTGCCGGCCAACCTCCTCGACGCGACCGAGGAGCTCGAGCGCGATGACGTCCTCCGCGCGGCTCTGGGCAAGGGCCGGGACGAGGACTACGTCGACTACTTCATCCGCGTGAAGCGCGACGAGTGGGCCCGCTACCACGAGCAGGTCACGCCGTGGGAGATCCGTGAATACCTGACGCGGTTTTAGCTATGTAGGAATCCTCCATATCCGATCTGCGAAAAACGGTTATTTCAAAGGTTTCACTCGTTGACCAAAATGTAGATTGAGGACATATGTGCGGAATCGTCGGACTGTTCGCGAAGTCGGCTGAGATCGAGGAGGCGCTGGGGCGCCACCTTGGCGCAATGCTCGAGCAGATGAGCGATCGCGGGCCCGACAGCGCGGGCGTCGCCATCTACCGCGACCCGGCGCCGAGCGGGTCGAGCAAGCTGACGCTCTTCTCCGCCGACCCGCTCCACGACTGGGACGGTCTCGGCGCGGAGCTCCGCCAGGCCTTCGGCGGCTCGCCGGAGCCCGAGGTCCGGTCGAGCCACGCAGTCTTCGTCGTCGAGGCCGAGGCCGAGGACGCCGAGGCTTGGGTGCGGACGACGCATCCCGAGCTTCGCATCATGAGCGCCGGGCAGACGATCGAGATCTACAAGGAGACCGGGCGGCCGGAGGAGTTCGTCCGCCGCTTCGCCCTCGAGGACTTCCAGGGGACACACGCGCTCGGCCACACGCGAATGGCCACGGAGAGCCGGGTGACGACCGAAGGCTCGCATCCCTTCTCCACCGGCCTCGACCTCTGCCTGGTGCATAACGGCTCGCTCTCGAACCACAACCGCCTGCGAGAGAAGCTCCGCCGCGAGGGCATCGACTTCCAGACGGAGAACGACACCGAGGTCGCCGCCGGCTACCTCGCCTGGCGGCTCCGCGAAGGCGCCTCGCTCGAGGAGGCACTCCAAGGCTGCCTCGACGACCTCGACGGCTTCTACACCTTCCTTGTCGGCACCGTTGAGGGCTTCGCGGTGCTGCGAGACCCGATCGCGTGCAAGCCGGCCGTGCTCGCCGAGACGGACGACTGGGTCGCGATGGGCTCCGAGTGGCGCGCCATCTCCGTCCTCCCTGGCGCTTCCGAAGCGCGATCCTGGGAGCCCGCTCCCGGAGTCGTCTACGCGTGGGAGCGCCAGAGAGTCTGATGGCGACCGAGGCGCGGGAGGCGACGGATGTCGAGGTCGTCGACCTCGCGACCACCCCTCTCCGGGAGCTGAACCAGCGGTTGCACGACCTCACCCGCGGCGACGGGCCGCGGCACTGGCGCATCGTCAACCCGAACGGCGCCCACGCCGTGGCGGCCGGGGTCGACGCGGAGGTCGAGATCGACGTGGACGGGCACGTGGGCTACTACTGCGCCGGCATGAACAAGCTCGCCACCGTGCGGGTGCACGGGAACGCGAGCACGGGCCTCGCCGAGAACATCATGTCCGGTCGGGTGGTCGTGCACGGAAACGCGAGCCAGTCGGCCGGCGCCACGGGCCGTGGGGGTCTCGTCGTCGTCTACGGCGATGCCGCCGCGCGCTGCGGCATCTCCATGAAAGGGGTGGACATCGTCGTCCGCGGCTCCGTCGGGCATCTCTCCGCGTTCATGGCCCAGACGGGCCGCCTCGTCATCTGCGGAGACGCCGGGGACGCGCTCGGCGACTCCGTCTACGAGGCCCGCCTCTACGTGCGCGGCGAGGTGGGCGGGCTCGGCGCCGACTGTGTCCAGAAGGAGCTTCGCGACGAGCACGTCAACGAGGTACGCGAGCTGCTCGGCCGGGCGGGCGTGGAGGACGTCAATCCCCAGGACTTCCGCCGCTACGGCTCGGCGCGCAAGCTCTACAACTTCTCCATCGACAACGCGAGCAGCTACTGATGGCTGACGGGAACGGTAACCCCTGGGGCCTGCGGGAGTCGTACCTGTACGACCGCCCGGTGATCGCCGAGATCCAGCGCGCGGCGCAGGAGGGCATCTACGACATCCGCGGCTTCGGGGCCAAGCGTCGCGTGCCCCATTTCGACGACTTGCTGCTCCTCGGCGCGAGCATCTCGCGGTATCCGCTCGAGGGCTACCGCGAGCGCTGCGACACGAACGTCACGCTCGGGACGCGCTTCGCCAAGAGCCCTCTTCACCTCCGCATCCCGATCACCATCGCCGGGATGAGCTTCGGCGCGCTCTCGGCGCCAGCCAAGGAGGCGCTCGGGCGCGGCGCGACCGAGATGGGCACCTCGACGACGACCGGCGACGGCGGTATGACGGCCGAGGAGCGCGAGCACTCGAAGATCCTCGTCTACCAGCTCCTGCCCTCCCGCTACGGCATGAACCCGGACGACCTGCGCCGGGCCGACGCCATCGAGGTCGTCGTCGGGCAGGGCGCGAAGCCGGGCGGCGGCGGGATGCTCCTCGGGCACAAGATCTCCGACCGCGTGGCGGAGATGCGGAACCTCCCGAAGGGGATCGATCAGCGCAGCGCCTCCCGCCACCCCGACTGGACCGGCCCCGACGACCTCGAGATCAAGATCGGGGAGCTCCGCGAGATCACCGACTGGGAGAAGCCGATCTTCGTCAAGGTCGGCGCGACGCGGACCTACTACGACGTCCAGCTCGCGGTGAAGGCGGGCGCGGACGTGATCGTCGTCGACGGGATGCAGGGCGGGACGGCCGCGACGCAGGACGTCTTCATCGAGCACGTCGGCATCCCGACGCTTCCCGCGGTCCGGATCGCCGCCGACGCGCTCCAGGAGCTCGACCTGCACCGCAAGGTGCAGCTGATCGTCTCCGGGGGAATCCGCACGGGAGCCGATGTCGCCAAGGCCATCGCGCTCGGCGCCGACGCGGTTTCCATCGGGACCGCGGCGCTGATCGCGATGGGCGACAACGACCCTCATCGCGATGCCGAGTACCGCCAGATCGGTAGCGCTGCCGGCTACTACGACGACTGGCAGGCGGGCCTCGACCCGGCGGGCATCTCCACCCAGGACGACGAGCTGGCCGCGCGCTTCGACCCAATCCTCGGCGGCCGGCGGATCGCGAACTACCTGCGCGTGCTGACCCTCGAAGCGCAGACGCTCGCGCGGGCGTGCGGCAAGTCCCACGTGCACAACCTCGAGCCCGAGGACCTCGTGGCGCTCACGGTCGAGGCCGCGGCGATGGCGCGCGTCCCCCTCGCGGGCACCGACTGGGTCCCCGGCGCGAACGGGTCCGACTGAGCCATGCCCGTCGTCCTCTACGACTCCCCGGTCTCGGGCAACTGCTACAAGGTGCGGCTTCTCTTCGCCCTGCTCGGCGTCGCGTACGAGCGACGCCCGGTCGACGTGGTGGACCGCGCCAACCGGGCCGAGCTGCTCGGCGACCTCAACCCGGGACTGCGCGTCCCGACCGCGGTGCTCGAGGACGGCCGGCCGCTGGGCGAGTCAGGAGCGATCCTCTGGTACTTCGCCGACGGGACGCCGTACGTGTCGGCCGATCCGTTCGACCGGGCGAAGACGCTCCAGTGGATGTTCTTCGAGCAGTACAGCCACGAGCCGTGCATCGCCGTTGCGCGGCACTGGATCCTCCACGGCCTCGCAGAGACGCAGCCGAACGCCCTGGCCGAGAAGCAGAGCCTCGGCTACGCAGCGCTCGACGGGCTCGACCGCGGGCTCGACGGCCGCGAATTCCTCGTCGGGAAGTTCTCGATCGCCGACATCGCGCTCTACGCCTACACGCACGTCGCCCACGAGGGGGGCTTCGACCTCAGCGGCTACCCGCGCATCCAGACCTGGCTCGAGCGCATCGCCGCCCAGCCCGGCCACGTGCCCATCGACGCCTGAAGGGCGAGGACTTAGTAACAGTCTGTTACTTGGCTCGTTGAAAGCCGTTTGACATGCGGGCTCCGATCATCTTTGATCAAAGATCAAGAATGCCCTTCAAGACCTCCGCGCCTCTCGAGATCTCGTCCGTCGAGGACGGCGTCTATCGCCTCCTCCGCCTGGAGATCGGCCGCCTGGAGCTTGCCCCCGGAGAGCGCCTTCGTCTCGAGGAGGTCGCCGGGCGGCTCGACGTGAGCCTGACGCCGGTTCGGCACGCCCTCCGCAGGCTCGAGAGCGAGGGGCTCGTCGTCAGCGTTCCCCGCCGCGGGTCGCGCGTGGCGCCGCTCTCCGTCGAGGAGCTCGAGGAGATCCAGGCGCTTCGCCTCGGCCTGGAAACGTTCCTCGCGCGCGCGGGCGCGGAGCGGTGCACGGACGCGGCGCTCGCCGCGATGGAGGCCGCGCGCAACGAGATGGAAAGGGCCTTCCGCGCCGGTGACCTCGATGCGTATCTCGGCTCCTTCTGGTCGCTTCGGGACGCCTGTTACGCGTGTGCCGACCGGCCGCGCCTTCTGCGCGCCCTCGAGGACCAGCGCATCCGCGTCGAGCGCTACATCCTCTTTCTCTGCCGTGACCCGGAGGCGTTCGCCGCCCTCCGCCGCGGGCCGGACACGCTGCTCGAGGCGTGCCGGGCCCGGGACGGCGAGGCCGCAGAGCACGCAACGCGCGATGCCCTCGTCTGGGTCATGGCAGAGCTGCAGGGAATGCTCGGGGAGACGGAGGCTCCGGCCGCCTGATGAGCTTCCTCCTGGAGTGCCCCAACTGCGGGCCGCGAGACGTGAACGAGTTCAGCTGCGCCGGCGAGGTGACAGTGCGCCCGAAGAGCTCGCCGTCGCTCCGCGAGCTGACGAGCTACATCTACTTCCGGCGCAACGTCGCCGGGGTCCAGCGCGAGTGGTGGTACCACCGCCAGGGCTGCGAGATCTGGTTCCAGGCCGAGCGCGACACGCGCACCAATGAGGTTCTCCTGACCGAGGTCGTGGAGCCGGCTCCGCAACCGGGAACGCCCGCCTCATGAGGCTTCCCGCTCAGCCCGGAGAGCGTCTCGACCGCGAGCGGGAGGTGACGTTCTCCTTCTCCGATCAGTCGATCCGCGCGTTCGAGGGCGACACCATCGGCTCCGCGCTCTACGCGGCCGGGCAGCGCGTCTTCTCGCGAAGCTTCAAGTACCACCGCCCGCGGGGGCTCCTCTGCTGCTCCGGCAACTGCCCCAACTGCATGATGACCGTGGACGGCGTCCCCAACGTGCGCGTGTGCGCGGAGCCCGCGCGCGAAGGCGCGAGCGTCCACCAGCAGAACGTCTGGGGCTCGCTCGAGCACGACGCGCTCGCGGTCACGGACAAGCTCGGAGGGCCATTCACGCCAGTCGGGTTTTACTACCGGACGATGATCCGGCCGCGCTGGGCCTGGCCGCTCTACGAGAAGTTCCTGCGTAACGTCGCGGGCCTCGGGAAGCTGGACAAGCACGCGGGCCGTGCCAACCGCTACGACATCGAGCACCGCCACGCCGAGGTCCTGGTCGTCGGGGGCGGCGACGCGGGCCGCGAGGCCGCCCGGGAGCATGCGGGCGCCGGGCGCCACGTCGTCCTCGTGGACGAGGGGTTCGTCGAGCCGCTCGAGGGCGTCGAGGTCATCTCCCCCGGCCGCGCGCTCGGGATCTGGGAAGGCGGGCTCGTGCCGGTCGACGCCGGCCGCGTCCTCTACCGGTTCCGGGCGGAGCACCTCGTCGTGGCGACGGGGACGGTGGAGCAGCCGCTCGTCTTCCCCGGCAACGACCTCGTCGGCGTCATGCTTCCGGACGGCGTCCGCCGGCTTATCGGCGACTGGGGGATCAAGCCGGGCGAGAAGGCCGTGGTCGTGACCGTGGACGAGGCCGGGCGCGAGGCCGCTGCGGCGCTTCGCGGCTCGGGCGTGGAGATCAACGGCGTCTATGACCTGCGACGGGAGCGCATCCGCGAGATCGTCGGCCGGGGACGCGGCGGCATCCTCCGCTCCGTCGAGATCGACGGGCGCAAGCTTTCATGCGACCTGCTCGTCATGTCCGGAGGACGGCAGCCCGCCTACTCCCTCCTCTCGCAGGCCGGCGCCAAGGTGGAGTACGACCCCGACCGCGGCGTCTTCGTGCCCACCGAAATCCCCGACGGGATCGAGGCCGTCGGCTCCGTGACCGGCGAAGGACTGGCTGCAGCGATTCCCGCCGCCTCGTACAACGGCGCCTCGGGCAAGGGCAAGTGCTTCGTTTGCGTGTGCGAGGACGTGACCGACAAGGATCTGAAGCGAGCGTTGGGCGAGGGCTTCGACTCCATCGAGCTCGCCAAGCGCTACACGACCGTGACGATGGGCCCTTGCCAGGGGCGCCTCTGCCACGTCCCCTCGATCCGTCTCTATGCCCGGGAGAACGAGCAGGACGAGGCCACGATCGGCACGACGACGGCACGCCCGCCCTGGGCGCCCGTCACGCTCGGGCTCCTCGCCGGCCGGCCGCACGAGCCGGCGCAGCGCACGTCCATGCACCACCGCCACAAGGAGCTCGGCGCGAAGATGATGTGGACGGGCACGTGGCGGCGGCCGCACTCCTACGGCGACCCGGAGGGCGAGGCGCAGTCTGTGCACGCCTCCGTCGGCGTGATCGACGTCTCCACCCTCGGCAAGATGATCGTCCGCGGCCCCGACTCCGTCGAGTTCCTCGAGCGCCTCTATCCGAATCGCTTCGGCGACATGAAGCCGATGCGGATCCGCTACGGGGTCCTCAACTCCGACGCGGGGCGGATCATGGACGACGGGACGATCGCCCGGCTCGACGACGAGACCTTCTACGTGACGACCACGTCCACCGGCGCCGGCGCGGTCGTCGAGTGGTTCGAGTGGTGGAACGCCGTCTGGGGCTTGGACGTGGAGATCGTGAACGTCACCGGAGGCCTGGCCGCGGTCAACGTGGCCGGCCCGCGGGCGCGTGAGGTCATGCGCCGCCTCACCGACCTCGACATCTCGAACGAGGGGCTCGGCTACCTCGACGCGCGCGAGGCGCACGTCGCCGGTGTTCCCTCGCTCATCCTGCGAATCGGCTTCGTCGGCGAGCTCGGCTACGAGCTCCACTTTCCGAGCCCGAACGGCGAGCACGTCTGGAACAAGATCCTTGCGGCGGGCGACGACTTCGGCATCCGTCCGTTCGGACTCGAGCCGCAGCGCGTCCTCCGACTCGAGAAGATGCACATCCTCGTCGGGCAGGACACCGACTCCGAGTCAAACGTCCTCGAGGCGAACATGGGCTGGATCGCCAAGCTCGACAAGGACGACTTCGTCGGCAAGTGGTCGCTCGAGCACGTGCGCGACCGTGGACTCGAGAACATGCTCGTCGGCTTCGAGATGGAGAACGGTCACGTTCCGGTCGAGGGCGCGCAGGTCGTCCTCGAGGGCACGCGCCCGATCGGCAGGATCACGAGCTCTCGCTGGAGCCCCGAGCTCCGCAGGTCGATCGGGATGGCCTGGGTGCCCGCCGAGCTGGCCGAGGAGGGAAAGTCCTTCCTCGTCACCGTCAAGGACGGCTTCGAGCGGGCGACCGTGCGCCTGCGGCCATTTTTCGACCCTGACGGCGAGAGGCTCCGCTCATGACGGACCTGGCCTTCCTCTCCCCCGGCCGCGCCAGCGCGGAGGCCGTCTGGCGCTCGCCACTCGAGCGGGCGCTTCGCGGCGCTCCGCCGGAGATCTCCGACATCTCGCTCACCGGGAAGATCGAGATTCGAGGAGACCTTGACTCTTTCGACGTCGAGAGCGTCGAGCTCGTGAGGATCACGCCGGCGCGAGGCCTCGTCCTCTGCGACTTCACGAAGACCGTCGAGCTGCTCGAGCGCCTGCGCGACGATTTCCTGGCAATTGACGTGAGCGGCACGCTCGCCGGCCTGCAGGTGCGAGGCGGGACGCTGATGCGGCGCATCACCGACCTCGACCTCGATGCGCTTCCGGCCGCCGGAGCGATCGCGCACGTCCAGGCGGTCGTCCTCAGGGACGGCGACGCCTTCCGCCTCTTCTTCGGGCAGGAGTATGCGGACTACGTCGCCGAGGTCGTCATCGACGCCCACGAAGGGATCGAGGCGTGAAGGACATCTTCCGCATCCGCCGCATGTGGCGCCCCCGGGCCGAGCTCAAGGACCGCTACGACGTCGTCATCGTCGGCGGCGGCTCCCACGGCCTCGCGACGGCGTACTACCTGGCGAAGAACCATGGGATCACGAACGTCGCCATCCTGGAGAAGAACTACATCGGTTCGGGCGCGGCCGGCCGCAACACGACGATCATCCGCTCCAACTACCGAACGCCACAGGGAGCCGACTTCTACACGGAGAGCGTCAAGCTCTACGAGGGCCTGTCGGTCGACCTCGACTTCAACCTCCTCTTCTCGCAGGAGGGCCACCTGACCCTGGCCCACTCCGACCGCGGGATCATCACGGCCAACGAGCGGGCCGAGGTCAACAAGCTGCTCGGGATCGACAGTCGGGTCATCTACCCGGACGAGATCCGCAAGCTCTGCCCGGAGATGGACCTCTCCGAGAACGTCACGTGGCCGGTGCAGGCGGCGCTCTATCACCCGCCCGGCGGGATCATCCGGCACGACGCAGTCGTGTGGGGCTTCGCGCGCGGCGCGGACCGCCAGGGCGCCGAGATCCACCCCTACACCGAGGTGACCGGGATCAAGCGTTCGAACGGGCGCGTCACGGGCGTCGAGACGAACCGCGGTGACATCGCCTGCGACACGGTCGTCTCGTGCACGGCCGGCTGGTCGACCCTCGTCGCGGATCTCGCCGGCGTACCGCTCCCGATCACGACCCACATCCTCCAGGCCTTCGTCACCGAGCCGCTGAAGCCGTTCCTCGACGTCATCATCGTCTCCTCGCAGATGCACGTCTACATCTCCCAGACCGACCGCGGCGAGTTCCTGATCGGCGCCGAGATCGAGCCGTATACGACGTACAAGGGGATCGGGACCTTCCCGTTCCTCGAGTACTCCGCGCGCCACGCGCTCGAGCTCTTCCCGCAGCTCGAGCAGGCGAAGATCCTCCGCTCCTGGACGGGTCTCTGCGACCTCTCGCCCGACTACAGCCCGATCCTCGGCGCGACCGAGGTCGAAGGCTTCCTCGTCAGCTGCGGCTGGGGCACGTACGGCTTCAAGGCGGCGCCCATCGTGGGGACGACGCTTGCGGAGCAGATCGCGACCCAGCAGACTCCCAAGCTGATCGCACCGTTCGCGCTCGAGCGCTTCTACCGCGACCGGCTCGTCTCCGAGCTCGCGGCCGCGGCAGTCAGCCACTAAAAGGAGAGACTGATTGGCAACCCCCTCCATCACAACTCAGGCCGTCCGAGGCGCTGCGAAGAGGCGCTCCTCGTCGTCCTCGGTCGCCGCGATCTGCTCAGGAGGTGATTGCTGACTTGGCGACGCACATGCCCTCCAGCCTCGAGATTGCCCAGGAAGCCGAGCTTCGCCCGATCACGGAGATCGCCGAGGGCGCCGGCCTCGAGCCGGACGAGTACGACCTCTACGGGAAATACAAGGCCAAGGTCTCGCTCGATGTCCTCGAGCGCCTCAAGGGCACGGCCGACGGCAAGCTGATCTGCGTCACGGCGATCACGCCGACCAAGGCGGGCGAGGGCAAGACCACGACCTCGGTCTCGCTGACCCAGGGCCTCGGCCACGTCGGCAAGAAGGTCGCGCTCTGCCTGCGCGAAGCTTCGCTCGGCCCCGTCTTCGGGATCAAGGGCGGCGCGGCAGGCGGCGGCTACGCGCAGGTCGTCCCCATGGAGGACATGAACCTCCACTTCACCGGCGACATCCACGCGATCGGGGCGGCGAACAACCTCCTCGCCGCGATGCTCGAGGCAAGCCTCCTGCACGGGAACAGCCTCGGCATCGACCCGCTCACGATCGGCTGGCGCCGTTGCGTCGACATCAACGACCGCGCGCTGCGCCAGATCGTCGTCGGGCTCGGAGGGCGGGCGAACGGCTATGTGCGCGAGACAGGCTTCGACATCACCGCCGCCTCTGAGGTGATGGCGATCCTCGCCGTCGCACGCGACCTCTTCGACCTCCGCAAGCGGCTCGGCGCGATCACCGTCGGCTACACATGGGAGGGAGAGCCGGTCACCGCCGAGCAGCTCAAGGCAGCCGGCGCAATGACCGTCCTCCTCAAGGACGCGATCAGGCCGAACCTCGTCCAGACCCTCGAGGGGCAG
>Ga0307289_10000185_pt1 | contig 25768 bp, 31 predicted proteins | sample ER_DNA_143_FD_194483 | JGI IMG/M metagenome (GOLD analysis project Ga0307289, IMG submission 194483) | Bulk soil microbial communities from the East River watershed near Crested Butte, Colorado, United States - ER_DNA_143 | ecosystem: Environmental > Terrestrial > Soil > Floodplain | place...
GCCGAGATGGACGACCGCGGCGCCGTGGTACTGCTGATGTGCGAGGAAGATTCCTCCGGGGATGTAGAAGCCGAGCTGGGCAAAGATCCAGGGCAGGGCGAGGATCGTGAGCGGGACGGCGACGGCTATCCGGATCCAGTCGCCGCGTGGATCGCCCCAGCCGTCTCGTCCGGCTCGCACCGTGAGCACGAACGCGATCAGGACGCCGAGCGCCGGAACCACGTTGATCCACTTCGCGTCGAGGTCGGATTGGTCGACCACCCCAGGCACGACGATCACGGCGCAGAGCGCGACGGCGAGGATCGCTGGCCAGGTCCACCGAGTCCGGTCTGCGACGAGGATCACGATCGCGATCGCGATGATCGCGGTCGGATAGTTCAGGAAGACCAGCGCGCGTCCGAGGCCGCCTGCGAGCCCGCCGCGGCTCGTGTGGTAGAGGTCTTCCGGGCGGATTCGCGAGTAGGTGATCACATCGAGAAGGGCAGCCGCGGCGAAGAGTGCCCAGACGACGTACGTCTCGGCAAGACCCGGCCTTGCCGATCCTTGGCTAAACTGACCGTCTCGCGGGCCCGAGCCCGCGTTTTCCGCGCCTATGTCCAACTACGCAATCATCTCAGTCGGCGGGAAGCAGTACCGCGTCCGCGAGGGCGAGAAGCTCCTCGTGGACCGGCTCAAGACGGACGAGGGCAAGACCTTCCACCCGGACATCCTGTTTGCCGGGGGCGACGGGAAGGCCGATCTCGAGCCGAAGATCCAGGTCACGGCGAAAGTGCTCGGCCACGTGAAGGGCGAGAAGATCCGGATCGGCAAGTACCGCAGGCGCACGGGCTACCGTCGCCACAACGGCTACCGCAGCTCGCTCTCGCAGATCGAGATCACGGCGATCGGCGCGAAGCGGAGTACCCCGGCGAAAAAGCCGGCCGCCGCTGCTAAGGAGCCGGCCGCTGCTGCGAAGAAGCCGGCCAGCACGACGACGAAGGAAGAGAGCTAGATGGCACACAAAAAAGGACTCGGTTCCTCCAGGAACGGCCGCGACTCGCAGGCGAAGCGCCTCGGCGTGAAGATCTACGACGGTCAGACAGTGAAGACGGGGATGATCCTCGTCCGCCAGCGCGGCACGAAGTTCCGCCCGGGAGTGGGCGCCGGGATCGGCCGCGACGACACGATCTTCGCCAAGCGCGACGGCACGGTCGAGTTCCAGGCGAGCGGCGAGCGCCGCGTCGTCGCTGTCACGGCCCCCGATTCCTAGAGCCTTGGTGATGGATTCGGTCGTGTCGACCGGTCATTTCCGACGGAAGCGCGGGCAGAGCCCGCACGTCCTGATGTCGGCACCGCAAGCGGCGCCTTAGATGTTCCACGATCGTGCGCGCATCCGGGCCAAGGCCGGACGCGGCGGCGACGGCGCGCTCAGCTTCCGGCGGGAGAAGTACGTCCCCAAGGGCGGCCCCGACGGCGGCGACGGCGGCCCGGGTGGCGACGTCTCGGCGATCGCCGACGCGGATCTCCGGGACCTCTCGAGCCTTCAGCGACGCCGCTGGATCGAGGCGAAGCGCGGCGGGCCCGGCGGAGGTTCAGGCAAGCACGGCGCCTCGGGAGAGAGCGTCGAGCTGCGTGTGCCCGCGGGGACGCAGCTCTTCGAGAACGACCGGCTCGTGGCCGACCTCGCGAGCCCGGGGGCCCGCGTGATGCTCGTTCGAGGTGGGGCGGGGGGTAGAGGCAACCGCCGCTTCGCGACCCCGACGCGTCAGGCGCCGCGGTTCGCGGAAGTCGGCCTGCCGGGCGAGGAGCGCGACCTCGAGCTGCGGCTCAAGCTGCTCGCGGACGCTGCGCTCGTCGGCCTCCCGAACGCGGGCAAGTCGTCGCTCCTGCGCCGGATCTCCAACGCGAAGCCGAAGGTGGCGGAGTACCCGTTCACGACGATCGCCCCGGTGCTCGGCACCGTCGACGCGCCGGACGGGCGGCAGCTGACCGTCGCCGACGTCCCGGGCCTGATCGAGGGCGCGAGCGAGGGCGCGGGGCTCGGTCACGAGTTCCTCGCGCATTTGGAGCGGGCGCGGATGCTCGTGCACGTGATCGACGCCGCCGACGGCGAGCCTGCTGAGCGGTGGGCCTCAATCGACCGCGAGCTGTCCGCGTACGGCGCGGGCCTCGACGAGCTGCCCCAGGTGGTCGTGCTGAACAAGATCGACCTGCTGCCCGAACCGCCGGAGCTCGGTGTCGAGGACGAGCGGATCATCGCCGTTTACCCCGTCTCGGCGGCGACCGGCGCGGGCGTCGAGGAGTTCAAGCGCGCTCTCTTCAGCCATGTCCCGGAAGCCGAGGCGCTCCCGGAGGAGAAGCCCGAGGGCCTCGCGGACTACCTCGTCTATCGCCCGGGCTCGCGGAGGCGCCGCTATCGCATCTTCCGAACGGACACGGGCTTCCGTGTCGTGGGCCGCCCGCCGGGCGACGAGGAGCTGGCCGAGGCGCTCAAGGCCGCGGGCGCAAAGGAAGGCGACGAGGTCGCGATCGGCGACGAGGTCGTCGAGCTCTCGTGATCGGCCTCCTCGGTGGCACGTTCGACCCGCCGCACAACGGTCATGTCGAGCTGGCCCAGGCCGCGCTGAAAGCGGTGCCTCTCGATCGGCTCGTGGTGCTGGTCGCCGAGCAGCCCGGGCATCGGAGCGTCGTCGCCGACGCAGAAACCCGTCTGAGGCTCGCGAAAGCCGCGTTTCCCGACGCGGAGGTCCAACTCGACCCGCACCCATTTACCGTCGATTCGGTGCGGGACGGTCGCTTCGGAGACGCCGCCTTCGTGGTCGGGGCGGATCAAGGAGCGCTGTTCGAGAAGTGGAAGGAGCCGAAGGAAATCCTGCAGCACGTCAAGCTCGCGATCGGAACGCGCTTCGGCTTTCCTGACCATGACCTCGGCCGCTACGGCGACCGAGTGATTCCGTTCCAGCTCGAGTCGCCGCCGATCTCGTCGAGCGAGGTGCGCAGGCGCGTCGCCGCCGGCGAGACGATCGACGACCTCGTCCCGCCGGCGGTCGCGCGCCTGATCGAAGAGCTGGGCCTGTACCGCTAACGGCGGAGCTTCGTCACCCAGTATTCGACGTCCGGACCGGGCGGAGTCGAGAAGCGGGCGTTGACGGCGTAGAGCCGCGAGCCGTGCTCGTCGATCGTCGTCGGATCATCGAGGTCCGCATCCGTGATCGTGCGCAGGACCGTCCCGGACCGGAGGTTCGGGCTGAGCCGGAGCACGAGGACTCCGTCCTGGGGGCTGCGGACTACGGCGTAGAGCTTCCGCCCGTGCAGCAGGATTCCGTCCCCGGGCACCGTCGCGCTGCCGAGCGAGATCTCATGCGCCACGCCGCGCCGGTTGACCTTGAACAGCTTCGCCGTGTTGGTCTGGACGATGATCAGCGTCTTGCCGTTCGGCGTCGCGTCGATGCCGTTCACGTTGAACCCGGTCTGGTAGACGATGTCGCCGGTGAGCGGGATCGACTGCGCCGAGCCGAGCTGGCCATGCCTGCCGATCGGCACCTTGTAGAGGAACTGGCGCACCGAGTCGGTGAACCAGGCGGCGCGCTTCGTGACGACGACGTCGTTCACGAACGAGGAGTCGTCGGTGAAGTTGAACTGCGCGATGTCGGCGCCGGTCCGCGCGTCGTAGACATAGCCGTCACCGGTCGGACCGCCGGCGACGAACAGGCGGTTGCGCTGGTCGACCGCGACGCCGATCGCCTGCCGTCCTCGGTTCGGTACGAGCACCGAGCCTTGGCCGTTGCGGAGATTGCCCATCCAGACACGGCCCGTCGGGATCGACCCGACGTAGAACGTGTTTCCGTTCCCGATTGCGATGCCCTCGGGCTGCCAGCCGTTCGGCAGGTTGATGTGACCGGGGCGATTCGAGCCCGTGGCGACAAGCGGCAGAGCCAGGACCAGACCCGCGAGCGCCACGAGCAAGTGAGTGCGTTTCATCACATGCTCCTTTCCTCGGAGTCCTGGACTTACCCGGTGTACGGAGAACGCACGCCTCCGGTTCACTTCCGCTCTAGCTCGGGTCGACCGCTATTCGCCGGCTGCCCTGGCCGAGGGCGAAGTACTCGGTCGCTACCGCGCGATACAAGCGTAGGCTCTCCAGCTCCTGGACGTCCGCGCGCGCGTACGCGGGCAGCCGGTCGGACTCCGACTTCCCCGAGAAGACCTCGATTCCCGATTCGAGCTCGTCGCCGGAGAGCTTCTCGGCCTTCGCCGACACGTAGACAGCCTCGGCGTCGCCGGGCGAGACCTGCGAGTCGAAGATGACGATGCTCACCTCCGGGCGTGCCTCGAGGTTGCGCGAGTGCCGGGCTTCGGGAGACGAGACCCAGAGGAACTCTCGGTAGCCCGAGTGCGCAAACCAGACGGGAGTGACCCAGGGCAGGCCGCTCTCGTCGGCAGTGCCGAGCGTCATGTAGCTGTTCGAGTCGATGACCGCGCGGGCGGCAGCGCCCGGATCGCCGTCGCTCAACTCGCGGTGGCGTGCTCAACGGACGGCACGTCGTCCCAGAGCTCCTCGAGCCCGTAGTAGTCGCGGGTCTCGGGCGTGAAGACGTGCAGGACGACGTCGAGGTAATCGGCGACGATCCAGTCGCCCTCGCGCTCGCCGTCGACCGCGTGCGGGAGGATCCGCTCGTCGCCGTGCTTGAGGCCGTGCCGGACCTCGTCGACGATCGCCCTCGTCTGACGGGAGTTCTGGCCGGAGCAGACGACGAAGTAGTCGGTGTACGCGCACACCGGCCGCATGTCGAGGATGACGATCTCCTGGGCCAGCTTCTCCTCGGCGAGGCCGGCGATTCGGCGGGCTTGTTCGAGTGAAGTCAGTGGTTCGTTGGTCCTTTGTGCGTCGCCCCAGAGTGTAGCCCGCGTTGTGGGTGTCTCAAATGGACACGGCCCAGCCGATGCGATAGCTAGGTTGTCTCGCGTGACAACGGATCAGAAAGGAGCCATCGCAGAGTTAGCCGTCCAGCTGGCCGCGACCAAGCTCGGAATTGACGTCTACCGACCGGTCGCAGAAGGCGGCCGCTACGACATGATCTTCGATCTCGTTGGTGACCTCGTCAGGGTTCAGTGCAAGTGGGCCTCGCGGTATGGCGACGTTCTGGTCGCTCGGTGCTACCGAGCGAGGCGAAATCGTGACGGTCTGGTGCGACGGCTGTACACGCGCGAGGAAATCGACGCGTACGCGCTCTACTGCCTGGAGCTCGATCGCTGTTTCTTCGTACCGATGGCTCACGCAGAGGGGATGCAGGAGATCCGTCTGCGGCTCGCTCCGGCCCGGAACAACCAGCGAAAGGGGATTCACTGGGCTGACGATTTCGACTTGGCGGTTACACTGAGGCGGCACCAAGGGGCCGTAGCTCAGTTGGGAGAGCGCGAGAGTGGCACTCTCGAGGTCACGGGTTCGAGCCCCGTCGGCTCCATTCAACCTCGATGAACCGCCGTTAGACGATCTCGATACCGTCGAGCGCTGGGTCGGCGGACGGCAACTGCGGATCGAGGCGCTCCAGGGTCTCCACCAGGAGCTCCGCGACAGCGAGGTTCCGGACCCAGTTGTGGTCGGCCGGCACGACGTGCCAGGGCGCCCGGTCGGTGGACGTCTCGCGGATCACGTCCTCGTAGGCTTTCGTGAACCGGTCCCAGAGCTTCCTGTCGTCGAGGTCGCTGAGCTGGAGCTTCCACCGCTTCTCGGGGTCGTCGATGCGCTCCTGGAGCCGCTTGCGCTGCTCGTCCCGCGAGACGTGGAGGAAGACCTTCACGATCGCAGTCCCCTCGTCGACGAGCATTCGTTCGAAGCTGCGGATGTGCTCGTACCGTCGGCGCCAGACGTTCGCCGGCGCGAGCTTCCGGACGCGGACGGCGACGACGTCCTCGTAGTGGGAGCGGTTGAAGATCCCGAGCTCACCTCGCGTCGGACACAGCGCGTGGACCCGCCAGAGGTAGTCGTGGGCGAGGTCGGTCGCCGTGGGTGTCTTGAACGACACGATCCGGCAGCCCTGCGGGTTGACGCCCGTGAGCACGCTCTTGATCGTCCCGTCCTTGCCGGCCGCATCCAGGCCCTGGAGGATGAGCAGCACCGAGCGAGTGCCCTCGGCCGCGAGCCGAGCGTGCTGCACTCCGAGTGACTCGACCCGGTCCGCGAGGCGGTCGAGCCCTTTCTTCTTGTCGAGGCCGCGAGGACGGATGTCCGCCTTCTGCTGATCCAGTCCCGGAGAGGATCCGGGCGCGACGCGCATCTCGCGGACGAACGTTGTCTTCACGAGCGGATTCTCTTGGCTCTAGGCATCGGTGAGGTCGTCCAGGAGCTGATCGAGCTCGGCCGGCTGGTCCCGGTGGGCGTCCCAACGCGTGAACAGCTCCGCAGCCCCGCGACCCATGCCATCGGGCAGCCCCAGCTCGCGGCACGTGTCCGCGACCTCTTCCATCTCCGGAGCCCAACGCCAAGCCTTCCGTGCCGACCGAACGAATCGCGTGCTGTCGACGCCTTCACCGGCGAGCGCGTCCTCGACGCCGTACGCACGCGCGATCGCGTACGCCTGCGCCGTGAGCGCGCTCCCGATCTTGTTCCAGCCGCCGAACGCCATCTTCAACGCCGAGGCGGAACCGACGCCGCCTTCGAGCGGAATCGGCTTCACCTCGCCCTCGGGGAAAAGAGCCGCGACCGCGGCGACGTCCTGCGAATCGCCCGACAGGTACAGATTCACATCCCCGGCCGAGATGACCGCGCCGTCGACGCAGCGCAGGTAGCCGGCGATCCGCTTCACACGCTCGGGCGAGATCGCATTCCCGTCGACGTAGATCCCGTCGAAGCCCTCGGCCGCGACCTCGCCGGCCACGTCCTCGGCGATCGCAGGCGGGCAGAGGCTGATCACGAGCTCGCTCTCCGCGACGAGCTCACGAACGGTCCCGACGTCGCGAAACGCCGCGGCGCGTTGCCGAGTCGCCGCGCTCCGTCCTTCGCTCGCCCAGAGCACGTCGCCTGCCACCGCCGATCCGACGAGCGCGCCCATCTCGCCTGGAAAGAGAAGTCCCACGCGCGTCATGGAGCCATCTTCGCGGACCCGGGCGCCCGCTCGTCTCGCCCAAAGTCAGCAACCCCCCAACCGAGGGATGGGAAAAGGACGCCCGAGGCGCGATGAGGAATTCGAGTCGCCAAGTGGGCTCACCTCTGACCCGATGCGCGCCGATCGCCGCCATTTCCGTCTCGTCATCGCCGCCCTCGCCGCGGGAGCGCTCATGCTCGCCGCACCGGCGCAGGGCGCGATGACCGCTCCGGTCCCTCTCGACCCGGGCAACGGCGCGTCGTTCCAGGCGATCCCGCCGTTCGCGTGGAGCCCGGTGCCCGGCGCCGACCAGTACCAGTTCCAGGTCGCCGCCGACCAGAACTTCAACTCGCCGGTCCTCGGCCAGGGCGAAGGAAACTTCGTCACGAAGAACACGCGCGCGACGTTGAAGAAGACGCTGCCGAACGGCCGCTACTGGTGGCGCGTCCGCGCGACGACCAAGAAGGGCGACACGTCGCCGTGGTCGACTCCGCGCTCGTTCATCAAGGCCTGGACGTCGGTCCCGAGCTCGCAGACGCCTGCGTCCGGCTATCCCTTCACGTTCCCGTCGACGCCGATGACGCTCGGCTGGTCGCCCGTCCAGTACGCCGCCAGCTACATGTTCTCCCTGGCCAGCGACCCCGCGCTCGCCAACATCGTCGTCAACAACGGCCAGCCGGTCGAGACCTGGGCGACGAACTACATACCCGTCTTCGACCTGCTTCCGTCCGGCACGTACTACTGGAATGTCGTCCCGGTCGACTCCGAGGGCAACAAGGGAACGCCGTCGCCCGTCTCCTCGTTCACGTGGTCCTGGCCGTCGACCACGACCCTGCACGTGAGCGACCTGATGTCAGCCGACGAGATGTTCGACCCGCAGTTCTCCTGGGACCCGGTCCCCGGCGCGACGAAGTACGAGGTCGAGGTCAACTCGTCGGTCGACTTCGCCCCCGGCTCGAAGGTCTGCTGCGCGCAGCTGACGACATCGACCTCGCTGGCGCCGAATGTCGTGTTCCGCGACAACACGTACTACTGGCGCGTCCGCGCGCTCGACGCTGAGGGCAACGCAGGTGTCTGGAACCGCGGGCCTGACTTCGTGAAGACATTCGACAAGGTGCCGCCGGTGACGGCCCCGAGCATCAAGAACATGCACATGCGCGACAACCTGGTCGACCCCGGCACCGACGTCGACCTGGGCTCGCCGGGCTACCAGACACAGGTGCCGATCGTGAAGTGGGACTCGGTCCCGGGCGCTTCGGCTTACCTCATCGACGTCGCACCGAACAACGGCGGCGTCTGCGCCTGGGGAACCGGCTGGCGCGTGTCGACGGCGATCCCATCGTGGTCGCCGCTCGGCAGCGGCTGGAACAACATCAAGCCGTACCCGGACGCGATGCCCGTTTCGTATGACGGCACGGCACTCGTCCTCAACCAGCACTACTGCGTTCGTGTGCGCGCCCGGGGAGAGCGCGACACCGGCAACCAGGACGTCTACGGCGACTTCACGTACCTCGACGACGGCACCGGCTCGGCGTTCCAGTGGGTGGGCTATCCGACCGGCGGCGCGTGCACCCCGACCTGCAACACCGGCTACCTCGGCGCCGACGACTACCTCCTTCCCGCCCGCGGGACGCTCACGCGCCTGACGCCGCTGATCACGTGGAAGCCGATCGCCGGGAAACAGAGCTACTTCGTGATCGTCAGTAAGGATCCGAACTTCTCGAACCTCGCGGACTACGCGTTCACCCAGGTTCCCGCCTACTCGCCGCGCAGCCAGATCAGGCCGACGACGTACTCGGACGAGACGACGCTCTACTACTGGGCCGTGCTGCCTGCGACGGGCCTCAACGGGAGCGGCGCGGTCGGCGACCCGCTGTCCGCGGCCGCGTCCACCTTCCAGAAGCAGTCGCTGCCGCCCTCGCAGACGTTGCCCGCAGACGGAGCACTCTTGACCGAGCAGCCCGTCTTCCGTTGGTCGTCCGTGGAGGGCGCGCGCCGCTACCGCTTCCAGGTTGCACAGGAGCCCACGTTCGCGAACCCGATCGAGGACGTCCTCACTCCGGCGACCTCGTACACGCCACTCACGACCTACCCGGCGGACACGACGCTCTACTGGCGTGTTCGCGCCGACGACGAGAACCTGATCGGGCTCACGTGGTCGAGCGTCCGCACTTTCCAGCGCAGGCTGCCCGCGCCGACGACCGACCCCGGGAACCCGACGATCGGCGACTTCACGCCGGCGTGGCTCTGGTCGAACGTGACCGGCGCGTCCGGCTACACGTTCGCGATCGACGGGCCGGACGGGAGCCACAACGAATACACCGGGCTCCGGATGCGCGCAGCCGCGTTCATCTACCTCTTCGGGCCGGGCATCTGGCGCTGGCGTGTGCGCGCCGAGTTCCCGAAGCTGCCGACCGGTGTCGTCACCGGGCCGTGGACGCCGTACGTCCCCTTCACGCGGACCCTGAGCGAGCCGAGCGGCTCGACGACGAGCGTCTCCGGCAACCACGTACTGCTCTCCTGGAACTGGAAGCTCGGTGCGACCAACTACCGCGTCCAGATCTCGCAGACGCCCGACTTCTCGACCACGCTCGAGGACGTGACGACCGACAACACGAGCTACGCGCCGCTGCTCACCCATCCGTTCTACGCCAACGGAGGCACGTTCTACTGGCGCGTCGCGGCTCGTGACAAGAACTTCAACGTCGGCGACTTCACGCAGGCCCAGCGGATCGACATCGCCCAGCGGCTCAAGGTCGCGGTCAACCGCTCGGCGATGCGCAAGCGGTGGACGAAGGTCACGGTCACGGTCGCCGATCCGCTGAACCACGCGGTCGCCGGTGCAACGGTGAAGGTCACGGGTGCGGGCATCCGCGCCAAGAAGGGCCGCACGAAGAGGACGGGCAAGATCACCTTCCGGCTCAAGCCGCGGAAGAAGGGTCGCCTGACCTACACCGCTACGAAGCCGGGGTACGCGGCCGGCGGTCTCTCCCAGCGCGTCTCGTAGTCACCCGTACAATCGAGACATGGAGCGGGCGGTGCACGACCGCGGCGTCTGGCCGACGGACACGCCGATCGATCGCAGCGAGCACGAGCTCGCGGACTGGGAGCTGCTGACGGACGCACTCGTTGGCCTTCTCGGTGACGAGGGCCTGATGAACGTCGACGAGATGCGGCGCGGGATCGAGAGCATGCCGCCGGACGACTACGAGAAGGCGTCTTACTACGAGCGCTGGCTCTTATCGGCGGAGACGATTCTCGTCGAGAAGGGCGTGTTGGCGCCCGGCGAGCTCGATTCGAGGCTGGGGTGACGTTCCAGGCCGGAGATCGGGTGCGGGTCGCGGCGCGGGCGCACGAGGGGCACCATCGGACTCCCGGCTACGTCAAGGGCAAGCAGGGGCGCGTCGAGCGTGTGTTCGGAAGCTTTACGAACCCGGAGACGCGCGCGTACGGGGCCGACGGGTTTCCGGAGCAGGTGCTGTACCAGGTCTGCTTCGCGCAGGGCGAGCTCTGGCCGTCGGCGCGCCGAAACGCTCGCGACACGACCTGCGTTGACATCTTCGAGCACTGGCTGGAGGCGGAATGAGCGATCACGATCACGATCACGATCACGACCCGATCACGAGCGACGGCGAGCCGACGGCCGCTGCCCGCGCGTGGGCGCTCGAGGCGCTGCTCGTCGAGAAGGGCGTGGTGCAACGCGAGGACGTGCGCCGCAACATCGATCGGCTCGTCTCGCGCTCTCCGGCCGACGGAGCCCGGCTTGTCGCCCGTGCGTGGGTCGATCCAGAGTTCAAGCAGCGCCTGCTCGCCGACGCGCGTGCGGCTGCGAACGAGCTCGATCTTGACTCTGGCCCGTCGCCCGTCGTCATCGCCGTCGAGAACACCGATGAGGTGCACCACATGGTTGTCTGCACGCTCTGCTCGTGCTACCCGCGTACGCTGCTCGGCCCGCCGCCGGACTGGTACAAGAGCCTCCCGTACCGCTCACGGGCGGTCTCGGATCCGCACGGCGTGCTCGAGGAGTTCGGGGTCGAGCTGGACGACGACGTCGAGCTTCGGGTGCTCGACTCGACGGCCGACGTGCGGTATCTCGTGTTGCCGCGCCGCCCGGCCGGGAGCGAGGAGCTGACCGAGGACGAGCTCGCGGCGCTGGTGACGCGCGATTCGATGATCGGCGTGGCTCAACCGGCCGCGCCGGCGCCTGCCTGAGCCGGACGCGCGTCTTTCGGCGCAGAGGTGTGACAGACGTGTGATTCTTCGCCCGCTACGTTGTCAACAAAGACAACGAGGAGGCGGGGAATGAAGAAGAGATGGAGATGGCCGCTTGCCGGCTTCGCCCTGGGGGCGTTGGCCGGAGCAACCGTGCTGACCGTGAACGTCGTCGGGGCGAGCAGCCCTGCGCCAGTCGCCGTCCGCGCGGCAGGGTTCGGTGAGATCCTCCACACGCCTGTGTTGCTCGCGCGCGCGGGCACGTCGGTCGAGCTTTCCTACGACGTCGTGTGCGGAGCGCTGAAGGACGAGCCGGGGTCGCATTGCTCGCCGTCGGGCTCGGTTTTCGTGCGCCCCGTCGGTGGTTCGACGTTCGCCAAGCTGCCGCTCGAACGAGAGGCTGACGGCTTACTGTCGGCGGTCGTTCCGGCGGCCGATGCGGGGAAGGGGTTCGACTACTACGTCGTGATGGGCAACGGACGGGGTCGCACCGCGACGCTGCCCGAGGCCGGGGCCCAGGCGCCTCAGCACGTCTGGGCGCTGACCGACTGGACGACGATCGACGTCGGCGCAGCGCGATTCGGGCGCTCACGGGCGCCGTCCGGGGTCCTGCGGGAGCTCTCATGGGGACGGGGAGACTCCGCGATCGGGCTCGACAGCGGCCGCGAGCAGTCGCGCATCGGGCCATCGGCGTTCGACGTCGCGCCCGACGGCTCCGTCGTTCTACTCGACCAGGTGAACCATCGGCTCGCACTGCTGCGACGCGGGGCTCGAACGACTCACGTCCCGATCGAGTTCTCGGGCGGAGAGGGCGACGTTGCAGTGGACCGCACTGGAGCCATCTACGTCCTCGACTCCGCGAACAAGCCGATGGTTCGAGCCTTCACGGCGGCGGGTGCCTCGATCGCGGCGACGCCGCTCGCGGAGCCGACGGCGGACATGATCCGCGTCGGTCCAAGCGGTCCGCTCGTGCATTCGTATCCGTCGGAGATGTGGCTCCGAACGGGGCCGGGTCGGCCGCCGCTCGGGCCCGAGCAACAGCTGGCGTCGGCGCAGGCCGCTCGGAGCACCCGTGGCGGCCTCGGAGTCGTCGTGCATGCGTCGCCGGCCGACGTCAAGCTCGCTCTCGTGCGAGGGGATCGCGTCGTGCGCGCGTGGCTCCTACGTGGCGAGTCGAGCTTCGGCGAGGTGCAGCTCGCGGAGCCCTACGGCGACGGAATGGTGGTCGTCGTCCGGCTCTGGAACGAGAAACACGCGGAGTTTCGCGTTCTCCGGCTCGCGCCCGAAGGGCTCGTGCAGAGCTTCGACCTCGCACCGGCCGAGTGGGCGGAGTCGGCATCGCTCAGCCGGTTCCGGCTCCACGGAAGCACGCTCTATCAGCTGCGGTCCGATTCGTCCGGGATCGAGATCGCGACGTTCGAGATCGGAGGGACGACATGAGAAGGGGTCTTGCGACAGGTCTGCTCGCGGGTCTCGTGCTCGGTCTGCTCGTGATCGGCACGCCGGCCGGCGCGTACCACACCCATTTCCAGTACGGATGCAACGACACGTGGTTCAACCACGATCCGGTAACGCGGGCTGGTGCGCGCGACTATGCGTACATCGCCGCCGCGGAGGGGTACCAGTGGGGCGGAGGGTGCTGGAACGGCAACAACGTCGACGATTCGCCGGGCGATCCTCCCGCGGACCCGAACACGCTCGGCGAGGGTGGGGACTGCTCGGGATTCACGTTCAAGTCGTGGTACGAGCGAGCCGAGACGGGAGACCCCTGGTTCCGTTACCACGCGTGGATGCAGAACGTCCACGGCCCCTACACTGCAGCGGACTTCAAGGCCGGAGCAGGCGCTTCGAACACGACGGTTGCCAAGGCGAACACGACGTACATGGATGCGTTCGCGGCCAGCAATCACATCGGGATGATCTACTGGGCGAACACCGCCTATAACCAGGATCGGATCATCGAAGCCAAGTGCGAAGCCTGCGGCACGGGAACCTGGCCGCGGACGTATCGAGGGGACCCCGACTACAGCGGAGTCAGGCGGCTCTACTGGGCAGGTTGACAGTGGACGGCATCACTCGCTTACACTTTCGGAGTGGTCGAGCTGCTCTTCATGATGGTGATCCTGAAGCTGCCGATCCTTTACCTGGCGGGGGTCTGCTACTGGGCGATCAAGTCCGAGCCGCAACCGCTCGAGGGAGCCCGCGTCACCGTCCCGCGTGAACCGGGCCCGCGGAAGCCGCCACGGCGGCGTCCGCGCGTGCCCAGGTCGCACGGCGGGCCAGATCGACGCGACGCTCGGGTCGCACGTGCGGCTCGCTCGAGGCGTCAGGCGTGAGCACGACGCCAATCGAGGAGCGCCGTTCGAGCGGGGCGGAGACGGCGGCCGGGTTCCTGGCGGCGATCTCGCTGACCGCGAGTGCGATCGCGATCTTCTATCGCCCGGTGCGTCTCGCCCCGTTCGCGATCCTGATCGCCCTGATCGCGTCGGCCCTTGCGGGGGAGCGTCACCGGCGATTGGCCGCGGCCGCGGTCATCGCTGCGAGCGCTGCGTGGCTGATCGGAATGGCGTTCGCGGTTCTGACGAGCAACCCGATCTTCTGACCGAAGCCGCTCCCGGAGGGAGTGGGGGTGGTAGAACGAACGTGAGATGAGCGTGCTTGACGTCGACGGGTTGAACGTGGGCTATGCCCAGGCGCTCCTCGAGCAGTACCTCGAGAATCCCGAGGCAGTGCCTGAGGAGTGGCGGTCGCTGTTCGAAAGCGGCGACCCGGCGATCGTGAACGCGCTGCCCGGCCTCGCCCGGCTGGTCGAGAATCTGAAGGAGAACGGTGCTCCCGCTCAGGCGGAAGCGCCTCCAGCACCAGCTCCTACGCAGGAGCCGGTGCAGGTCACGGCAGTTCCTCCGGCGCCCCCGGAGCCCGCTGCTGACGACCTGCTGATCGGAGGCGTCGCCGCGGCGATGGCGCTGATCAAGGCGATCCGCATGCACGGGCATCTGGCCGCGAACCTCGATCCGCTCGGCTCGGATCCCGTCGGCGACCCGGCGCTCGAGGCTGAGCTGCTCGAGCCGCCGTTGACGCCGGAGCTGCAGGCTCGCATTCCGGCGTCGGTGCTGCGCGTCGGGGTCGAGGGCCAGACGCTCGCCGACGTCCTGCCGGAGCTCCGCGAGATCTACTGCGGGACGATCGCGTATGAGATCGAGCACATCTCGGACCACCAGGAACGCGTCTGGCTCCGCCATGCGATCGAGTCCGGCCGCTACCGCCAGCCGTTGAGCAGCGAAGAGCGCCGAGGCCTCCTCGAGCGTCTGACGCAGGTCGAGGGCTTCGAGCACTACCTCAAGCGTGCGTTCCTCGGGCAGAAGCAGTTCTCGATCGAGGGGCTCGACGTGATGGTTCCGATGCTCGACGAGGCGGTCGGGCTCGGGGTCGAGGCCGGCGCGCACGAGGTCGTGATCGGAATGGCGCATCGCGGTCGGCTCAACGTCCTCGCACACATCATCGGGCGGCCGTACGCTGAGGTTCTCCGCGAGTTCGAGGGCGAGCGAACGATCGAGGCGATCGCAGCGACGGCGGAAGGCGCAAGCGGCGACGTCAAGTACCACCTGGGCGCCGTCGGCCGCCGACGTACGGAGGCCGGAGACGCGACGGTCCTCCTCGCCTCGAACCCGAGCCATCTCGAGGCTGTCGACCCGGTCGTGGAAGGCGTCGCGCGCGCCGAGCAGACCGACCGCTCGTCCCGCTCAGGCGTCCACGACCCGGCCGTCGCGTTGCCCATCCTGATCCACGGCGACGCGTCGTTCCCCGGTCAGGGCGTCGTCGCCGAGACCCTGAATCTGCAGCGGCTTGTCGGCTACACGACGGGCGGCACGCTGCACGTGATCGCGAACAACCAGGTCGGGTTCACGACCGAGCCCGCGGACGGGCGCTCGACCCGCTACTCGAGCGACCTCGCGAAGGGCTTCGACACTCCGATCATCCATGTCAACGCGGACGACCCCGAAGCAGCGCTCTCGGCGATCAGGCTCGGGCTCGCCTTCCGGCGGCGGTTCGGGAGCGACGTCGTGGTCGACCTCGTCGGCTACCGCCGCCACGGGCACAACGAGGGCGACGAGGCATCGTTCACCCAGCCGCTGATGGCCGAGCGCATCGCGAACCACCCGAGCGTGCGCGCGCTCTACGCGCAACGCCTGGCCGACGCGGGCGAGGTCTCGGCCGACGAGGCGGAGCGCCTCGCCAAGGAGACGCAGGAGCAGATGCGCGCGGCCCACGACGAGCTCAAGACGGAGCTGACGAGGGCGCAACCCTCGAGCGGCGAGAGCACTCCCATCTCGGCCGAGGCATCGGTCGAAACCAGCGTCCCGGCCGAGCGGCTGCGCGAGCTCCAAGACGAGCTCGTCAGCGTCCCGGATGGCTTCACGGTCAATCCGAAGCTCGTGAAGATGCTCGAACGGCGAGTCGAAGCGCTCGACCGAGGAGGCATCGACTGGGGCCAGGCGGAGTCGCTCGCGTTCGCGAGCCTGCTCGTCGAGGGCATCCCGATCCGCCTGACCGGACAGGACACCGAGCGGGGCACGTTCTCGCACCGGCACCTCGTCCTGCACGACGCGCACACCGGCGCCCAGCACGCGCCGATCAAGCACCTCGCGGACGCGTCGGCCTCGATCGAGGCGTACAACTCGCCGCTCTCGGAATACGCGGCCCTCGGCTTCGAGTACGGCTACTCGGTGACCGCGCCCGAGGCGCTCGTGCTCTGGGAAGCGCAGTTCGGCGATTTCATCAACGGCGCGCAGATCATCGTCGACCAGTTCCTGGTCTCCGGCCTCGCAAAGTGGCGACAGACCTCGCGGCTGACCCTGCTGCTCCCTCACGGCTACGAGGGCAACGGCCCCGAGCACTCGAGCGCCCGGCTCGAGCGCTTCCTCCAGCTAGCAGCGCAGGAGAACATCCGCGTCGTCAACGCGACCACGGCCGCGCAGTACTTCCACCTCTTGCGCCGGCAGGCGCTCGACCCGAACGCGAGGCCGCTGATCGTCATGACCCCGAAGGGGCTGCTCCGCCTCAAGGAGGCATCGTCCGCGCTGGACGACCTTGCGCACGGACGCTTCGAGCCGGTGCTCGACGACCCATCGGTGTCGGATCGCGCGGCGGTGACGAGGCTCGTGCTCACGTCCGGCAAGCTCTACTACGACATCGTCGGAAGCGAGCTCCGGGGCCAGACGCAGAAAGTCGCCGTCGCCCGCATCGAGCAGCTGTACCCGTTCCCGGTCGATCCGGCGGCGAGGCTCGTTGCATCGTACCCCTCGCTCCGGGAAGTCGTCTGGGCCCAGGAGGAGCCGCAGAACATGGGCGCCTGGCGGGCGATCCGCCACCGGCTCGAGGAAGCGGTCGCCGGCCGCCCGCTGCGATACGTCGGCCGGCCGTGGCGTGCCAGCCCGAGCGAGGGCTACCCGACGTCGCACCTGCGCGCGCAGCAACGGATCGTCGGCGAAGTTCTGGAGACGAACGCCTAGTGGCGTCCACGCCGGCGCCGTTCGACGGCGGCCTTTGCGACCCGAGTCCCGTGCCTGCGAGCCTCGGCGACGAGCATCCTGCGGTGCTGAGGAGGAATCCGGCGCCAGATGTCGTAGGCCGTCAACGCGACCCCGAGCGGGCCGATCTTGCGCGGAAACAAGCGGTTGGCGCGCGCCACGGAGAGGATCCTACTCGTCCGCCCGGGCGGGTAGCCTCGCTTCCTTCGGCCGACCCCGCTATCATCCCCCGCCGTCCCGTAAACATGCGACCTACCGACCAGGGAGGATCAATGCCGGTAGAGACGCCTTCCGTCTTTGCGCACGTCATCCAAGAACATCTCGAGCTGAAACGCCGCAACTCGGATCTCGACGAGAACATGCCGATCGAGCGGTACTCGACTGACGATCCGTTCGAGAACCACCCCCTGTTCAAGACCGAAGAGCAAGCGAGGATCGAGGAAACCATGGACGGAACAGAGTCCATCCCGCCCGAGCACCTGGCGAGCCTCGCTCCTCAGCCCAAGCAGACCGCAGACGAAGACACCCTCTGGGGTCGTTCGCGCGACTTCGACTGGGGCGACTGAGCCTCACGTCACCCGGTTTCACGTTGGCCCAGTAGGGTAGTCGGACCCTGCCAACGATCCAGAGGAGACGAATGTTTCGCAAGCTCAGATTCATGGCCTTCGGGGCCTTGCTCACCTACTTCTTCGACCCGCAGAACGGCCGCCGCCGCCGCGCTCTGGCACGAGACCGGATTCCGGCGTTCTTCCGCAGCGCTTCACGCAAGGCCGGGGACGCGGGCAGCGCCGTAACCTCCGAGGCGTCCGCAGCCAAGCAGAAGGCGACGCATCTCAAGGAAGAGGAGAAGCCTCAGCCCGATGACGTCACCCTCGCACGCAAGGTCGAGACCGAGATCTTCCGGGACGCCGACATTCCGAAGGGGCGGATCAACGTCAATGCCGAGAACGGAAAGGTCGTCCTCCGGGGCGAGGTCGAGCAGCCCGAGCTGATCAAGGACCTCGAGCAGCGGACGAAGAAGGTCCAGGGTGTGCAGGAGGTCGAGAATCTCCTCCACGTGCCCGGGGCAGCGGCGCCTACGAAGTAGCTAGTCGCGCAGCCTCCGGAGCAGAGGCAGTCCGTACCAGAACCAGCCGAAGAAGGCTGCAGTCACGGCTGCGACGACGGCTGCGCTCGTTGGGTCGAAGAGGATGTCGGTGACGACGAACACCGCGCCCGAGATCGCGAGGGCGAGGAACGCGGTGCCAGAGATCGCGAGCCGGTTCGAGACGACGAGCAGGTGCTCCTTGTCGCCGCGCCGCCAGTCGAGCCGGTGGTACGCGGACGGAGCGATCAGCAGGGCCGTTGCGGTCGCTGTGCAGAGGAACGTCAGGAAGTACACGTCCTTCTGGATGTCCGTCACCTCGCTGAAGCGCTGAGTGAACGGCACGCCGAGCAGGAAGGCGAACAACACCTGGACGCCGGGAAGAGCGACGCGCAGCTCGTTCAGGAGCTCGATCAGCTCCCGATCGAGCTGTTCCTCCTTGCTCTCATCGCTCGACATGTGCTGATGTTTCCCACGAGTTCGCTTTCCGACGCAACGAGAGGAGCACCGTGCGCATCGAGTCGTCCGTCACCGCAATCTCCTGGATCCCTTCCGAAGCCGTCGAGGGGCTGCCAAAGATCCCGTTCACGATGGGCGTCGCCCACTACGACGACCCGCCGCCGGACGTTATCGAGGACCTCGATGCGATGCGCGAAGCCGATGCGTTCCGCGAGGCCAACGAACTGCGCGCGTACATCGAGGTGGCAGAGGACGGCTCGATCACGGATGCCGGCCATCTCGGGAGTGGTCACCTCGGCGTGACGCGGATCAAGGTCGGCCCGAAGGAGCTGAGTGTGGCCGCCGTCGCGCTGCCCACGATCCAGGGCGAGCCCGAGATCGGCGACGGATGGGTGCGCTTCAAGCAGACGGCGGGCGGACGTACGGGTGCCCCGGCGCCACGACGCGTGCGCGGCAAGCCGTTCATGCGGATCAGCTCGGCGATCGCCTGGACGACGCTCGCGCTGACGATCAAGACCGACGGCTCGTCCGAGCACGAGCTGGCCGGAGCAAGCCCGTTCCCGCGCCACTGGGTCTACGACAAGGACGGGAAGCTCGTCCAGAAATCGGGGACGATCGACTTCGAGCAGTGGTACCGCGAGTCGCACGGTGACAACACGCCGTGGGGCAGCGAGGAGACCGAGGCGTTTGTGACCGAGGCCGAGTCGGCACTCGAGCGCGAGTTGTCGCGGACGATCATGCGCAGCGGCGCGACGTCGAAGCCCAGGCAGCTCGAGCTCGATGAGACACTCACCGAACAGGGCGACACCGGCGACGGCATCTACCTCTTGCTCGACGGGGTCCTCGGCGTCGAGGTCGACGGTGAGACCGTGGCCCAGGTCGGCCCAGGCGCGGTCCTCGGCGCCCGTGCGCTCATCGAGGGCGGCCAGCGGACTGCGACGCTCCGAGCCGTCACGCCCGCGAAGGTCGTGGTCGCGAGCGCCGACGACATCGAGCCTTCGGCGCTCGAGGAGCTGGCCGGAGCACACCGGCGCGAGGAGGGCTAGAGACGGGCGGAGCGGATCGCGTCGAGCACGTGGTCGACTCGACCGTCGCGGAGCGAGTCGGCGAGCCGCTTGTCGCCGCCGAGGCCGGCGCGCGCCGACAGGATCTCGTACAGCCGATTGCTGGACAGTCCGCGTTCACGCGCTTCGACGACGATGCGCCTCACGACGGGCAACGGATTGCCTTCCTCGTCGAACTGCCAGAGCGGGTAGTAGTGCTCGCGGGCACCGGCGGGGCGGAAGGCGATCACCTCGCCGTCGCGGCGCATCGCCTCGAGCTTGAGCGGCTCGATCGCGAACCGCGAGGCGAGCCACGAGGCGGACAGCGTGTCGTCGGCAAGTCGCGTGGCCACGAGCGGGAGCCTACCCCGACATGAGCGACGTACGCGATCTGCTCCGTCGCCGGGTCGACGCCTCCGAGTACGAGGCCGTTCGCGAGCTCTGGAAGCAGCATTCCCAAGCCGAGGAGCGGCGCGACCTGCCCGGGCTCCTCGCCACGTTGACCGAGCACTGCGTGTACGAGATCGTCGGAACCGAGCATGTCTGGCACGGCCACGAAGGGGCGTCGCGCTTCTATCTCGGGCTGCTCGGCGCGTTCCCGGACATCGACTTCCGCCTGACGGACATCGTCATCGGCCCGCAGGGCGTCTGCGAGGCGGCTGACGTCACCGGCACGCACGAGCAGGACTGGCTCGACCACAAGGCGTCCGGGGAGCGCGTCGAGTTCCGGGTCGTCATCTTCTTCCCCTGGGATCCGGTGCAGAGGCTGTTCCGCGGCGAGCGCGTGCACGTCGATCTCCCCGAGCGATGAGCGAGCTCGGCATCGGTCGGCAACGCCAGGCGGACATCTATCTCGGAGCGTTGAGCGGTGCGCGGCGCAGCGTCCCCGTCGATCCAGCGAGGCTCGAGGAAGCTGCAAGCAAGCGAATGTCCCCTGAAGCGTTCGCCTACATCGCCGGCGGCGCCGGACTCGAGGAGACGATGCGCGTCAACCGAGACGCATTCGATCGCCTGCGGATCGTCCCGCGCGTCCTGCGCGACGTCTCCACGCGGGACACGTCGGTCGAGCTCTTCGGCCGACGCCTTCCCGGACCGTTCCTGTTGGCGCCGATCGGAGTGCTGGAGATGGCCCATCGGGAGGCCGATCTCGCGGTGGCGAGAGCAGCCGCGGCGAAAGGCGTCCCGATGATCTTCTCCAACCAGGCTTCGGTGCCGATGGAGCGCTGCGCAGAATCGATGGGCACGGGCCCTCGCTGGTTCCAGCTCTACTGGTCGACGTCGAACGAGCTCGTCGAGAGCCTCGTCGGTCGTGCTGAGGCGTGCGGTTGCGCGGCGATCGTGGTCACGCTCGACACGACTCTTCTGGGCTGGCGGACGCGCGACCTCGACCTCGCGTACCTGCCCTTCCTGCGCGGCAAGGGGATCGCGCAGTACACGAGCGACCCTGTCTTTCGGCGCTTAGTCGATCAGGCCGACGAGGGACCGACCAACCGACCCCGCCCGACGCTCGCCGGTCTCAGCGCGCTGTTCCAACTTACGAGGGCATATCCCGGCTCGTTCCTCGCGAACATCCGCTCTCGGCGGCCGCGCACAGCCGTTCGGCAGTTCCTGGAGATCTACTCACGGCCCTCGCTCACCTGGGAGGATCTGCCCTTCCTGCGCGAACGAACGAAGCTCCCGATCCTGCTGAAAGGCGTGCTTCATCCCGAGGACGCGCGCAGGGCTGTGGACGGAGGCGTCGACGGCCTAGTCGTCTCGAATCACGGTGGGAGGCAGATCGACGGCGAGATCGCAACGGTCGACGCCCTCCCTGCGATTGTGGAAGCTGTCGACCGGCAGGTCCCGATCCTGCTCGACAGCGGGGTGCGAGGTGGTGCGGACGCGTTCAAGGCGGTTGCGCTCGGCGCGAGCGCGGTCCTGATCGGCCGGCCGTACGCGTATGGGCTGGCCATCGCCGGTGAGCGCGGGGTCCGTGACGTGCTCCAGAACTTCCTCGCCGACTTCGACCTCACGATGGGTCTAGCCGGCTGCGCCTCGATCGACGAGATTTCAGCCGAGTCGCTCGCTGCGGGCGGCTAGCCGGGACTCGCGCCGGCGAGGATCGCTGAGAGCCTCGCCGAGTCGATGTTCCCGCCCGAGACGACGCAGACGACCTTGCCGTTGCCCGCGGCTCCGTTTCGCGCGAGCGCGACCGCGGTCGCGCCGGCGCCCTCGGCGACGACCCGCGCGCGCTCGACGAGGAGCCGAACGGCGTCGGTCACGTCGTCGAGGCTTGCGACGAGCGAACCGGCCAGGAGCTCCTGCGCCAGCGAGAACATCTCCGGGAACACCTCGGGCGAGCCGATCCCGTCGACGAAGCTCGGCGTGTACTCGACCTTCACCGGCTGCCCCGCCTCGAGCGACGGTGCGAGCGGGGCGGCCGTCGCGACCTCGGCCGCGAAGACCTTGCAGGACGGCGCGACCGCGCGCAGTGCCGAGGCGATCCCGCAGGAGAGCCCGCCGCCTCCGTAGGGCGCGATGACCGCGTTGACGTCGGGCAGGTCCTCGACGATCTCGAGCCCGATCGTGCCGTTCCCGGCCATGACCGCGTCGTCGCTGAAAGCGTGCACGTGCAGGCCGTCGAGGCCCTCGAACGTGCGCGTGCGGAAGACCTCGTGCCACTCGTCGAAGGCGACCGGGATCATGTCCGCGCCGAGCCGCCTGATCGCGGCGATCTTGGTCTCCGGAGCCGTGTCCGGAAGGACGACCGTGCAGCGCACGCCGAGCTTGCGGGCCCACCAGCCGACGCCCTGCGCCATGTTGCCGGCGCTCGCGGTCCAGACACCGTGCTCGAGCTCCTCTGGCGAGGCGAGCAGCAGTGCGTTCCCCGCGCCGCGCAGCTTGAAGGAGCCGATCGGCTGGAGGTTCTCGAGTTTGAGGTAGATCTCCGCCGGAGCGTCCTCGAGCTCGAGCCGCACGAGCGGCGTGCGGACGATCGACCCGGCGAGTCGCTCGCGGGCGGCTTCGATCTCGGCCAAAGCGATCACAGCTCGACCTCGGTGCCGACCCCATCCTCGACCGCTCGTCGGTAGACGAGCCCGGCCGCCGCCGCATCTTCGACCGCATGCCCCATCGACTTGTAGATCGTGATCTGCTCCGGAGAAGTGCGACCTTCGCGCGTGCCGGCGAGGATCTCGCCCAGCTCGACGGCGTGACTTGGGTCGAGGCCCTGCAGCTCGTGCGCTCCCGCCGGGTAGGGCTCGAAGGCGACGCGCGACTCGACTGCGAGGAGGCCGCGGCCCATGACGGCCGGATCGAGCTCCGGACCTTCGCGGGAGGCTCCGACGGAGGTCACGTGCATTCCGGGCTCGAGCGATTCCGCGGAGAAGACCGGCTGCCCCGCATCGGTGCAGGCACAGACGACGTCCGCTCCGGCGACGGCCTCTTCGAACGAGACCCACGCGGTCCCGCCGACCTCGTCGGCGAGCGCCCGGGCGTGCTCAGCGCTGCGGCTCGCGACGCGCACCTCGGCGAACTCTCGCACGCACGTTGCCGCGTCGACGTGCGAGCGCGCCTGCACACCGGCCCCGAGGACAGTCAGTACGCGCGCGTCCGGCCGGGCGAGCACACGTGTCGCGACCGCCGACGCGGCACCGGTCCGCACGGCGGTGATCTCCGTCCCGTCCATGAGCGCGAGCGGCACCCCCGTCTTGTCGTCGAAGAGCGCGATCGTCGCCTGGTGGCTGGGCAACCCGATCTCGTGGTTTCCGGCGAAGACCGAGACGAGTTTCGTCTCGAGGATCCCGTCCGCGTAGCCGGGCATTGCCGCCAGCAGGCCCCGCTCCGTCTCGGCGGCGATGCGGGGCGGAACGGACGCACGGCCGGCGCTGAGCTCGACGAACACACCCTCGAGCGCGTCGAGGAGCTGGTCGAGATCGAGCAGGCGTCGAATGTCGGCGCGCGAGAGGACGAGCACGGTCAGGGCAGCATGCCGAGCGCCTGGAGGCCGTCGATCGGCTCCTGCGCGCTGCAGCTCCCGAAGCTGACGAAGAGCGCCCGGGCCTGCGCGACCTCGTAGGCTCCGGCCGTCCGCTCGCGCCAGCGAAAGGACTCGGCGGAGACGGCGAACGACTCGGGATCCTCGTCCGCGAGCGCCTCCTCCTCGTCGCCGAAGACGGCCGCGGCGAGCAAGTTCAGAAAGCCGTGCTCGTCGCCGTGGCGGAGCGGTTGGTGGAGGCCCGCCGTCGCCTTGAACGGAACCTCGAGCCGGCGGCACGCCTGGACGAGCTCCGCGAGCCTCGGCACGCTCGGCAGGACCGAGCCGCCGCAACGAACCTTCGCCCGGAGCCCGAGCTCACCGAGCTGGAGGATCCGGAACGAGACGTCGTCGCGGAGCGGCAGCTCGCAGTAGACCTCGGGCGCGGCGTCGAAGAGCACCTCGGGGTCGAGCCCGGACGCCTCGACGGCCTCGATCCGCGAGTCGGCCGGAGGAAGCTCGCGCGTGTCGAGTACGACCGAGAGCCGCAGCGGCTCATCATCGAGCTGGGCGAGCTTCGAGGCCGGGCAGACGAAGCGATTCACGATCCAGCCGGTGTCGCTCGCCCGCACGCGCCGGTGCTCGGCGAGTCCCTCGTCGAGCGGCAGCTCCTCCGGCGGAAAGGTCGGCGCGTGGTCGATCAGCCCGCCGAAGAGAGCGCGCCGCGCATCTGTCAACGTCTCGGTCAGCCCGCGGTGATGTAGTCGGTCAGGTACCGGATCTCGAAGCTCTGCTGCTTCGACTTGAACTTGACGACGTCGCCGATCGAGACGATCCCGACCACGTCGCCGCCCTGGACGACCGGAACGTGGCGGATGCGCCGGTCGGTCATCAGCGCCATGCACTCGTCGATCGACGTCTCCGGGCTGACGACGATCAGCGGCGACGACATGATCTCGCCGACCGTCACCTCGTCGCCGGTCGGCCCGTCGCGCGCGACCCGGCGCAGGTAGTCCCGCTCGGAGACGATGCCTGCGACCGCGCCGTCCTGCTTCACGAGCAGCGACCCGACGTTTGCGTCGACCATCCGCTTTACGGCCTCGAGCACGGGAGCGTCCGCATCGATCTCGAGCACGTCCTGGCCCTTGTCGCCGAGGATCTCCGATACGCGATTCAAGTCGCCTCCTTCCGCTGGCTGAGAAGACACCGGCAGCTTACGAGACAATGGGTACCCTGGCGTCCGAAATGCTCGACGGGAAGTGTGAATGCGGGGCGGTGCGCTACCAGGTGGCGGACGAGTTCCTGTACGCGTCGAACTGCCACTGCTCGCGTTGTCGCGCTGCTACCGGGTCGGCGTTCAAGCCGTTCGCTGGGATCGAGCGCGAGAAGCTCGAGCTGCTCTCCGGTGACGACGCGCTCCTAATCAACGGCGAGGAGGAGCTGAACGACACGCGCTGCGCGAGGTGCGGCTCGCTCCTCTACTCGGTTGTCCGGGGCGGCGAGTACGTCCACGTCGCGCTCGGCTCTCTCGTCGACGAGCCCAGCATGCGTCCGACGAAGCACATCTTCGTCGGCTCCAAGGCGCCGTGGTTCGAGATCACCGACGACCTGCCCCAGTTCGAGGAGCACGCGACGGCCTAGCCCGCCGATGAGTTCCCGGCGCGGCGGTGATCTGATCAGGGACTAGTCACGCGAGCGAGAGGAGTGCGAAGTGAGCGAGTCGCTGAAGAGCGTCGGCGCGATCACTCTGTTCGTCGAGGATCCGCAGCGGTCGAAGGCGTTCTACGAGAAGGTCTTCGAGGTGCCCATGATTTTCGAGGACGAGAACTCGGCCGTGTTGCAGTTCGAGAACACGATCATCAACCTGCTCGCGACGCCTGCGGCGCACGAGCTGATCGGGCCTGGAGCCGTCGGCGGGCCCGACGCGGGCGCGCGGGTGCAGTTCACGATCTGGGTCGAGGACGCGAACGCGGTCATCGCGGAGCTGTCGAACCGCGGCGTCGAGCTGCTCAACGGTCCGCTCGACCGGGAGTGGGGGATGCGCACCGCCGCGTTCACCGACCCCGACGGCCATGTCTGGGAGGTCGCGCAGAACCTCTCCGAGGGCTAGTGAAATGCCGCTGAGCCTCGCACAGGCCCACGTCCTGATCGCAGCCGCGCACGACCACGCAGTCGCCAACGGCTGGAAGATCGCCGTCGCCGTCGTCGACGAAGGCGGACTCCTCGTCGCGCTCGGGCGCATGGACGGCGCGTTCCCGCTCTCGGCGCAGATCGCCGAAGCAAAAGCAGCCGGCACAGCGCTGTGGCACCGCGACGGAGAGCAGCTTGCCACCAGCCGCGCGTCCCACGAGGGATTCTTCGACGCGGTCAGCAGGCTCGTCCGGCTGCCACTCATTCCAGGGCCCGGGCTCTGTGTTGAT
>Ga0307289_10000187_pt1 | contig 25673 bp, 29 predicted proteins | sample ER_DNA_143_FD_194483 | JGI IMG/M metagenome (GOLD analysis project Ga0307289, IMG submission 194483) | Bulk soil microbial communities from the East River watershed near Crested Butte, Colorado, United States - ER_DNA_143 | ecosystem: Environmental > Terrestrial > Soil > Floodplain | place...
GCCGTACGCGATCGGCTGGAAACCGTGCGAGATCACGTACTTGGTGACCGTGAAGTTGAGCGCCCAGAGAGTGACCGTCGCGAGCAGCATCACGTCGGCTAACTCGGGACGGCGCATCACTCCGAACCTACCCATTAGGCTTCTGCCCATGCCGGACAGGGAGCCGACCACCGACCAGATCGATGCGCTCGTCGGGCCGGCGACGCCGCACTTTGCCTACCAGCTGCGCGCCCGCGTCGAGGAGCTCGTGCTCGAGCTGCCCGAGGACCACGAGGTGCGGCGTTACGCCAAGGAGAAGATGGAGCTCCTCGACCGGCTCGGGCACGCCTCCACGAAGGCGGACGAGGGCCCGCGCGTGCGGCGAGACGTGCCCGGCTGGCAGGAGATCCCGAGCGCCGCGCGCGCCGACGAGCCGCTGCCGCCGAGGCAATGAGCTCGTTCGAAGGGGCGTCCGTGCTCGTCACGGGCGGTTCGCGCGGGATCGGCAAGGCGATCGCGTTGCGGTTCGCCGGACAGGGCGCCGCGCGGGTAGCGATCGGCTACCTCCGGAACGACCGCGCCGCGGAGGAGACGGCCGAGGAGCTGCGCGCGGCGGGCGCCGAGCCGCTGCTCTTGCGAGGCAGCGTCGCCTCCGAGCGGGTCGCGGCGGAGGCCGCAGAGCTGGGCCCGTTCGACGTGCTCGTCCACAACGCCGCGACGGGCGTGATCAAGCCCGCGCTCGAGACCGAGGACAAGCACTGGGACTGGACGCTGTCGGCCAACGCGCGGGCGCTGCTGACCCTGACGCGGGCGTGCGCACCGCAGATGGCGGAGGGCTCGTCGATCGTGGGCGTCTCGAGCCTCGGCTCGATCCGGGTGCTCGAGAACTACACGCTGGTCGGCGTCTCGAAGGCCGCGCTCGAGGCGCTCGTGCGCTACCTCGCCGTCGAGCTGGCTCCGCGCAAGATCCGCGTCAACGCCGTCTCGGCAGGCGTCGTCGAGACCGGCGCGCTCGAGCACTTCCCCAACCGCGACGAGATGATCTCGGCCGGGCTGAAGCGGACGCCGGCCGGGCGGCTCGTCGAGCCCGGCGACGTGGCGGACGCGGTCACGTTCCTCTGCTCGCCGGAGGCCGCGATGGTCTGCGGCCATACGCTGATCGTCGACGGCGGCTTCTCCCTCCTCGCCTGATGGAACCGACTGACTCGAACCTGCGCGCCTGGGAGGAGGCGCACAAGCGCATCCGCCGGTCGTCGACGCGTGGCTCGCGGACGCTCCCGAAGCCGGTGCGCGAGCGGCTGCCCGACATCGGCGGCCGGCACGTGCTGCACCTCGCCTGCGGAGCCGGGCGCGAGACCGCGGCGCTGATGAGCCTCGGCGCGCTCGTCACCGGGGTGGACTCGTCAGAGGAGACGGTGAAGGCGGCGCGCAAGCGCCTCCCCGACGCAGCGCTGGTGACCGCCTCGCCGGAGGCGCTGCCGGTCGAGCTGCGGCGCAAGCGCTTCGATGTTGTCTACCAGTCGTGGGGCGCCCTCGCGGAGATCGGGGACTTCGAAGGCTGGGCCGACGGGATCGCGTCCGCGCTCAAGAAAGGCGGCGTGCTCTTCCTCTACGACGAGCACCCGGTCGCCGCATGCCTCGACCAGATGCTGCACTGGCACGAGAGCTACTTCGAGACCTGGCCGCTCGGCCGGCTCGTGCACGCCCTCGGCGGCGCCGGGCTCGCGCTCGAGCGGCTAGAGGAGCTGCCCGACCCGAACCGCTGGGGCCGACGCGAGGTGCGGGTCCCTGGCGATCTGATCGTCGTCGCGCGGAAACCCTAGAAGCTGCGGAAGCGCGGGTCGAGCACGGCGCAGAACACGTCGACGAGCAGGCTGGCGGCCGTCGCGATGATCGATGCGCAGACGAGGACGCCTGCAGTCAGGGCGCCGTCCTCGTTGATGTAGACCGAGACAACCAACGTGTTGCCGAGACCGCGCAGGCCGAAGATCACCTCGACGAAGAGCGCAAACCCGATGCCGAACCCGAGGTCGCGGGCGACCCGCTTCGCGTAAACACCGCCGTAAAAGCGGCGGACGTCACGACGGACGAGGCTCGCCTCCTCCCCGGCTTCGATCCTGGTGCGGCGCTCGCGCTCCGCCTGCCCGAGGTCGTGCCGCAGCATCCGCGAGTAGACGGCGGCGTAGAACACCGTCAGCGTGACCGCCGGCCAGACGAGGTGCGCGATCCATTCGACCGGGCCGTGGCACTGGCCCGCCGGAGCCGAGACCAGTGGGCAGTACCCCTCGGCGCGGAGCAGATGGAGATCTCCGGCGAGATAGCCGCCGATCAGGAGCCCGGTCCACAGAGGCAGCAGCGACGCGCCGAGAAACTCGAACGCACGCACCGACCCCCGCGCCCCGCGGCGCCGGCGGGCGAGCAGCGCAAGCGGGACTGCGACCAGGAGCGTGAAGACGGCCGTCACCAGCAGCAGCGAGAGCGTGACGGGCGCCGCGTGCCAGACGAGCGAGCTCACGCTGATCGGCTCGGACGGCGGGTTGGTCGCAGCTGTGTGACCTTGCGAGCCACGCAGCGCGCCCCACAGAAACGCGGGGTAGCCAGGCTGATGATGGAAGTCGCCCGCCACCCAGATGCCGACGTACGCAATCGAGACGAAGGCGAACAAGACGCCGGCGGCCCAGGCCGTCCGCACCAGCAGGTAGCGGCGCAGCGTCACGAGGTCATTCTCGGCGCCGGTTCGGAAGTAGGGGTTCCGGGCGACCTGCTCGTGGTCGCCCGGAACCCTGCGTCCGCTTCCTTACTTCCGGTGCTTGACCCGGACGATGAAGCGGCGGACCGCCTTGTTGCCGGCCCGGTCGTGGGCCCGGCAGGTGACGCGCGTACGCCCGAGGCGGAAGAAGCTGCCCGAGCGCGGAGTGCAGCGCACCCCGACCTTGCCGTCGTGGTTGTCCTTCGCGCGGATGCGGAAGGAGACCTTGCGGCCCTTGAGGCTCGAGGTGGTGGTGCTGATCATCGCCGGGGCGAGGATCGTCGGCGGGATGGTGTCGATCACCATCACGATCTCGCGGAACTGGTTCGGCGCGAGCACGAAGGTGATGGTCGCCTGGCGGTTGCCGCCCGCCGAGACGTTGAGCGTGTAGTAGGAGCTGCTCGGGTGGTCCTGCTCGGTCGCCGGCAGCTTCTGGTTTTCGTACTGGAACCTGATCGTCTGGCAGCTGGTCGGTGGGTTGATCGTCTGCAGCGAGAGGCTCTTGATGTTGAGGTTGACGTTCGGAGAGGTGCCGACCGACCGCAGCTGCAGGTCGATCGGCGTCGTCACCGGGTTGCCCGCGTTGTCCTCGACGAGGACGCGGATCCCGCGGCCGACCGCCTCGCCACAGAGCGGCACCTGGCGCTCGACGGTCAAGGTGCCGAGCGGCACGCCGTCGAAGGGCAGGTTGTCGCGCACCGTGAGGGTGCCCGTGACCTTGCGTGCCGGGGTCGTCGGGCGGAAGGTGACCGGCTCGAGCAGGCTGGTGCCCTGTGCGAAGCGGTCGGGTGGGCTCGAGGCGCCGGGGCCGGAAAAGGCGGGGCTGCCGCTGAAGCCGACGAGGTCGGCGATCAGCTCGGCCTGGCCGGTGTTGGTGAACGTCTCGGTCTGGGTGGCCCCACAGAAGATCCCGCAGTTGGGGTCGTAGACGGTCGGCCCGAAGGTGAGCGTGGCCGGAGCAGCCGTGATCGCCGGCAGCAGGCCCTCACCGGTGAGCGAGACCGCCTGGCTCGGGTTGGCCGGATCGTCGCTGTTGACCGTCAGCGTCGCGCTCCGTGCCCCGCCGAGTGGCGGGTTGAAGCGGACAGTCAGCTCGATGTGGTTGCCCGAGCCGATCGTGAACGGAGTCGCGGGCGCGCCCACGATCGTGAAGTCGCCCGGGTTTGCCCCCGTGATCGGGAGCGAGGTGATCGTCAGGTCGCAGAGGATGCAGGACGACTGGTTGGTGATCGTCACGATCCTGTCGATCTGATGCGGGGTCGTTCGGTTGTCGACCGGCACACCGCCGAAGTCGATCGCGCTGGTGTCGAGCGAGCCATGCGGGACACCGGGGATTCCGGTTGCCGCCAGGTCGACGGTGGGATTGTCGGGGTCGTCGCTCGAGATCCGCAACGTGCCCGTGCGCGGCGTCGCGTTCGAGTTCGCAGGCGGCGCAAAGCGGACGGTGTAGACGAGGCTGTCGTTCGGCTGGATCGTCTGCGGCACGCCCGGGTTCGGGAGCACCGAGAAGGCCGGGTCGGAACCGCCCAGCATGGCGACGTTGGTGATCGTCAGCGCCGCCAGGCCGGTGTTCGTGACCGTGATCTCACGCGTTGCCGACGTGCCGCGGGCGACGGTGCCGAAGTCGAGCGAGCCGCTGACGGCGATCTTGCCCGTCACGCCCGTGCCGCTGGCCGGCAACTGGTAGTCCGGCTGGGTCGGGTCGTCGCTCTGGATGTGGAAGATCGCCGACAGGTTGCCGCGCGTGGTCGGCGCGAACTGGATGGTGAAGTCGAGCTCTTCGCCCGGCTGGATCGTCGTCGGCGTCGGCGGCGTCGGGAAGATCGTGAACGACGGGTCGCCGGAGAGCTTGCTGATCCCGGAGATGTGGAGATCGGTCGTGCCGACGTTGAAGACCTGCACGATCCGCGTCGCCCGCTGGCCGACGCCGACGTTGCCGAAGCCGAGGTCGGTGTTGACCGCGAGCACCGGTCCGGTCGGGGCCGTCAGCTCGAAGGAGCTACGGCCGTAGGTGCCGACGCGCAGGACCGGCGGGTCGGCGCCGTAGTCGAGCGCGAGCTGGGTGCTGTCGACGGTCGGGAGGCCGACCCCGAGGCGTTGCCACGTCTGCCCGTTGTCGAGCGAGCGCATCACGCCGGCGTCGTTCGAGACGATGATCGAGTGCGGCGAGGTGCCGGGGTCGATCACGACCGAGTGCGTCGGCAGGTCGGGGTAGTTGGCCGCGCCGCCGCCCGCGAGGCCGCTGACGTCGGTCCAGGTGGAGCCGTTGTCGGTGGTGCGGAAGACGTGCTTCGTCCGGGTGGTCGCCGGGTTGGCCGAGGTGAAGCCCTCGTAGGTCGCGACCGCGACCTGCGTGTTCGACGGGTCGATCGCGATCTCGCTGATCGCGCTCCCGGGGTTGCCGGTGACCGTCACCGGCGTCCATGTGGCGGAGCTTCCCTGCAGGGCGTCGGCGGTCCGCTGGATGGTGCCGTCGTTGAAGCCGACCCAGAGGACGTTGGAGTCGAGCGGACTGGTCGCCACGGCCGTGATCCGGGCCGGGCCAGCGTTCGAGGTGGCGAACGTCTTCATGATCGAGAAGCTGCTGCCGTTATCGCTGCTGCGGAAGAGGTTCACCTGGATCGTCACCGGAGGCCCGCCGCCGAGGTTGGTGATCCCGCCGAAGTAGGCGATCCGGTTGCCCGGCGTGCGGTCGGCGCAGCGCGGGTCGAAGGCGGGGTTGCGAAGGCTCGTACCGGCGGGGAAGCCTCCGCCGCCGCCCCAGGTGTTGCCGCCGTTCGTGGTCTGCGAGTACCCGCCGTTGTCGGTGCCGATCACGTGCTGCGGATCGCACCAGTCGACCGCGACCAGGCCGCCGTCGCCGTCGATCCCGAGGTGCCAGTCACGGCCGCTGTCGCCCGGCCGGTGACCGATCGAGCCGGTGTCCTGGGTGCCGGTGTAGGCGTAGACGTTGTTGGTCGACGAGCCGCGGCCGATGTCGAGCCCGCGGAACAGATTGGTGCTGACCGTCTCGTTCAGGTTGTCCCAGGTCCCACCGGCGTCGTCACTGCGCGCGACTCCGCCGTCATTGCCGACCCACACGCGTGTCTCGGGGCCGAGCGACGGGTGTGTCGAGGGACTGAACACGATCGCGTGCTCGTCCCAGTGGATCTTGTTGTCGCTGACGGCGTTGAACGGGCCCGCGCCGCCGTTGCTCGAGTAGAAGAGCCGCTGGAAGCCGATGTAGACCTTGTTCGCATCGGCCGGGTCGACGCCGATCGTCTGGTCGTAGCCGCACTGGCAGCCGGTCGCGGCTGCGAAGGCCGACCCAGCGCCGGTTCCCTGCGCGGTCCAGTTTCCGCCGCCGTCGGTGGAGACATAGAGGTTGTTGTAGTTGCAGCCGCTCGGCTGCGGCCCGGTCGACGGGCAGGCGGTGCCGCCGCCGACGCTGGCGTAAATGGTCTGGTTGTTCGGGCTCGTGGACTGCGAGAAGGAGATGAAGTTGAAGTTCGCGGTCGGCGCGCCGTTGGTGTTGGTGAAGAGGTTCGCGCCCCACGTCGAGCCGCCGTCCGTCGACTGGAAGATGCCGCTGCCGTTGACGGAGGCGAACACGGAGTTGGCCGTCGTCGTATCGAGGTGGAGGTCGCTGATGCTGCCGCCCAGGACCGGCGAGCCGTTCGTGAAGCTCGGCGCCGTGCCGAAGTTCGTCCCGCCGTCGATCGACTTGAAGAGCCCGTTGTTCGTCGCGACGAGCAGGACGTTGGCTGCGGGCGAAGCCATGCGGTTGATCCCGCGCGAGCCGAAGACGGACTTGCCCACATTCGTCCAGGTCTGGCCGGCGTCGACCGACCGGTAGACGCCTGTGGGGTTGAAGTAGCCGTTGTTGAAGAGGTTGCCGGTGCCCGCGTAGACGATCGACGGGTTGCCGGCGTCGAGCGTGACGGCGCCCATCGAGTTCGACGGCATGAAGTCGGTCATCGGCGTCCAGTGCGCACCGCTGTCCGTGGTCTTCCAGATGCCGCCGTCGTTGTTGGACTGGTAGACGACCTGGTCGGTCGTCCCCCGGGGGTCGATCGCCAGCTCGGTGATCATGCCCGCATCGGGGCCCGTGCCCTGGAAGTTCTGCTCGGCATCGATGCGCAGCGGCTCGGGGCCGTACTGCACCCACTGCGCGCCCGTGATCGCGCTTGCGGGGGAAGCTGAGGACGGGTTGGCCAGCGCGCTCCCTTTGACCGAGGCGGCGCCGCGCCAGGCGGACGAGATCGGTAGCCGCTGAGCCTGCGCGATGCCCTTGTGCAGCAGGTCCGGCCGGTAGCGGCCGGTTCCGTCGCTGTGGATCTCGCGAAACTGCTTCTGGCTATCGGCCCGGATCTGCTGCTCGTTACGCAGGCCCGTGAACAGCGGCGCGTCGCCCGCGACCACCGTCTTGCCGACGACGGCGACCGCCACACAGGCGAGCGCAAAGATGATCGCGACGCGAAAACCGCGTCGCTTCTGGATGTCTCGAAGCTTTGTCATCGATCTCTCCCTCTCTCTCCCCAGGTCCCCCGCCCCAGGCGGCGGCCGGGGCTGGGAGTCACGCTAAGCGCCGTACGCGGCGGCCGCATCAGGCAGGCGCCCGGTCTTCAGCTCGGGCAGACGCCCTAGGGAAAGGCTTGCGCGCCGTGGCTCGATGGAGTACAACCGGCTTGGGCAAGGGGCCGGAGGAGGAGTCATCCAACGGAACGGGGCAGGTAAGGGAATCCTGGTCGTCGACGACGATGCGGACTTTCGCGCGCTCGTCGTGTCGGCGCTCGCACAGGCGGGGTTTGAGCCGCTCGAGGCGGCGACCGGAGCCGACGCGCTCGACTGCGCTACGCGGAAGCGGCCAAGCCTGGTGGTTCTCGACGTGCGCTTGCCGGATCTCTCCGGCTACGAAATTTGCCGGGAGCTGCGTGACCGCCTCGGGGCCTCGGTGCCGGTGATGTTCGTCTCAGGCGAACGCATCGAGTCGTTCGACCGGGTCGCGGGCTTGCTCGTCGGAGGCGACGACTACCTCGTCAAGCCGTTCGAGCTCGACGAACTGGTGGCGAGGGCAAGGCGGCTCGTCGAGCGGCCGCGCGGCTCGAAGCAGTCTCCGTCTCTGACGGGACGAGAGAGCCAGGTGCTCGCGCTGCTGGCCGATGGGTTGACCCCGACCGAGGTGGCGCAGGACCTGATCATCAGCCGCAGCACCGTCGGCACGCACATCGAGCACATCTACGAGAAGCTCGGCGCCCGCACGCGCGCTCACGCGGTCGGTATCGCTTTCCGCAGCGGCCTGCTCGAGCGCTAGGAGGGCTTGGCGGAATAGCGCTCGTCGCCGGGGCGCGATGCTCGTTCCGAGACAAGGACGCAGGGAGCGTTCGTACCGTGAGGTACGGGCGCGACTGAGGACGTAGCCTCGGGGCGAGCAGCGCGTTCCGGCGGCACAGCCGGTATTTCGTCAAGCCCTCCTAGTAGACAGCGCCGTTGCGGCCGGGGAGGATCCGCCCGAACGTGTCCGCGGCGATGTAGCCGGCGATCTTCGGGTTCTCCTGCAGCCGGCGCAGCGAGTACGCGTACCAGTGCCTCCCGAACGGCGTGTAGATCCGTAGCCGATGGCCGCTCCGGACGAGCTCGTCGCCGAGCGCCGGCCGCACCCCGAGCAGCATCTGGAACTCGTACTCCTCGCGGCCGAGCCCTCGCTTGGCGACCAGCCCCCGGCCCTGCTCGACGAGCCACTCGTCGTGGGTCGCGATCCCGACGTAGCAGCCCAGCTCGAGCAGCTGCTCGAGCGCCTGCACGAAGCTGGCGCGGATCGAGTCGAAGTCGCGGTAAGCGATCTCCGCCGGCTCGATGTAGATGCCCTTGCAGAGCCGGACGTTCGGCCGCAGCTCGGCCAGCTCCGCCAGGTCGGCCAGCGTCCGCTTCAGCCGGGCCTGCAGGACGATGCCGACGTTCTCGAACCCCGAGTCGCGCAGCTCGCGGTAGGCCCGCAGGGTGTCGTCGGTCGTGGAGGCGTCCTCCATGTCGATCCGGACGAAGTTCCCGCGCGAGGCAGCGTGGCGAACGACGGCCAGCAGGTTCTCCCGGAAGAGGTCGTAGCCCAGCTTCAGCCCGAGCGCCGTCGGCTTGACGCTGACGTTCGAGTCGAGCTTCCCCCGCTCGAAGGCGTCGATGGCCCCGCGGTAGGCGTCTGCGATCGCCCGAGCCTCGTCCGGGCTGGCGGTCTCCTCGCCGAGCACGTCGAGCGTCGCCAGCTTGCCCTCGTCGTTCAGGCGCCGGACGACGACGAGCGCATCGTCGAGATCCTCACCCGCGATATAGCGCTCCGAGATGCGGCGCACGATGGTCTTCGGCACCGCCGGCAGGAAGCGGACGATCGCGGAGTCGACCAGGCTCACAAGCGGGGTGATTCTACGAGCGCTTCTCTTCGCGCCGCTCGAACTCGCGCATCAACCGGCGCAGGAGCGCGTTCAGCTGCTGCTTTTCCTTCACGCTGAGCGCCGCCGCCACGAGCGACTCCTTCTCGGCCTGCGCGCTCACCGACTGCTCCCAGGCGGTGCGGCCCGCATCGGTGAGCTCGACGAGGACGCCGCGGCGGTCGTCGGGGTCGGGCAGGCGCCGCACGAGCCCGGCCTCCTCCAGCCGGTCGAGCCGGTTCGTCATCGCGCCGCTCGAGAGGTCGGCCCGCTTAGCCAGCTGCCCGACGGGCTTGCGATGCGGCGGCCCCGCGAGCTCCAGGTGCCCGAGCGCCTTCCACTCGCCGTCGGTGAGGCCGAAGTCCGCGAGCGTCTCGTCGAGCATCCGGCTGAAACGCCGCCGCAGCCCGTTGATCCGGTCGACGATGCCCTCCACTTCGAGATCGACGGCGCCCGGCAGCTGGGTCTCTTCAAGCCAACGGTCGACGTGGTCGCGCTCGTCGCTCACAGGCGGATTCTGGAGCAAGAATGTCTTGACGTCAAGATTGTTGAAGTGTAACCTTCTCCTTCGAGGTCGAGATACTTTAGGTCGAAAGGAGCCACCGGGATGATCGAGCACGAGATCCACGTAGCTGCCGCCCGCGAGCGGGTGGCTCGACTGAGCAGCGACTGGTCCCCGGTCCCGAAGCCGCGCCGACGCGTTCGCCTGACGCTCGGCCGCTGGCTGATCGGGGCCGGTCGCCGGCTCACCTCGGAGCCGGGCTCAGGTCTCGCGCATGAAGCCCTGCCGCGCTGCTGAGACCAGCGCGACGGCTTCAGGAAACAAGACGCGCATCGCATCGCGCAACGCGATCGCCTGCTCGTCTGCGCTGCCGCTGCCCTGAATCTGCTGCAGCGCCGCGGCGGTCAGCTCGACGGCGGTGTTCAGCGTCAGCGTGGCGAACTGCTCGCGCTGGGCTTCTTGGACGCTCTCGGCCTGCTGCTCGGCGAACTCGCGCAGGCTCCGCATCAGATCCTCGGGGTCGCCGCCGAAAGGGAAGCCTTCCATGCGGCCAGACTAGCTCAGGGGCAGCTTGTAGCAGCGCTCGACATCGCGGACGAGCTCCTCGACCGTGCCGGCGGCGCCTTTGACCGCCTCGGCGACGTTCGGGCCCGCGTCTGCGCCGAGGTCGTCGAGCAGCGCCGGGGTCGCCACCCGGGCCGAGTCCGGCTCGACGCCGGCAGCATCCTCAGCCACCTCGCAGAGCGCCGCGATCGAGACCGCGTCTCGGACGAGCGCGCGGTCGGAGACGGGCACGCCAGTCGCGTCGAGCACCAGCCACCGGGTCGCGTCCTCGGCGCCGTAGGCGCAGACGTAGAGGCGAAGCCCGTTCGCCGGCTCCGCGGGGACGATGCCGGCCACCTCCTCTCCCTCCGCCGCTTGCCGCGCCGCGGCTTCGGCGATCCTCCGCAGGTCGCGATCGAGGTCCATCCCGGCGAGCTTAATCTCGCCGGCGTTTGTCGTATCTTCACAGCTCGCGAGCGGCAGAGCGAGGAGGCAGGCGGGGCAAATGCTCGTGTTCATAGGCAAGCGGTTGCTGGGGGCGGTGCTGCTCGTGTTCGCGGTGACCGCGATCACCTTCGTGATGTTCTTCGTGCTCGCCGGCTCGCGGAAGACCGTCGGCGGAGGCGCCGGCTTCGCTGGGCACTCGCAGTTCGACACCAGCGGCTCGCTGCCGACGCAGTACCTCCGGTTCGTTGGCAACATCGTGCTCCACGGCGAGTTTCCGTACTCGCCGCGCCTGCACGAGTCCGTGGGCACGGAGATCCGCCGAACCCTTCCCGTCACGGCCTCGCTCGTGATCGGCGGGACGATCCTCTTCCTCCTGATCTCGTTCCCGATCGCGCTGCTCTCGGCGATGAAGCCGCGCTCGCTGCTCGACCGGGGGCTGATGCTCTTCGTGCTCATCGGCCTCTGCTGCCACCCAGTCTGGCTCTCGCTGATCTTCTCGTACGTCTTCGGCGTGAAGCTGCACTGGTTCCCGGTGGCCGGCTACTGCGACCTGACGTACGACCCGCAGACCTCCGCCCAATGCGGCGGCCCCCGCTACTGGGCCTACCACATGATCCTGCCCTGGCTGACGTTCGCCTTCCTCTTCACGGCGCTTTACTCGCGCATGATCCGGGCGAGCCTGCTCGAGTCGATGAGCGAGGACTGGGTGCGCACCGCGCGCGCGAAAGGGGCCCGGGACTCGCGCGTGATGCGCTCCCACGTCCTGCCGAACGCCCTGCTTCCGGTGGTGACGATGCTGGGGATGGACGTCGGCGTGGCCTTTGCCGGCGCGCTCTTCATCGAGCAGATCTTCCAGCTCCCGGGGATGGGGCAACTGCTGGTGCAGTCGCTCGCCGCCGCAGACCTCCCGATGATCCTGGGGATCGTGCTCGTGGTGAGCGTCGTGGTCGTGCTCGTGAACCTGATCGTCGACCTCCTCTACCCGTTGATCGACCCACGCGTCCGCTTTGGCGGCAGCAAGGGCGACAGCACCACGTCTTCTCGCGGACTGCGCCGCGAGCTCCGCGCGCAGCGGCACCAGGCGACCGAGCCTGCCGGCTGAGGCACGAGCGGCGAGCTTAGACTCACCGCGTGGCAGAGACCCGGACCGGGATCGCGCGCGGGCTCTTCGCGCCGCTCGGGCCGACATACGACCGCTATGCGAACGTGCTCTCGTTCGGACAGGACCCGCGCTGGCGGCGCTTCCTCGTCTCGCGCCTACCGGTCGGGCCCGAGGACACGGTGCTCGACGTCGCCTGCGGCACCGCAGCCGTCTCGCTCGAGCTTGTCCGGCAGACGGGCTGCGCCGTGGTCGGTGTCGACCAGAGCGCCGAGATGCTCGCCGAGGCGCGGCGGCGAATCGTGCTCGCGGCCGCGACCGAGCACGTGCGGCTGGTCGAAGCCTCCGCCGAGCAGCTGCCATTCGACGACGGCTCCTTCGACGGCCTGACCGCCGCCTACCTACTCCGCTACCTGAACGACCTGCCCGCGGGGCTGCGCGAGCTTGGCCGTGTGCTGCGTCCGGGCGCAACGGCCGCGCTGCTCGACTTCGGCGTCCCGCCGCAGCCGGTACCACGGGTCCTCTGGGATCTCTGGGTCGACATCGGCCTGCCGCTCGCGGGTCGGGCGATCTCTTCGGGCTGGCACGAGGTCGGGCGCTTCCTCGGCGGCAGCATCCGCGACTTCGACGACCGCTGGCCGGTTTCGCGGCTGCTGGCGACGATGCGCGAGGCCGGCTTCGAGGACGTGCAGGCGCGGCGCCTCAGCCTCGGCGGCTGCACGGTCGTCTGGGGCCGGCGCGCGTGACCGAGGCGCGGCCGGCCTTCTATGCGCTCGCCCCCGGCGGCTGGCGCGACTACGTCACGCTGCTCCACCCGCCCTACACCGCCTGGCACCTGAGCTACGTCGCGATCGGCGCCTGCCTCGCGCCGAAGCTCTACGAAGGCCGGCTCGCAGCCGCCCTGGTCGCGTTCTTCCTCGCCCTCGGGATCTCCGCCCACGCGCTCGACGAGCTGAACGGAAGGCCGCTGCAGACGCAGATCCCCGAAGGCGTGCTCGTCGGCCTGACGATCGTGCCCCTGGCCGGAGCCGTGGCGCTCGGGATCGGGGGCGCGCTCGCCTTCAACGGCTGGCTGCTGGTCTTCGTGGCCGTCGGCCTCGCGCTCGTGCCGGTCTACAACCTCGAGCTGTTCGGCGGCGCGATCCACAACAGCGCCGGCTTCGCGCTCGCCTGGGGCGCGTTCCCGCTCCTGACCGGCTACTTCGCCTGCGCGGGAACGATCACGTGGACGGCCCTGCTCGCGGCGGCCTACGCGACGCTGATGAGCTATGCCCAGCGCGCGCTCTCGACTCCTGTGCGCCACCTCCGGCGCCGTGTGGCAACCGTCGGCGGCATGATCGAGCTGCGAGACGGCAGCCGCGAGCCGGTCACGACCGAGACACTGGTCGCCGGGCCCGAGCGCGCGCTGCTGGCGCTGGCCGCGGCCAACGTCGCCCTGGCGGCCGCCCTGCTCGTGCTCAGGCTGGCGTAGCATGCGGCTCGTGCGCGCGGAGGTCCTCGAGCTCGTCTTCGCGGGAGCGGTCGTGACGGTCTTCGCGTCGGGCGTCGCCGTCGTCTTCGGCCGCGTCTCCCGCTCGACGCTGGCCGCCCTGGCCGCGATCGTCGGCGCCGCCGCAGCGGCCGCCTGGGTCGTCTTCGCGCTCGAGCCCACAAGTGAGCTCGCCGTCGCGGCGGGCGGGATCACCGTTTGCGCCGCCCTCCAGCTCGGCGTGCTCGTGCTGCGACGGCTGGTCGCGCAGGCCCTTCAGGTCGACCGCCGGCTCGACGAGGCGGAGGCTCGCTTCGACGCGCTCGTCTCGGCTGAGGTCGAGACCCGCGCCGCGGAGCTCGAGCGCACACTCTCGCGCGCCCGTGCCGACTCGCTCTCGAAGCTCGTCGCCGAGGAGCGGAAGATCGGCGAGACGCGCCGCGCCGCCCTCGCCGAGCAGGAGCACGCCGCGGGCGCGGAGCTGAGCGAGGCGCTGGCGAAGGTCGAGCAGCGCGTGGCTCACCGGGTCACGGAGCTGAACGCCGACCTCGAGCGGACGGAGCGCGGGCTCGCGTCACAGCTCAAGACGCTCGGCGAGCGTCAGCGGCAGCTGATGGCCCAGGCCGAGTCGCGGCTCGAGCTCGACACGGAACGGCTAGACGCCGCCAGCGAGGCGCAACGCGAGCGGCTGACCGCGCTCGAGACGCAGTTCGCGCGCGCGGCGGGCGAGCTCTCGCAATCGTCCCAGGAGCAGCTCGAGGCGCACGAGCGCGACCGGCGCCGCGCGTTGCACGAGGTGGCCGAGCGCCTGCGCCACCGGGAGCGGGAGCTGCGCGACCGGATCGGCGCGGAGGAGGCCGAGGCGATCCAGCGGATCCAGGCGGGCTTCGCCGACATCGAGCGCCGCCAGCTCGACCAGCTGAAGCGCGTCGTCGAGCGGACCGCAGACAGCTTCTCCGAGGCGGTCTCCAAGCAATTCGCAGAGGCGATCCGGAGCGCGCGAGACGACGCGGCGCAGCGCCTCTCGCGCGAGCTGGAGCGCGCCGTCAACCACTTCGCCAAGGAAGCGCAGGGGGTCCTGGCCGAGCGGCTCGCGCACGTGGCCGACGCCGGCGGCCAGCGGCTCGAGCGCAAGCTCTCGCAGATCGGCTCGACCCTCGAGCACGAGCGCGACGAGCTGGTCGCGGAGCTCCAGCGGCGCGTGAGCGACGCGGAAGTCCAGCTGCGCTCGCAGGTGCAGTCGCTGGCGGCCGATGCCGAGGCGGAGCGAACGGTCCTGAACGCGCGGCTCCAGGATCTCCAGCGACGGATCGACGAGGCGCTCTCCGAAGCAGGCTCGCGCCTCGCGCCCACGTTTCGCGGCGGTTGACGTGGCGCAAACTTCCAGGAGAAGGGTTCGTCTATGACAGAGCGAACTACCCGGACGCCGATGACGCAGATCGCCGAGACACCCAGGGACGAACAGGCGAAAGTCGAAAGCTGGCGGCTGCACGTGCTGATGGAAGCCGGGTTTCCGCTCCCGCTGGCCGAGAAGATCGCCCACAGCGACGCCGACCTGCACCACGCGGTCGACCTGCTGCACCTGGGCTGCTCGCCCGAGACGGCCGCAGAAATCCTGATCTAGCGCTCGGCTCTATCCTGGCCTCGTGAAGGTCGAGGCGATCGAATACGGAGACCGCAAGGTCTACTCCGTCGGCGCCTTCAACCGCGGCGTGGCGTCCTGGCTGCAGCGGCTGCCGACGGTCTGGGTCGAGGGCGAGGTGACCGAGTTACGGCGCTCCGACCGCTGGGCCAGCGTCTTCTTCACGCTCAAGGACCCGCAGGACGGCTCGTGCCTCGGCGTCTCGATCGCGCGCGGGCAGTTCGACGCGCTGCGGCTCGAGCTCGCCGACGGCGACCGCGTGCACGCCTACGGCAGGCCGGAGCTGTTCGAGGCTCGCGGCGAGTTCCGCTTGCGCGCGCTCTCGCTGGAGCGCTTCGGCCTGGGCGACCATCTCGCCGCGCTCGAGCGGCTGAAGACGAAGCTCGCGGCCGAGGGCCTGTTCGCCGCCGAGCGCAAGCGGCCGCTGCCGCTGCTGCCCGCTCGCATCGGGCTCGTGACCGGGAACGACGCCGCCGCCAAGCGCGACGTCCTGACCGCGGTCACGACTCGCTTCCCGCCGGCCAACGTGCTCGTCGCGGAGACCTACGTCCAGGGCCCGCGCGCCGCCGGCGCGGTGGTCGAGGCTCTGCGCGCGCTCTGCCGCGAGGGTGTCGACGTGGTCGTGGTGGCGCGAGGGGGCGGCAGCTTCGAGGATCTGCTGCCGTTCAGCGACGAGCGGCTCGTGCGCGCGATCGCCGACTGTCCCGTGCCGGTGGTGAGCGCGGTCGGCCACGAGCAGGACACGCCGCTCTGCGACCTCGCCGCCGACGTGCGCGCCTCCACCCCGAGCGTCGCCGGCCGGCTCATCGTGCCCGACCTCGCGCAGCTGCTGGAGCGGCTCGATCGCTCGCGCGCCGGGCTCGAGCGAGGCGCGCGCCGGAGCCTCGAGCGCGAGCGGCGCCGCCTCGACGGCACGCACGAGCGGCTCGCCCGCGCGCCGCGCCTGCTGCTCGAGCGCCGCCGCGCCAAGCTGGAGCACAGCGCAGGCCGCCTGCGAACGCTCTCGCCGAGGGCCACCCTCGAGCGCGGGTACGCGATCGTCCGCACGGGCGAGGAGATCGTCCGTTCCGGCAAGGCTGTCGAGGCGGGCGAGCGCGTCGACGTCGAGCTCGCCGAGGGCGGCTTCGGCGCGCGCGTCGAGGAGACGAGCTGACCTTCGAGGAAGCGCAGCGGGAGCTGGAGGCGATCGTCCAGCGCCTTGAGAGCGGCGAGGCGCCTCTCGACGAGGCGCTCAAGCTCTGGGAGCGCGGCGAGGAGCTGTACCGCTTCTGCAAGGAGCGGCTCGACACTGCCGAGGGCAAGATCGAGGAGCTGGCGAGTCGCGCCGAAGCGGCAAAGCCTTAGTATTTGCGCGTGGCCGAAGCACCAGCCGAGCTCCTCCAGCGTGTCCCGCTGTTCGCCGACTTCGAGCGCGGCGAGCTCGAGCGCCTCGCGCGGTCCTTCAAGGAGCGCACCTTCGAGGCCGGCAGCGCCGTCGTCGACGAAGGCAAGACCGGCGCCGGCTTCTTCGTGATCGAGAGCGGCGAGGCCTCCGTCTCGGTCCGTGACAGCCTGCGCGCAAAGCTCGGCCCCGGCGACTACTTCGGCGAGATCGCGCTGATCGACGAGGGCGCCAGGAGCGCAACGGTCACCGCCGACAGCGAGCTGCGGTGCTGGGGCCTCACATCCTGGGAGTTCCGTCCTCTCGTCGAGGGGAACGCGGCGATCGCGTGGAAGCTCTTGGAGACGATGGCCAAGCGGCTGCGCGCCGCGCAGAGCTGATCGCGCACGAGGTCTCGGACGCAGCGCTCGTCGCACGCTGCCGTGCGGGCGACGACGACGCCTGGCGCGAGCTGGTCGACCGTTTTTCGCGCTACGTCTACGCGATCGCGGTACAGGGCTTCCGACTCGGCCAGCAGGACGCGGAGGATGTCTTCCAGGACGTGTTCGCCCGGGTCTACGAGCGCCTGGGCTCGCTCCGCGACGACGAGGCGGTGCGGCCCTGGATCGCGCAGCTGACGCGCAGGGTCTGCATCGACCGGCTCCGCTCGGGCGCGCGTGAGTCGGACGCCGATATCGACGACCTGCCCGAGCTGCCCGCGGAGGACGCGCTGACCGCGCTCGAGGAAGCCTTCGACGTGCACGAGGCGATGGCCGAGCTGCCCGAGAACTGCCAGCAGATCCTCGATCGTTTCTTCGCTCGTGACGAGAGCTACCGGACGATCGGCGACACGCTCGGGCTGCCCGCCGGGACGATCGCCAGCCGCCTCTCGCGCTGCCTCGACAAGCTCCGCGACGCCTTCGAGGGAAGAAATCCTCCGCCTGCCCCGTCCGGTGGACAGGTGACGTGATGAGCAACTACGACCACGAGCAACTTTCACGGCTGATCGGGATGCTGCCGCCGGCTCCCGAGGCTTGGGTGCAGGCAGCGCAGGAGCTGCCGGCCGCGAGGCGCGGGCTCGACCAGCTCGTCGCACGGGCCGAGGCCGACGCGGCCTACCGCGCCGAGGTGCTCGCCGATCTCGAGCGCGCGCTGCAGGCCGAAGGCGTCGAGCCGCAGCCTCGGGTGGTCGCAGAGCTCCGCCGCCTCTTGGCGGACGACTGAAGGTCCCGTTAGGTTCAGCGGGTGAGCGAGCCCGCAGACCTTCCGGCCTGGAGCCTGCCCGCCGGGGCGGGCGAGCGGATCTCGATCGGCGTCGAATGGCCTGAGCGCGTCACGCGCGACTGGGCCTTCGGCGGCGCGACCGGCAAGGGCGTCCGCGTCTGCATCCTCGACAGCGGGATCGAGGCGGGCCATCCGCAGGTGGGCGAGGTCAAGGGCGCAGTCGCCTTCCACCGCGGCGAGGACGACGAGATCGAGCGCGTGGACGACACCGAGGGCGACCTCTGTGGCCACGGCACGGCGTGCGCCGGCATCGTCCGCAGCCTCGCGCCCGAGTGCGAGCTCTACAGCGCGCGCGTGCTCGGTGCCGGCTTCAAGGGCAGCGGCCCGGTGCTGCTCGAGGGCCTGCGCTGGGCGGTCGAGGAGGAATTCGACGTGATCAACATGAGCCTCTCGACCACGAAGCGCCAGTTCGCCGAGCTGCTGCACGAGCTGGCCGACAAGGCGTACTTCAACAACACCGTCCTCGTCGCGTCGGCCCACAACATGCCGGTCGAGAGCTACCCGTGGCGCTTTTCGTCGGTGATTTCGGTCGGCAGCCACGAGGAGCCGGAGCCGACGACGTTCTTCTACAACCCCTCGCCTCCGGTCGAGTTCTTCGCGCGCGGCGTGGGCGTCGAGATCGCCTGGCTCGGCGGCGGCACGATCCTCTCGACCGGAAACAGCTTCGCCACGCCGCACATGAGCGGGATCTGCGCGCTCGTGCTCTCGAAGCACCCCGAGCTGACGCCGTTCCAGCTCAAGAGCGTGCTTTACCTGACGGCCAACAACGTGGGAGGCGGAAGATGAGCGACCTGCGAGCCGCAGTCGCGGCGGGCGCCCTCGGCTCCGAGGAGAACTACCGGGAGCTGCTGCAGTCGATCGTGGAGGTGGCGCGCGCGATCTTCGGCGCCCGTGCCTCGTCGGTGTTCCTGCACGACGAGGAGTCGGACGAGCTGATCTTCGAAGCCGTCGCCGGCGAGGGAGCCGGAGAGCTCATCGGGCAGCGCTTCCCGTCGAGCACCGGGATCGCCGGCTGGGTGCTCGTCACGCGCCAGCCGCTGGTCGTGGACGAGCTCGACAAGGACCCGCGCTTCGCCCGCGAGGCGGCGGAGTCGACCGGCTTCGTGCCAAAGGGCCTGATGGCCGTCCCGCTACTGCACGAGGACCGGGCGCTCGGCGTGCTCGAGGTGCTCGACCGGCCGCAGAAGGCCGCGTTCTCGCTGGCGGAGATGGAAGTGCTCGGCCTGTTCGCAAACGAGGCCGCGATCGCGCTCGACCTGTTGCAGAAGGCGCGCGCGGCCCGGACCGTGCTCGAGGACGAAGGCGGCGAGGCTCAGGCGCTCGCCCGCTTCGCCGCGCGGCTCGACCAGGCCGAGCCCGACAAGCGAGAGGCCGCGCTGCAGCTGCTCGACGCTCTGGGAAAGCTTTTGCGAGAACGCTAGGAGGGTCTGGCGGAACGGTGCACGCCTTCGGGGCGAGCAGCGCGGCCCGAAGGCCTCGCCACAGTTTCGTCAGACCCTCCAAACGCTAAGAGGGAGCCTCTCGGCTCCCTCAGTAGCTTGGGCTGAGCTCGAAGCCCGAGGCCTTAGGCCTTGTGCATGCCCTTGTGCGGGGCGGCCTTGTGCATATGGCCCTCGACATCGTCGCCCTCATCGTCCTTGCCGAGATTGCGCAGCTTGTGCGAATGCGCCTCGACGTCGTCGTTCGTCTCCTCGTCCTTGCCCAGATTGCGGGCCTTGTGCGAATGACCTTCGACGTCCTCGTCGATCCTGGTCTCGCGGTCCTGATCCTCCATCGAACTTCCTCCTTCTTCGAACTCCTGGAACCTGACCACCTGACGTAACTCGTGCCCGAAATCTTCCACGGAAACTTCAAAAACGCAATCGGCCCTGCCATTCTCCGCCCGTGGAGCGGCTTCGAGAGCACCTGCGCGAGTCCCGGCGCGCGCTGCAGGCCGTGTTCCACAACCGCGGACTGCGGCAGCTCCAGCTGGCCTGGGCCGGGTCGATCATCGGCACCTGGGCGTATTCGGTCGCCCTCGTCGTCTACGCGTACGACCACGGCGGCGCGTCAGCGGTCGGCCTGATCGCGCTGATTCGCTGGCTGCCGGCGGCGGTCGTATCGCCGTTCACCGCCATGCTCGGCGACCGCTACCCGCGCGTGCCCGTGATGCTCGCCTCCGACCTGCTGCGCGCCGTCGGGCTGGCGACGATGGCGGCCTGCGTCCTCACCCACACGCCGGTGGGCGCCGTCTACGTCCTGGCCGCGACGGTGGGGGTGATCAACACGGCGTTTCAGCCGGCCCAGGCCGCGCTGCTCCCATCGCTGGCGAAGACACCCGAGGAGCTGACGGCCGCCAACGTCAGCTCGAGCACGCTCGAGAGCCTCGGCTTCTGCGTCGGGCCGGCTCTGGGCGGGGTCCTGCTCGCGCTCTCGACGGTCTGGGTGGTCTTCGGCGTCACCGCAGGACTCTTCCTCTTCTCGGCGCTGATGCTCGCGCCGCTGCTGCGCGCGACCGAGCCGCCGCTGAGCCGCGAGCCCACGCACCTGGCAGAGGAGGCGACGGCCGGCTTCCGCGCGATCGGCCGCGACCCGCGGCTACGGCTCGTCGTCGGGCTCTTCTCCGCGCAGACGCTCGTGAACGGTGCCTTCGGCGTCCTGATCGCGGTCTCGGCGTTGCAGCTGCTCGATCTGGGCCCGGGCGGCGTCGGCTACCTGAACGCGGCCGTCGGGGTCGGCGGGATCATCGGCGGGCTTGCCTCGCTCGGGCTCGTCGGCCATCGGCGGCTGGCGACGACCTTCGGGATAGCCGTCGCCGGCACCGGCGCCCCGCTGCTGCTGCTGGGCGGGGTCCCGAGCACCGTGGCCGCACTCGTCGCTTTCGGGCTGATCGGCTTCGCGAACATCATCTGCGACGTCAGCGGCTTCACGATCCTGCAGCGCGGGACGCCGAGCGAAGTGCTCGCCCGCGTGTTCGGCGTGCTGCACAGCCTCTTCTACGCGACTGTCGCGCTCGGCGCCGTGCTCGCGCCGCCGCTGATCCACTGGCTCGGCGTCCGCTGGACGCTTGTGATCGTCGGCTCGCTGCTGCCGATCCTGGCGGTGCTCACGCGGGCGAGCCTCGTTCGCCTCGATGTCGAGCCGGGCGACCCGCACCGGCTCGCGCTGCTCGAGGCGATCCCGATCTTCTCGCCGCTCTCGCCGCCCGTGCTCGAGCGGCTCGCGGCCCAGCTGACGCCCGTCCACGCAAGCGCGGGCGACGAGATCATCCGCCTCGGTGACCACGGCGACCGCTTCTACGTGGTGGACAAGGGCGAGGTCGAGATCGTCGTCGACGGCGCGCCGCCGCGGCGCGAGGGCGCCGGCGAGTACTTCGGCGAGATCGCGCTGCTACGCGACGTGCCGCGGACGGCGACCGTTCGCGCGGCGACCGACGTCGACCTGTTCGCGCTCGACCGCGACGACTTCCTCCCGGCCGTCACCGGCCACGCGGGCAGCGCGCAGGCCGCCGACGCCGTGATCGGCTCGCGCCTCGGGGTCTCGACCGTGTAAGAATTCCGGCGTGGCCGGGCCTTCAGTCGAACTGCTGCAGCGCGTCCCGCTCTTCGCGGAGCTTGAGCCGAAGGAGCTCGAGCGCCTGAGCGGCTCCTTCAAGGAGCGCATCTTCGCCGCCGGCGAGCCCGTCGCGGCCGAGGGCGAGGGCGGGGCCGGCTTTTTCGTGATCGAGAGCGGCGAGGCAGTCGTCAGGATCCATGGCGACGAGCGCGGCCATCTCGGCCCCGGCGACTACTTCGGCGACATCGCGATGATCGACCAGGGCGACCGCACCGCATCGATCGAGGCCCAGTCCGACCTCAAGTGCTACGGCCTCACCTTCTGGGACTTTCGCCCGCTCGTGGAGAGTGACGCGCGCATCGCGTGGCCGCTGCTCCAGGCGATGGCGAAGCGGCTACGCGCCGCCGAGGCCGACGCCTAGCTCCTCCAGGTCTTCCAGCGCGCGAGTCGGGTCGCCGCTGAGGGCGAGCGCCTCGACGCCGTCCTCCACCCGCCCGCCGAAGAGCAGGCAGCGCACGCCAAGCTCGGCGCAGGCGCGCACGGCCTCGCCGGGCGCCTTGCCCTCGAAGCTCGTGCGGTCGACGGTGCCCTCGCCGGTGATGACCAGGTCGGCCCGCGCGGCCCGCTCGCGGAAGCCGGTCGCCTCGAGCACGTAGGCCGCGCCGGCGACAAGCTCTGCTCCGAGCGAAGCCAAAGCCGCGCCGAGACCGCCGGCCGCGCCGGCACCCGGGAGCTTGGCCAACGACTGGGCGTTGTCCGCGAAGCGTCGTTCGAGCTCGGTCACATCGTCCGCGAGCGCGCCCTTTTGTGGGCCGAACAGGCGCGGCGCCTCCGCGAGCGTGGCGCGCGTGTCGCAAAGCACGGTCGTCGGCGCGGGCAGCTCGTCCAGCACCTCCAGCAGGCCGGCCCCGGCGTCCATCGTCGCCGTGCCACCGAGACAGACGAGCAGGCGCTCGCACGGCCCGGCGCGGGCAATGAGCTCACCGAACCCGCGGCTCGAGGCGGCGCGCACGTCCAGCCGCGATGGGTCGAGCGGGATCGCATCGGCGCTCTCCACGACGACGGTTCCGTCCGCAAGCACCCGCACCTGCGCGTCGCGCTCACCGCCGAACGCGTCGTGGACACGCTCGAGCCGCACGACCTGCGCGCCGAGCACCACCGCCGTCCCCTCGCCCCCGTCGGCGAGCGGCAGCTCCTCCACCTCGGCGCCGGCGCGCCGCAGGCCGCGGGCCAGAGCCGCCGCGGCCTCGCCTGCCGTGAGGACGCCTTTGAGGCTAGCCGGCGACGCGAGCGCGTTCACGGGACTCTTCCTCGCGCACCGCCGTCGCCGCGTTCTCGTCATCGGGCACCTCGGCCTCGGAGGCGTCGGGCATCCGTCGCAGCATCGCGAACGACAGACCCTCTCGCGCGAGGAACATCAGGCCGACGCCGACGCCGACCGACGCCTCGATCGCCTGAAGGCCGAAGCCGAACGCGATCGCCTGCCCGGCCGCGACGCCGTACTGGCGCAACGGCAGCGCGATGGCCGCCTGCAGCAGACCGATGTTCCCGGGCCAGAGCGGGAAGAGCGTCGCGACGTTCATCAGCAGCAGCACGAGCGCGGCCGCAGGCATCGGCGCGTGGATGTCGAAGGCCCGCATCGCGACGTAGACAGCGAAGAGCTGGCAGACCCAGCCGAGCGTCTGGAAGAGCGCTGCCACAGCAGCCGGCCCGGGCGCGTGCAGGACTGCGAGCCCGTGCCGCCCCATCTCGACGAGGCGCCGGACCGGGCCGACGCCTTCCAGGACCGAGCGGTTGTGACGTCGCGCGCTGGCGAACGCGAAGGCGAACAGCGCGAAGCCGACCGCGCCGACGACCAGCAGGCTGGCGATCGCCCAGTGCGGGATCTTGGCCGTGGAGAGCACGTAGAGGATCAGCAGCGCCGTCGGCACGAGGTCGAACAGCCGGTGCGCGAAAACCGTCCCGACGAGCGCGGCCCAGGTGCCGTTCCCCCGCCCTTGCAGCCGCAGCTTCCGCGTCAGCACCGCCACCCGCGCGAGCTCGCCGATCCGCCCTGGAAGCACTGCGTTCGCGAACAGCCCCACCGAGAAGGCCGAGAAGACGAGCATGAAGCGCGGATGCGGCGGCTCAAGCGCCTGGTTGATCACCGTGCTCCACGCGAACGCGCGCGCGACCACGGAGAGCAGGTTCAGCGCGATCGCGCCGGCAACCCAGTACCACTTGACGGCGTCGAAGGCATGCCAGACCGTGCCCCAGTCGGGCCCGCGCCACAAGAGCAGCGCGACCACGCCGGCGGCGCAGGCGAGCACGGCCACTACCCGGAGCAGCGGCGACCCCGGCATGCGCAAGTTCACGCGAGCTCCCGGTAGATCTCGGCCAGTCTTCGCCCGATGTCGTCCCAGGAGTAGCGCTCCTGCGCGAGCTGCCTCGCAGCCGCGCCGAAACGCTCCCGCCGTGGCTCGTCTTCGAGCAGCCCGGCAACCGCGTCGGCCAGCGCGTCCGGCTTTCCCGGCGGAACGAGCACGCCCGTCTCGTCCGTCATGACGTCACGGTAGCCGCTGATGTCGGAGGCCACGACCGGGGTCGCGCAGGCGAAGGCACGAGTGAGCACCATCCCGAAGCTTTCCCCGCCGAGCGACGGTGCCACCAGCGCCTTTGCGCTCGAGAGCTCCTCGGTCAGATCGTCCTGGCTGAGGAAGCCGAGCGAGTCGATCCCATCCGAGCCGACGCCGGCGCGCGTGAGCGCGAGCCGAACCATCAGCGGGTCGGCGCCGACGATGCGCAGCCGCACGCCGGTGCGGCGGTGAATCTCCGGCCAGGCGCGCAGGAGCACGGGCATGCCCTTGCGCGGATCGTGCCGGCCGACGAAGACGATCCGGTGCTGCCGGCCTCCGGGGTCGGCGTGGTCCGGGATCAGGACGCCGTTCGGGATCACCTCGAACTCGCCCGGGAACCAGCGTGAGGCCGACTCGCGCGCCGCGTCCGAGACGGCGATCCGCCGGTCGATCCGCTCCATCAGGAAGCCCCACACCGGCCGGCCCGCGTGCAGCCAGCCCAGGCCGCCCGAGGCGTGGAAGGTGGCGACGACCGGGCAACGCGCCCAGGCCATCGCCGCGGTGCAGATCACGGGCGTCATCGGCTCGTGCAGGTGCAGCACGTCGAACCGCTCGCGCTCGAGCACCTGCTTCATACGCGGGATCGAGCGCGGGCTCAGGACGATGTTCGGCAGCGCGCCGTTGGCGGGGACGATCACCGAGCGCCCGACCGGGATCACGTCCGCCGGCGGCTCTCCGTGCCGCCCGTGCCGCGGATGCAGCACGCGGGTGAAGCTCCCGGGTGGGTCGTTGCCTATCACCGTGCGCGTCTCGATCCCGTGGCGCTGCAACGCGGCCGCCTGCAGCTCGGCGTGCTCGGGGACAGCGCCCCAGTAGGACCAGGAGTATGGGACGACGATGCCGACCTTCATCGTGCCGCGATTCTGACGACGCTAGAAGGTCGGTGTGACGAGAGGCCCGGGCTACTCGTCGGCGATCGGCGGCTCGTCTTGTTGACCCGGCTGCGTCAAGTTCGGCACCACGGCCCCATGCCGCATCCCGAGCAGCACCGCCTCCAGGCGCGAGTGGGCGCCGGTCGCGTGCAGGAGCGCGCGGATGTGGTTGCGGGCGGTCTCGTGAGCCACGCCGAGGCGGCGGGCGATCTCCGGCGTCTCGAGCCCCTCGGCCAGCAGCCGCAGCACCTCCTGCTGTCGCGGCGTGAGGTCATCGAGTACCGAGCGCGTGCCCGTCGCCGTCTGTGTCAGCGGGATCCCGATCGCGAAAATGCCGACGATCTCGCCGTTCTCGCGCAGCGGTGCCGAAGTGATGCGCAGCGTCAGCCGCTCGCCGGCGCGGTCGAGCACGACGAGGTCGAAGATCGTCGTCTTGCCGGCCGCCTTGCGCGCGAAGTTGGTGCGCGCGAGCTGCTCGTGCTCGGGTGCGACGTAGTCGACGAACGGCCGACCCCGGCGGTCGCCAAACAGCTCCACGCACGCCTTGTTCAGCCAGCGGAAGCGGCCGTCCCGGTCGATCACGTACGCCGGGGCGACGAGGTGCTCCATGGCTCGCGTCAGGTCGAGCTTCGCGGGATCTTCGGGGATAGGTGTCATCAGCGAGCCAAGAAAGAAGTTCCCTACCGGCCGTCCCGCCGCGGTCGGCCGGTAGGGAAACGGCTCGTTCAGCACGAGACTCCCGGCGCCGTTTAGGGGGGACGGAGCCGAGGCGAAGGTATTGGGCATACCCTGGCCGTCCGAGCTTGGCGCGAGCTTGTCATCACGGGCCCGGGCCTGTCATGACCCAAGCGGGTCAACTCGATTTCCGTTGACTCGCGGCCACCCCGGTGAGATCGTGCGCGCGCCGCCAGTGACCGAGGAACGGGAGCATCCGAAGCTCGGCCTAGCCCTTTCCGGGGGCGGTCACCGTGCGGCCTTCTTCCATGTCGGCGTCCTCGCGCGGCTCGCCGAGCTCGGCCTCTTGCGCCCGGTTCAGGTGATCTCGACCGTCTCGGGCGGCTCGATCGTCGGCGCGCTCTACTACCTCCACGTCAAGAACCTGCTCGAGTCGAAGGCCGACGCCGACATCACCGATGCCGACTACGTCGAGCTCGTCCGCGCGGTAGAGAGCGAGTACC
>Ga0307289_10000190_pt1 | contig 25492 bp, 23 predicted proteins | sample ER_DNA_143_FD_194483 | JGI IMG/M metagenome (GOLD analysis project Ga0307289, IMG submission 194483) | Bulk soil microbial communities from the East River watershed near Crested Butte, Colorado, United States - ER_DNA_143 | ecosystem: Environmental > Terrestrial > Soil > Floodplain | place...
CCGGCGAGTGCCCCACCACAGCCACAGCGAGACCGCGACGAGCGCCGCGACGGCGAGGGTCAGCTGTCCGGGCGCCCGGACGGAGCGGACCCCCTGAGCCAGGCCGGCCACGCCGAAGGTGATCACCGCGACGACTCCGAGCCGGCGCCGGACCCGTGACCAGGTGTCCGACGCCAGGTCGCCCGACGCCGGTCGGCCGCCCAACAGGACCAAGGCGGTGTGGGACGCCGCGATGGCCAGGGCTGCCGGGACCGACCACCAGGTGAAAGGGCCGGGCACTGCGGTCACCCACACCACGAGCAGGAGCACCCACAGGACCAGGTGCCCCGGCGACTCCGGCCGAGCCGCCCCCAGCACCGCCAGCGGACTGAGGACGAGGAACCACCAGGTGAAGCCGCTGCCGGCGAGGATCATCGTGGCCAGGAACACGATCGGGCCGAGGACCACGATGGCGCACAGGACCAGCTGGACCGAGCCGTACTCCTCGGACAGTCCGAGCCGTACCAGCCGCACGCGGCGAGCGGCCGCCTCTACGCTCATCGTCGGGCCAACCGCGGAGCCCGAGCGCGACGGGACAGCTCGCGCAGCACGTGGTCGAGGCTCTGCGGCCCGTGCCAGGGGACGACCGGGACGCCGGCCGCGGTCAGCCGGTGCACGTCGACCGAGCGGCTCAGCCGTCGCAGCCGCCATGCGAGTGCGGTGAACGGGTCGTTCTCGCCGCGCCACAGGTGGTCGGGCATGGTGTCCACGACGAGCGTGGTGAGTCCTCGTGATCCGAGCCGGGCCACGACGTCGACCATCGCCGGGTCGACCAGGGGCGACAGGACGATGACGACGGCTCCGGCGCCGATGCCGGCGATCGCATACTCGCCGTCGTCGTCGCGATCGGTGGCCGGCTCGATGAGCGCCAGGGTCCCGAGCACGCGCCGAAGATGGGCCCGACCGCTGCCGACGGGCACCCGCGGGACCCGGGCGGCTCCGACGACCCGCAGGCCGACGCGGTCGCCGACGCCCAGGTAGTGCTCGGCCATCGCGCCCGCGGCCCGGACGGTGAGGTCGAGGCTGGTCGGGCGGCCGTCGAGGCCCTCGCGTGGCCCGAGGTCGCTGGTCCCGTCGACGACGAGCACGATCTGCGAGTCCTCGTCTCCATACGTCGAGGTGACGTGAAGCGTGCCCGTCCGAAGGGACACCGGCCAGTGGATCCGCCGGAGCCGGTCGCCGACCTGGAAGGGCCGGAGCCGGTCGAACTCGCTGCCGCTACCGGGCCGGGACGACCGGTATGCCCCCACCAGCCCCTCGGGGTGTGGCATGGCCGCGGACGGGGTGAAGACGGCCGGGAGCGGAAGGGTCACGAGCCGCTGAGGCGCCGAGTCGACCGGGCCGCTGCGGTAGCCGCCCCACGTCGACCACGCCCCGCACCGAAGCGGGCCGACGGAGCGCACACCCCAGCGGGTCGAGCGGAGGACGATGGCGGTGCGGGCTCTGCGGGTCAGCGGATCCGCGTCCGTCGGACGGCCGTCCTCGACGCCGATGACGCGGATGCCGAGCGGCGGGTCCTGCTCGAGGAAGACCGACGGCGAGACGGCGACGACGACGTCGTCGACGCCGGCGGGCACGGTGACCGTCGCTCGCAGCACGGTGGCCTCGCCCTCGCGCACCGTCTGGTGGCCTAGCGCCGTGGTGACGGACACGCGTTCCCGGGGCCGGCGCAACCAGGCCCATGTCGTGACGACCAGCCACGGGGTCACGAGCACGAGCAGGTCAGGCCGGTTCATCGCGAGAGCGGCAACAGCGCCGACCACGCCGAGCAGCGTGGCGCGGAAGTGCGCGGCCGTCGGCCGCCAGGGCGGCAGGACGGTTCCGGAAGAGGGGGACTCGCTCACGACGGGCGCGCCTCGCGCGCCAACGGAGTCGGGACCGTGGCGAGGACGCTGTCGACGACGCTGCGACCGGTGACGTTGCTCATCCAGAGCTCGGGCTTCACGGTGATCCGGTGGGCGAGCACCTGGGTCGCGACCGCCTTGACGTCCTCCGGCGTGAGGTAGTCCCGGCCGCGCAGGACCGCGTGTGCGCGGCCGACGAGCATGAGCGCCAGGGATCCCCGCGGGGACGCCCCCAGGAGCGAGTGCTGGTGCTCGCGGGTCGCGGTGGCCAGGGCCACGCAGTATGCGGCGACGGTGTCGTCGACGGTGACGGTCTCCACGGCGTCCTGCATGGCCAGGAGGCCGGCGGCGTCGGTTATCGGGTCGAGCGACACCTCTTCGCGTTGACGGGCGATCCGGTTGCGGAGGACGTCGACCTCCTCCGACTCAGTCGGGTAGCCGAAAGACACCCGCATGAGGAATCGGTCGAGCTGGGCCTCGGGAAGTGGGTAGGTGCCCTCGTATTCGACGGGGTTCGCGGTGGCGAGCACATGGAAGGGTCGAGCCAGGGTGAATGTCTGACCCTCGACGGTGACCTGCCGTTCCTGCATCGCCTCGAGCAGGGCCGACTGGGTCTTCGGCGGCGTCCGGTTGATCTCGTCGGCCAGCAGCAGTCCGGTGAAGAGGGGGCCCCGCCGGAAGGCGAAGTCCTGGGCCCTCTGGTCGTAGACGAAAGAGCCGGTCAGGTCGCCCGGCAAAAGGTCTGGCGTGAACTGAGCGCGGGTGAACTCGAGACCCAGCGTCGTCGCGAACGATCGCGCGGCGAGCGTCTTCCCGAGGCCGGGGAAGTCCTCGATGAGGACGTGACCGCCGGCGAGGATGGCGCTGAGAACCAGGGTGAGCGGCTGTCGCTTCCCGACGACGGCGCGCTCGACCTCGTCGAGGATGCGCTGACCCTGCTCGGACACCTGGGAGAGGGGCATGCTCACGGCGACTCGATTCTGTCGAGGACGGCGGAAAGGTACTGGGCGTCGGCGAGCCTCATGTCGGGAGGGCGCGTCATGATGTCGGCGAGGTCGGAGGGCAGCGCATCGAGAGCCAGTTCGGGGTGGGCCAGGAGGTCCCAGCCGCGTTCGCGGCGCACCTGGTCGGCGAGGACGACCCGCAGCTGCTTGTGCAGGTCGGCGGCCAGGTTTCGGCGCTGGCCGGGCTCGTGGACCCGAGCCTCCAGACGCCGCGCGAGGGCCGACGTGCGATGGTCAGAGCCTCGGCCGAGGCCAGCCGTCGATGGTGGGCTGACGACCCACGGCTCGGCGTGGCTGTCGGTGAACCGCTCGCTGAAGACGGCGAACACCGTTGCGGCAGCGACGAAGAACGCCGCGACCAGCAGCGGCGACGGCGACAGGTCGAGCAAGACGAGCAAGACCATGGTGGCCGCATACACCAGCGCCACGCGGACCACGAGCCGGCGGCCGGACGGCAGCTCCCGCAGGCGACTCACCGGTCGGTCACCGCCCGGGCGGCGGCCGCCTCGGCCTCGGCCAGAGCCGCCCGTGCCGCCGCCTCGTCCGCGACCTGCTGGAGATCTGCGTGGATGGTCATGAGTCGGGCGATGGCCTCCTCGCGGTGTTGCTCGGTGACGGGATGCCGGGAGTACCGAGCCTCGCGGTAGAGCTCGGCGAGGCCGCCCAGGGCTGCCGGAGCGATGTCCCATGTGTGGAGGACGCGAATCGTGTACTCGGCGGCCGTCTCGGCCGGGTGCCGAGGCAGCCCGGCGGCCGACGCCGAGTCCTCCAGGTCAACCCAGCAGGCGACGATGGCGTTGCGCGGCTCGCCCGCCTTGAGCAGCGCGAGCCGGGCGTCGGCCGTCTCGACCAGCTCGTCCGGCAGTGCCGGGAGGGCCTGCAGCGGGCGTCGAGGAATCGTGCGGCTGCTCATCCGTGGGACGTTCCGCCACGCATACCGAAAGATCAGGTAGAGCACCCACAGGCACAGGCCGATCACCACGAGCTGGAGGAGCGCCACGACGGCGGCCGGCAGCTCGGGAAGCTGCGACAGGTCGGCGAACGGCCCGGTGGTCGGGGTCGTCGCCGTCGGCGAGCTCATCGGCGTGCTGGGCGGCGTGACCACCGATGCGTTGCCGCCGACCGATCGCGGCTGGGTCACGACGTCGACCGGCGTCGACGCGGTGACAACGGTGAGCAGGGCGAGCCCAGCGAGCGCCGCCCCGACCAGCCACGGCACGAAACCGCCCGGTGGACGGGGCAGGCGGATCTCCCGTGTCCCGCCGGCCATGCCTGGCACCGTACCCCGGGGCGCCGACGCGCGCGGGGCCCTGGCTGGGCTCAGGTCACCCGCGCTGGCGCGGCTCCGGCGGCACGATCTCGGCGTCGCGGACCGCGAGCGTCGAAGACGGCTCGTCAACCGCGTAGGCGAGCTCGCGGATCCGCCCGGCCGAGCGCAGGTCACCTTCCGCGGTTCGCACGCGGTCGAGCTCCGCCGACGGCCCGGCGAGGGTCATGCCGGCGATCTCCGCCCGCATGCCGACCTTGGCGTCGGACTTGGCCTTGCGGATGCCGGTCAACGCCGCACCGACCGCCGTCAGGACCGAAGGGTCGGCGCCGCGGGCGTCGCCCAGCTCGGCGGTCGTCGGCCAGGGCGCCTGATGCACAGAACCGGCCGACGGGTCGTGGAACCACGACCACACCTCCTCGGTCGCGAACACCAGCACCGGTGCCAGCAGCCGCAGCTGGAGGTCGAGCGCCAGGCGCAGGGCAGCGCGCGCTGACACGGCACCGGGGTCGGCAGCGTCGGACCCGTCCTCCTCCGAACCGGCGGCGCGGCCGTAGGCCCGGTCCTTGACCAGCTCCAGGTAGTCGTCGCAGAACGACCAGAAGAAGGACTCCGTCACCTCGAGGGCCCGGGTGTAGTCGAGCGCCTCGTTCGCGGTCGTGGCCAGGTCCACGACCTCGCCGAGGCTGGCCAGCATGGACCGGTCCAACGGTTCGGTGACCAGCTCGGCCAGGGCGCAGTTGTCGAGCGCCTCCCCGACGTCGCCAAACGACAGCGCGAACCGGCTGGCGTTGAGCACCTTGATGGCCAAGCGCCGGCCGACCTTCATCTGGGCGGTGTCGAGGGCGGCGTCGATGCCCAGCCGGGCGGAGGCCGCCCAGTAGCGGACGCCGTCGCTGCCGTGCTCGACGAGCATCTCCAGAGGCGTCGTCGCGTTGCCCTTGGACTTGCTCATCTTCTTGCGGTCGGGGTCGAGGATGAACCCGTTGACCGTCGCGTGCCGCCACGGCAGCGAGTCGAACTCGTAGTGCGCCCGCACCACGGTGGAGAACAGCCAAGTCCGGATGATGTCGTGGCCCTGCGGCCGCTGGTCCATCGGGAAGATCGCCGAGAACAGCTCGGGATCCGACTGCCAGCCGCCCGCGATGTACGGCGTCAGCGACGACGTGGCCCATGTGTCCATGACGTCGAGGTCACCGTGGAAACCCCCTGGCCGGTCGCGCTGCTCCTCGTCGAAGCCGGCGGGAGCCTCGGCCGCGGGGTCGACCGGCAGCGCGTCCTCGGCCGGCAGGATGGGGTGGTCGTAGTCGACCTTCCCGGCGTCGGTCACCGGATACCACACGGGGATCGGCACTCCCATGAACCGCTGCCGGCTGATCAGCCAGTCGCCGTTGAGCCCACCCACCCAGTTCTCGTACCGCGACCGCATGAACCCCGGGTGGAAGTCCAGCTCCCGCCCGCGCTCGAGGAACTCCTCGCGGATCGCCTCGTCGCGACCGCCGTTGCGGATGTACCACTGCCGCGACGTGACGATCTCGAGGGGGCGGTCGCCCTTCTCGTAGAAGTTCGCCTTCCGTTGAGTGGGAACGGGATCGCCCGCCAGGTCGCCCGACTCGCGCAGAGCGTCGACCACGGCTGTGCGTGCCGAGAAGATCGTCTTGGTGGCCATCGCGCGGAACGTCGCGCGTCCCTCGTCGGTGGTGATCCACGCCGGTGTCTCCGCCTGGATCCGGCCGTCGCGCGTCACGATCGAGCGGGTCGGCAGCTGCAGCTCGCGCCACCACTGGACGTCGGTGAGGTCGCCGAAGGTGCAGCACATCGCGATGCCAGCGCCCTTGTCCATCTCGGCGAGCGGGTGCGACAGCACCGGAAGCTCGACCCCGAACACCGGCGACGTCACGGTGGTGCCGAACAGCGACGCATACCGCTCGTCGTCGGGGTGGGCGATGAGGGCGACGCACGCTGGAAGCAGCTCGGGCCGGGTGGTCTCGATGTAGACCGGTTCGCCGTCGTAGCGGTGGAAGGCGACGCGGTGATATGCGCCGGGGTAGTCCCGGGCCTCGAGCTCGGCCTGCGCGACCGCGGTCTGGAAGGTCACGTCCCAGAGGCCCGGTGCCTCAGCCTGGTAGGCCTCCCCGCGGGCGAGGTTGCGGAGGAAGAACGTCTGGCTGACCGCCCGGGAGCGGTCGTCGATGGTGCGGTAGCTGATGTCCCAGTCGTAGGCGAGGCCGAGCCGGCGGAACGTCTCCTCGAAGAGGACCTCGTCCTTGACGGTGAGGACCTCGCAGAGCTCGTTGAAGTTGCGCCGGCTCACCAGCACGTGGTCGGCGGCCTTGTCGGACGCCCCGCCCTCGTGCGGCGGCACGAAGTCGGCGTCGTAGGGAAGTGTCGCGTCGCCGCGTACGCCGTAGTAGTTCTGCACGCGCCGTTCGGTGGGCAGGCCGTTGTCGTCCCAGCCGATCGGGTAGAACACCTCGAGCCCGGACATCCGCTTGTAGCGGGCGATGCAGTCCGCCTGGGTGTAACCGAAGATGTGGCCGACGTGGAGCGAGCCGCTCGCGGTGGGCGGCGGCGTGTCGACGGCCCAGATCTGCTCACGGCTTCCAGCCAGCGCCCGCACTCGGTCGAACGTGTAGGTCCCCTGCTCCTTCCATACCTGCGCCCACTTCTCCTCCAAGCCGTCCACGGACGGCCTCTCGGGGATGCGGGGTGCCGCAGCGGCGGCACGGGCGGGTGTGGAGGTGGTCATGGGCACGGATTGTCCCAGACCGGAAGGGACCGCTTCCAACCGCTTACCCCGCCCGCCGAGAGGCCAGGTTTTGTCGCTCTCGCTCGTCCAGAACGACCAAACCTGGCCTCTCGACCGATCGGGGCTGCTCCTGGCGACGGCGAGGACGGGGGTATACGTGGCCGACTGGGCTACGGTCCCGTAGGTTGTGCCCATGGAGCCGGTGTACTCGGCCGTCATCGGGGTCGCCCGCGTGCTCTTCGCCGCGCAAGGCCTGCGGTTCACGATCACCGGAGCTGAACACGTGCCCCGCACGGGGGGCGCCGTGATGGTCATCAACCACACCGGGTACATGGACTTCACGTACGCGGGGTATGCGGCGCGGCCGGCCGGCCGGTTCGTCCGGTTCATGGCCAAGGAGAGTGTGTTCACCCACACGGTGAGCGGCCCGCTCATGCGGGGCATGAAGCACATTCCCGTGGACCGTGCCGCGGGGGCCGCGTCCTACGGGCATGCGGTTCGAAACCTGCGCGCCGGCGAGATCGTCGGCGTCTTCCCGGAGGCGACCATCTCGCGGTCGTTCGAGCTCAAGGCGTTCAAGAACGGCGCGGCCCGGATGGCTCAGGAGGCCGGCGTCCCGATGCTGCCCGTGGTCATCTGGGGATCGCAGCGGGTGTGGACCAAGGGTCATCCGCGGCGGTTGGGCCGCAGCAACGTCCACATCAACATCGCCGTCGGCGAAGCGATCCCGGTCACGCCCGGCGAGAATATCGACGAGGCGACCGCGAAGATCCACGCGGTCATGGAGACGATGCTCCACGGCCTGCAGGAGGCGTACGAGCCGCTCGGCCACGACGAGCTGGACTTCCTCCCCGCTCGGCTGGGCGGGACGGCGCCGACACTCGAGGACGCCAACCGCATGGACGACGAGGAGCGCCGCGACGCGATCCGACGGGCCAGCGCCGCCCGCAAGGCCGAAAGGGCCGCCGCGTCAGGGGAGACCACGCCCTAGACTCGGCGCATGGCGCGGCCCGGCGGGTCCCTTCGGTACACCGCCGCCATCGTGGGTGGCGTCGCGGCATCGGCCGGGCTCGGCGCCGCCGCCCAGTCGTTGGCGACCCGACGGGACGCGCGACGGTACCCGGCTCCGGGAGTGCTGGTCGACGTCGGCGGCTGCCGGCTGCATCTGAACATCCAGGGCGAAGGGGAGGGCCCTGCGGTGGTCCTCGAAGCCGGGATGGGCTCGTTCTCGTCGAACTGGTACTGGGTGCAAAGTGAGCTCGCGAGGACCATGCGCGTCGTGTCCTACGACCGGGCGGGCCTGGGATGGAGCGAGCGCAGTCACCGACCACGGGACGCGGCCACCCTGGCGCGCGAGCTGCATACCGCCCTGCACGCCGCAGGAGTCGACGGTCCCTATGTGCTCGCCGGGCACTCCTTCGGCGGACTGCCGATTCGGGCGTTCGCCGGACTCTTCCCGGACGAGACGGCCGGGCTGGTCCTCGTCGACGCCTCACATCCGGACCAGTGGGTCCGCTGGCCGGTTCGCCGCGCCGACCGGATGATCGCGACCTCCCAGCGTGCCACTGCCGTGCTGGCCCGCATCGGGCTGCTTCGCGTGGTCGACCTTTCCCGGCCGCTCTCGCTCGGGCTGCCCGAACGCCAGGTCGCCGAGCTGCGGGCCCGCTCCGCCCTTCCCGAGGCTTCGGCGGTGGAGGCCCAACAGATGGACGCCTGGCCGGAGAGTCGTACCCAGCTCCCGGCCAGCCTCGGAAATCTTCCGCTCGTCGTCCTCGGCGTGAGTGACCAACCCCGGGGCGCCGCGACCCTGACCGAACTCCAGTCGGAACTGGCGAGCCTTTCCACCAACAGCGCCAGACGGATCGTTCAGGGAACCACGCATGAGGCCCTGGTCGCCCAGAGAGAGCACGCCATGGTCGTAGCGGATGCCATCCGCGCCGTGGTGGCCGGCGAGCCGGGACGCATCCTGACCGCCGTTCCGGAGTGATGCTCGAGCACCCCGGCCTCGACTAATGTGCCGCGCATGGCCGGACCGCGCGTTCCCGAGGGACCGCCGCCGGCGCCGGTGGTGCAGCGACTTCGGCTGCGGTATGCGAAACGCGGACGGCTCCGGTTCTCATCGACCCGAGACTTTCAGCGCGCTCTCGAGAGGGCGGTACGGCGAGCGGACGTCCCGATGGCGTTCAGTGCGGGGTTCCACCCGCACCCGCGGATCTCGTATGCGAACGCGGCCCCGACCGGGACGGCCAGCGAGGCCGAGTACGTCGAGCTGGCACTCAGCGAGCGAGTCGACCCGGAGGCCGTTCGAGCGGCGCTGGACGAAGCGCTCCCGACCGGGCTCGACGTCCTCCAGGTGGTCGAGGCGTCCGGCGGGTCGCTGGCCGACCGCCTGGAGGCGAGCGATTGGGCGATCGCCGCACCAGGTCTCGACGCCGACACCGTGCAGGCAGCCGTCGACGCCTACCTGGCCGTCGACCGCGCAGAGGTGACTCGGACGTTCAAGACCGGACCGAAGACCTTTGACACCCGGTCGGCGGTCGTCGCGATGCGCGTGGCCGCGGCGGCCGAGGTCGCCGCGGACGTGCCGCAGGCGGTGCCGGCAGGAGACCCGGCGTGTGCGATACTTCGAGTGGTCGTGCGGCACACCACACCGGCCGTACGCCCCGACGACATTCTGACCGCGCTCCGTGCTATCGCGGGTCTGGTACCGCCGGCGCCACCCTTGGTGACGCGGCTGGCACAGGGCCCGCTGGCTCACGGAGTGGCGGCGGTGGCTGATCCACTGGCTGCCGACGTGAAGGTCGGCGGCAGCTGAACCGGTGCCGCGTTCGCCGCGAGCCGATCGGCTGTAGCACCACGACTTCCGCCGTGGCCAGAACCCTGGCGACGGCGACGCCGACACCGCACACGAGAGATGGGTCCGCAGGGCCGGTGTGGCGCCTCCCGTGGAAACGGAGAGGACGCCGAGATGGCATCCGAGTACGACCACACCGACGAACAGAGCACCGAGACCTCTGACCGCGTCGATCCCGCTGCCGCCAGCACCCCCGTGCTGGAGTTGTCCGGGGCCGGGGCCACCGACGCCCCGGCCGCGGAGCCGGCGGGTGACGACTCCGCTCGTCCGGCGAGGGCCAAGGCCACGAAGACGGCCAAGACGGCCAAGACGGCAAAGGCGGCCAAGACGGCAAAGGCGGCCAAGGCCCCGAAGACGGCGAGAGACGCCGACGGCGGCGGCGAGGCGACCAAGGCGACCAAGGCGCCAAAGGCTCCCAAGACGACGAGGGCCACCAAGGCGTCAGCTGCCAAGAAAGCCGTGTCCGGCGGGACAGCGGACGCCTCGGCCGCCGACGTTGCCGGATCCGAGGCCACGGACAGTGGTGCTGCGCAGGTGGCTCCGGTGAAGCGCGCTCGCCGGCGCGCTGCCCGGCCGACCCAGGAGCAGAGCCTGGTCGACGAAGAAGCTCTCCGGTTCGACGCGCTGGAGACACGGGCGGAGCCGGTCGCGGGCGACAGCGCCGCGAGCGACGACGACGCGACCGGAACCCGCACGACCGACGGCGCGGAGGGGGCCGCCCCTTTGGGTGCAGACACCGGCGCGGCCCCCTACGGACCGTTGTTCCAGGCCCCGGCGGTGTCCGGCCGTCGCTCCCGGCGGGCGTCGGCGCCGTCGGCGGCCCCGCCGAGCGGCGGGCAGACTTCCGACGCTGACCAGGCCGACGGGGACTCCGACGCCGCCGTCGCCGCCGACTCGGGCGAGCCCCAGGAGACGAGCGACGAGAGCGGCGAGACGGCAGAGTCCACGGACACTCCGCGCCGCCGGCGTCGGCGCGGTGGCAAGGGCCGGCGCAGCCGTTCGTCCGTGTCCGCGACCTCGTCGGCCGACGACTCTCAGGCCGACGAGGCGACGCCCGCCGAGACCGACAAGGGGGCCAAGCGACGGGAAGCCGTCGAGGGTGAGAGCGACGGAGAGGACGAGGAGAGCCAGACCAGCCGACGTCGGACCCGTCGCCGCCGCCGCAGCGGCAGCGGCGACACGGAGGGCGACGAGCCGGGTGTGACGACGAAGGTCCGCGAGTCCCGCCGCGACGAAGTGACCGCGCTCAAGGGCTCGACCCGACTGGAGGCCAAGAAGCAGCGCCGGCGCGAGGGCCGGGAGGCAGGCCGACGGCGGACGATCATCACCGAGGCAGAGTTCCTCGCCCGGCGTGAGAGCGTCGAGCGGGTCATGGTGGTGCGGCACGTCGGTGACCGGACCCAGATCGGTGTCCTCGAGGACGGCGTGCTCGTGGAGCACTACATCTCGCGTGAGACGACCGTTTCGATGGCCGGCAACATCTACCTGGGCCGGGTCCAGAACGTGCTGCCGTCGATGGAAGCGGCGTTCGTCGACATCGGCAAGGGCCGCAATGCCGTCCTCTACGCGGGGGAGGTCAACTGGGATGCCGCCGGTCTGGATGCGAGCCAGCCCAAGCGCATCGAGAACGCCCTGTCCTCCGGCGAGAGCGTTCTGGTCCAGGTCACCAAGGACCCGATGGGCCACAAGGGCGCGCGATTGACGTCGCAGATCTCGTTGCCCGGTCGGTACCTCGTCTACGTGCCCAACAGCCCGATGACCGGCATCTCGCGAAAGCTGCCGGACACGGAGCGGTCGCGGCTCAAGAAGATCCTCAAGGAGGTCGTCCCCGACACGGCCGGCGTCATCGTGCGCACCGCTGCGGAGGGGGCTTCAGAGGAGGAGCTGCGTGCCGACGTCGAACGGCTTCGGTCGACCTGGGCCGACATCACGGCCAAGGCCGAGGCGGCAAACGGGTCGGGCAAGAAGAAGAACAAGAGCGGCGGAGCGCCCTTGCTGCTCCATGGGGAGCCCGATCTCACCGTCCGTGTCATCCGCGACATCTTCAACGAGGACTTCGCCTCGCTCGTCGTCGCGGGCGATCGAGCGTGGCAGGAGGTGTCGGACTACGTCTCGACGGTGGCCCCTGATCTCGCCGACCGCGTCACCAAGTGGACGAGCGAGGAGGACCTCTTCACCCATCACCGGGTGGACGAGCAGATCGCCAAGGCGATGGACCGCAAGGTGTGGCTGCCGTCGGGCGGTTCCCTGGTCATCGATCGCACCGAGGCCATGACCGTCGTCGACGTCAACACCGGCAAGTTCATCGGGTCGGGAGGCAACCTCGAGGAGACGGTCACCAAGAACAACCTCGAGGCCGCGGAGGAGATCGTCCGGCAGCTTCGGCTGCGCGACGTGGGCGGGATCATCGTCATCGACTTCATCGACATGGTGCTCGAGTCCAACCGCGACCTGGTCGTACGGCGGTTGCTCGAGTGCCTCGGGCGTGACCGGACCAAGCACCAGGTCGCCGAGGTGACGTCGCTCGGACTGGTTCAGATGACCCGCAAGCGGGTCGGGTCCGGGCTCATCGAGGTCTTCTCGGAGACCTGCGAGGTATGCGGCGGTCGGGGGATCATCGTCCACAGCGACCCGGTCGACAAGAGCGGGAACGGGCAGGACCACGCCGAGGACGGGTCCGGGAAGGGCCGCGTTCAGGATGGCCGCAGCCATGGACGCACTCGGGTCCCGGAGTCGCCGCCACATCGGCCTGGAGGGCCGACACCCGCCCAGATCGCCGCGGCGGCCCACGCCGCCGCGGTCAAGTCCAGCGCGTTTGCGGCGGACGCGACCGGCGGTGACGGTGACGCGCCGGTCGATGCGTCGGTCCAGGACGAACCAGTCGACGTGGTTCGCGAGCAGGACCTCGAGGAGGCGGCGGTCGCGCCATCGACAGCCGAGGAGCCCACGACCGAGGAGCCGGCCGCCGGCGACCTCGACTCGACCGAGCCCGAGTCGAACGCGGTCGAGGAGCCGGTGGAGGACGATCGCCCGCTCCCCGAGTCGGACGGCTCGGAACCGGCCTCCCTCGAACCGGCCTCCCTCGAACCGGCCTCCCTCGAACCGGCGGACGTCTCGGATGACGGCGCCGCCACCGGCCCCACCGCTGAGGAACCCGCATACCCGACCGTCGCGGCACCCCCAGCTAAGCCGCGGCGGCACCGCGGACGCGTCGTGGCGCCGGCAGGACCTCCGAGAACCCGTTCGGGTGGGGCCGACGACGCCCCGGAGGCCGCCGTCAGTCCGGACCGCTGATTTGGGCGGCCGGTCCGGGAACCGGTACGATCGTGCGTTGGTGCGCCCACCGATCCTGTGCTCCGCGAGGCCGCGGACACGTCGGGACAGTTCGCGAGTGCGCGCCGTTTTCTTGACTGATGAGAGCGAGTGACCTGTGTACGCGATTGTTCGCGCTGGCGGACGCCAGGAGAAGGTGTCGGTGGGCGATGTCCTGCTCGTCGACAAGGTGGCCGGTCAGCCCGGCGACACCGTCGACCTGACGCCGCTACTCGTCGTGGACGGCGGCACGGTCACCAGCGACGCGGCCAAGCTCGCCAAGGTCAAGGTCACCGCCGAGGTGGTCAAGCCGGCCAAAGGCCCGAAGATCACGATCATGAAGTTCAAGAACAAGACCGGGTACCGCAAGCGCCAGGGGCACCGCCAGCCGTTGACGCAGGTCAAGGTCACCACCATCGACGTCTGAGAGAGGACGGGCTAGACATGGCACACAAGAAGGGCGCCTCCTCGTCCCGCAACGGACGTGACTCCAACGCCCAGCGGCTCGGCGTCAAGCGGTTCGGGGGCCAGCGGGTCAACGCCGGCGAGATCCTCGTCCGCCAGCGCGGCACCCACTTCCACCCGGGCGACGGGGTGGGCCGCGGGAACGACGACACCCTCTTCGCCCTGGTCGCCGGTGCGGTCAAGTTCGGCACCAAGCGGGGCCGCCGCGTCGTGGCCATCGAGCCGGCCGACGCCTGACCCTGAACGGCGTCACTCGAAGGGCGGACCACCGGTCCGCCCTTCGTCGTCTTGGGAGAATGACCGTATGCCTGCCGCCAGCTTCGTCGACCGCGTCGTGCTCCACGTCGCGGCGGGACACGGCGGCAACGGCGTAGCCTCCGTGCGGCGCGAGAAGTTCAAGCCACTCGGCGGCCCGGACGGCGGCAACGGCGGCCGCGGCGGTTCGGTGATCGTCCGCGTCGACCCCCAGGCGACGACACTGCTCGACTACCACCACCACCCGCACCAGACCGCCGGCAACGGCAAGCCGGGTGCCGGTGACGAGCGCAACGGTGCGGACGGCGATGATCTCGTCCTCCCGGTCCCGGCCGGGACGGTCGTCAAGGACGCGTCCGGAGACGTGGTTGTCGACCTCGTCGCCCCCGGGCAGGAGCACGCCATCGCTCGCGGCGGACGGGGCGGCCTCGGCAACAAGGCGCTCGCGTCGCCGCGCCGCAAGGCGCCCGGGTTCGCGCTGCTCGGTGAGCCGGGAGAGGCGTTCGATGTCGTCCTCGAGCTGAAGTCGCTCGCCGACGTCGCCCTCATCGGCTTTCCCTCCGCGGGCAAGTCGTCCCTGGTGTCGGTCCTCTCCGCCGCCCGGCCGAGGATCGCCGACTATCCGTTCACGACGCTGGTCCCCAACCTCGGCGTGGTCACGGCCGGTGACACCCGGTTCACCATCGCGGACGTGCCGGGCCTTATCCCGGGTGCGCATCTCGGTCGTGGGCTGGGTCTGGAGTTCCTTCGTCACGTGGAGCGGTGCTCCGTACTCGCCCACGTCATCGACTGCGCCACGCTCGAACCCGGACGCGACCCGCTGACCGACCTCGAGGTCATCGAGGAGGAGCTCGCCGCCTACGTTCCCGATGCCGACCTCGGCGGCCGTCCGCTGTCCGAACGCACCCGCGTCGTCATCCTCAACAAGGCCGACATTCCCGAGGCGCGTGAGCTCGCCGAGATGGTCAGGCCCGACCTCGAGGCGCAGGGGTACGAAGTCCACATCGTCTCGGCCGTCGCACATCTCGGGCTGACCGAGCTCTCGTATGCGCTGGGTCGCCTCGTGACCGCGGCCCGCGACGAGGTCGCCGAGATCGTCCCACCCCGAATCGTGCTGCGTCCCAAGGCCGTCGACGACACCGGCTTCGTCGTGCGCCGCGAGGAGGCGCCGGACGGACCCGCATACCGAGTCGTGGGGGAGCGCCCCACCCGCTGGGTGCGCCAGACCGACTTCACCAACGACGAGGCGGTCGGCTACCTCGCCGACCGGCTGGCCCGGCTCGGTGTCGAGGAGGCGTTGGTCAAGGCCGGCGCCATCGCCGGCGACACCGTGCTCATCGGGGCGGCGGACGACGCGGTCGTCTTCGACTGGGAGCCGACGCTGGTCAGTGGGGCCGAGCTGCTCGGCCAGCGCGGCTCCGACCTGCGGCTGGACTCCTCGGAGCGCGCGACCCGGGGTGAGAAGCGCGAGGCCGCCCGCGACCGGTACGCCGCCCGTCAGGCGACCCAGGCCGACCTCGATGCCGAACGGCGCGCCGGCCACTGGGCGACCGCTCGGGACGACGACGACTGAGCGCCGACCTTCACCAGGGGGCCCGGTCCTCGGCTAGCGCCACGTACGCCTCGGCATCGAACACCGAGACGATGACCGCGACGACCTGGCGGGCGATGGCGTCGACGACCGCGTCCCCGACCTCCGCACCGGGCATCAGGCCGGCCCACGATGCCGACACCGGGAGGACGAACGCGTTCAGCGGGAATCGCGACGACCCCGCGCGCAGCGTCCACGACAGTTGCTCGCGGGCGCCGTCGAGGTCGGCCCACCGCAGGATCCGTCCGTCGACGACGCTGTAGTGGCCAGGATGGTCGCCGAGACCGGGATCCCCGGGACGGGCCAGGTCGTCCTCGACGAGAAGGCACCCTCCGCCCGGGCCGCCTGTCGTGAGGTAGGCCAGCGCCGTCGCGTCCGCCTCCTCGGCTCGGATGCCGCGGCCGACATCGTCGAGGACTCCGTCGCCGTATCTCGCCGGCGCCAGCAGTGTCGCCACGACGAATCGCTCGATCTCCGCGGCGACGGCGTGCGAGAGCAGGGCGCCCTGGGCCAGCGACCTCTGCACCCATGGACGAGCGGCCGCGGCGTCCAGGGGTGCGCCGGCGCGGTGTGAAGACTCGCTCATCTCGGGACGATCCTTCCGTTTTGGAAGACGCGGTAGAAGTAGCCGTCCGGCGACCGCCAGTCGTAGTGCGGCCCGATGGGCCCCGGATGGTCCAGGTCCGGGTGGAGGGTCTCGCGGGTCGTCGGGTTGTACCAGGCGCCCCGTTCGGAGCCCGGAGGTCCGGAACCTCTCCATTCCCATGCCGGTCCGGGCGCGGCACTCGGGTCGCGGAAGTTCGGCGGCGCACTCGGTTCCGCGGGTGTGCCCCCGCCCGCGTCGGAGCCCGAGCCACCACCCGATGAGCCACCGCTCTCAGAGGCCTCGCTGAGGTAGACCCCCACCCCGCCCAGCACCGCCGCCGCGGCGGTGGTGAGGACGACGGCTCCCGACATGGTCGGCACGAGTACCAACGTGCCGAGTGTCGTCGTCGCCAGGGCAACCGGCGGGAACATCAGCAGTCCCCAGAGGAACAGCGCCAGCCCCAGGACGACGAGCATCGACCCCAGTGCGTCGAGGGCGTGGACGTTCGTCACGAGGGTGCGGTCGCCGGCTCGACCGCCGATCAACGCGGCGGCGGCCAGAACCACGCCGGCGGCGAGGGCGCCGGCGCCCGTGCCGATCCGAACGCAGTACCGACCGACCGTCTCACCCGCCGGCACGGCCAGGGCGGCAGCCCGGCTTCGGATCATCGGGACCAGTTGAAGGACCAGGAGGACGATTCCGGCCGCTGTGCAGGCGAGCACCAGCCATGACCCCCCCGACGTCCGGAACACCCCCTGCAGGGCGAGGGTGGCGGGGAACCCGCCGACCACCAGGTAGAGCAGCGCAGGAACCAGAACGACCAGCCAGACCAGGACCCGCCAGTCGCGCAGCAGCCGGCCGACCGTCGCCAATAGCGCGCCCGGCGTGCGGGGCACATTCCGGGTCGCTTGCGCCCAGCGAGCCGGGTCCCTCGCCCAGTCCATCTGCGCGCGGGTCCGGGCGACGAGATCGACGAGTCGGTTGTCGGCAGGGTCGAGCGCAGACGCATACAGCGCCGCCCGACGGCTCAGGACGAACCGCCCGGAGACGAGCGCCGTCCATGGCGGCGCCACCCGCGCGAACACCCACAACGGACGGACCTCGAGCCCGTCCGTGCGTTCTCCCGCGAGGAGGAGCTCGGGGTGCGCCTCGCGTCCGGAGGCCAGGGTGAGGCGGTCGACGATGACGGCCGTGACCAGGCCGGCGAGCACGAAGAACCCGAGTCGCTGGTGCACCCAGCTGACGACGGCGTTCACAGGGGCCAGCGGGCCGCTGACAGTGCTGCTGATGACGACGTAGTTGTAGAGCATGTGGTCGGCGCAGGCGTAGGCGACCGGGACCACGCCCCACCATCTCCGAGCGCCGGTGCGGCGCCAGAACCATCCGATTCCGGCGCCGGCGAGCGCCGTCCAGGCCAGATGGGAGATGCCGCCGGTCGCGGGGCCGAGGATCGCCTCGGTGCTGGTCGGTTCCGGTAACCACGACATCAGGGTGGTGCCGATCCGCGGCACGACGACCGACCCGCCCAACGACGCCTGGACGAGATATCCGTCGTCGACGGACGTCGTCAGCGCCCAAACGGAACCGAACCGCATCAGCGACTCGAAGAGGCCGAAGCCCGCACCCGTGGCCGCCCCGACGAGCAGGTAGTCGGTGAACCCGAGCTGTCGACTCACTCGCGCCAGGAGGACGCCCACGAGGGCGAGCGGCAGGACCTTGACGACCTCCTCGATCACCGGATCGACGGTGTAGGAGGCGGTGTCGACGAGACTGGAAAGTGAGGTGTGCGTCAGCGCGGAGAACAGCCGCGTCCAGCCCCACTGCACGACCACCGCCGCGACTCCGCAGGCGTAGGCCCCAAACGCGACGACGAGGAGGAGTGTGGAGAACCGGACGGTTCGGGACCACGAGGCGAGGACGGTCAGCTGCGCGACGGCCCACACGGTGGCGACCAGCATGAGCAGCGCCATGGCGTCACCCCTCCCGTCGAAACGCCGGCCGCGCTGATCTCGGAGCGTAGCGCCACGGGAGGACAGCGCCCGGACCCGGCGCCGTGGTCGCGGCTCAATAGACTCGCTGCCCGTGTCGTCGAGGGCTGCCATCGCGTCCGCGGACCGGCTCGTCGTCAAGGTGGGGTCCTCCTCGCTGACCGGACCGGACGGCGGGCTCGACGCCGCGCGGCTGTTGGCGCTCGTGAACGTCCTCGCGGCGCGGCGGCACGCCGGCAGCTCGGTGGTGCTCGTCTCCTCAGGCGCGATCGCCGCCGGCCTGGCACCACTCGGCCTGCTCCGGCGTCCGCGGGACCTGGCCACCCAGCAGGCGGCGGCCAGCGTGGGGCAGGGCGCGCTCGTCGCCGCATACCAGCACGCCTTCGGCGCTCACGACCTCACCGTCGGACAGGTGCTGCTCACGGCCGACGACGTCACCCGCCGGACGCACTACTCCAACGCGCGCCGCACCCTCGAACGGCTGCTGGCGCTCGGCGTCATCCCGGTCATCAACGAGAACGACACCGTCGCGACCCACGAGATCCGGTTCGGCGACAACGACCGGCTGGCGGCGCTGGTGGCCCATCTCATCCACGCCGACGCCCTCGTGCTGCTGTCCGACGTCGACGCCCTCTACGACGGTCCGCCTCACCGGCCGGGTACCCGGCGGATCCCCGAGGTCGCCGGAGCCGCGGACCTCGCCGAGGTCATCGTCCGGGGATCCGCGTCCAGGATCGGGACCGGCGGGATGGCCACCAAGCTCGAGGCGGCCGGCATCGCCACCGCGGCCGGCGTGACGACCTTGCTCACGTCCGCGGACCACGCTCGCGAAGGCCTCGCCGGGCAGGACGTCGGCACGCTGTTCACGCCGACCGGATCCCGGCGCGCGTCCCGGCTGCTCTGGCTCGCGCACGCCACCGAACCGCGCGGCCGGGTCCTCCTCGACGCCGGCGCGGTCAAGGCCGTCGTTGATCGACGAAAGTCGTTGCTGCCAGCGGGAATCACTGGGGTCGAGGGCCGATTCGACGAGGGCGACCCGGTCGACGTCTGCTCCGCCGAGGGCCACCCGGTGGCGCGCGGCCTGGTGAACTACTCGTCCGACGAGCTCCCTGCGATGCTCGGTCGGTCGACGCACGAGCTGGCGCGCGAGCTGGGCCCGCAGTACGAGCGCGAGGTCATCCACCGCGACGACATGGTCCTGCTGGGCTCGTGATGTCCGCCGCGCCGTACGCTGGGGACATGGCCGCCGAGACGATCGACCCTGCTGCCGTCGAGCAGGTGACGGGGCTCGCCGACGGTGCCCGCCGCGCCGCCCGACAGCTCGCCCTGCTGCCGCGGACCGCCAAGGACGAGGCACTGCAGGCGATCGCCGATGCACTGGTCGGCGCCATCGACGAGATAGTGGCGGCCAACGCCGAGGACCTACAGCGGGGGCGGGACAGCGGCCTGTCCGACGGGCTCCTCGACCGCCTTACCCTCGACGAACGCCGGATCGACGCGATCGCACAGGCGGTCCGCGAGATCGCCGCGCTGCCCGACCCGGTGGGTGAGGTCGTCCGTGGGTCCAGCCTGGCCAACGGCCTCCAGATCCGCCAGATTCGCGTGCCCATGGGCGTCGTCGGGATGATCTACGAAGCGCGCCCCAACGTCACGGTCGACGCCGCGGCCCTGGCCCTCAAGAGCGGCAACGCCGTCATCCTGCGCGGCGGGTCGGCCGCGGCGTCCAGCAACCGAGCCCTGGTCGGCGTCATGCGCGAAGCCCTTGCGGCGCAAGGCATCGACGCGAACTCGGTATGCCTGCTCGACGGTGGCGGGCACGACGCCGCCCGGGCGCTCATGACCGCCCGCGGGCTCGTCGACCTCGTCATCCCACGGGGTGGTGCGAACCTCATCCAGACCGTCGTCACCGAGTCGACAGTGCCCGTCATCGAGACGGGGATCGGCGTCAACCACGTCTTCGTCGACGCCCGCGCCAACCTCGACCTGGCAGAGAGCATCGTCGTCAACGCCAAGGCCCAGCGGCCCAGCGTCTGCAACGCCGCGGAGACCCTGCTCGTCCACGAGGCCGTCGCCGACGCGTTCCTGCCCAAGGTGCTGGCGGCTCTCGGCGCCGCGGGCGTCGTCGTCCACGCTGGTCCCGAGCTCGAGGAGCACGCGGAGGCGGCCGGCGCCGCATACGCGCTCTCTTCCGACGACGACTTCCGCACCGAGTGGTACTCGCTCGACATGAGCGTCCGGACCGTCCCAGACCTCGACGCGGCGCTTGACCACATCCGCAGGTTCGGCACGCAGCACACCGAGGTCATCGTCACCGAGGACCGAGCAGCGGCGCGGCGGTTCACGGCCGAGGTCGACGCGGCGGTGGTCATGGTCAACGCCTCGAGCCGGTTCACCGACGGCGGCGAGTTCGGATTCGGAGCGGAGATCGGGATCTCGACGCAGAAGCTGCACGCTCGGGGTCCGATGGCTCTCCCCGAGCTGACCACGACGAAGTGGGTCGTGGAGGGCGACGGCCAGATCCGCACCTGACGCCGGGCGGACGGATTCGTTGCGCCGGCGGCCCCGCTGGCATGATGACCGACCGTGGAGAGCACGGAGGTCCGGAAGCTGGCCGCCCTCGAGGACACCCACTGGTGGTACCGCGAGCGCCGTCACCTGCTGGCCAAGGCGCTCGCCGGCGTCACCCCGGGCCCGGCCCTCGACATCGGCGCTGCCGGCGGTGGCAACACGCGGGTGCTGCGTGACCTCGGCTGGACCCCGGTGGCCATGGAGTACGGACCGGACGGAGCGGAGGTCGCCCACGAGCGCGGGCTCGCGGCCGTCCGGGCCGACGCTCGCTACCTGCCGTTGGCCGACGGGTCGCTGACCCTGGTCGTGGCCTTCGACATCCTGGAGCACATCGAGGAGGACGACCTCGCGGTCGCCGAGATCCGTCGCGTCCTCCGCCCTGACGGAACCCTGCTCATCGCGGTGCCGGCCGATCCCCGGCTCTGGTCGGACCACGACGTCGCCGTCGACCACGTCCGCCGCTACACGCGCGAGAGCCTCTCCGAGGTGCTGCAACGGGGCGGGTTCGAGATCGCTCGGATGACGTCCTGGAACGTCCTCTTGCGGCCCGTCGTCGCGATGCGCCGCAAGAAGTCGAGCGGCAGCGACCTCGACGACCTGCACCCGGTCGTCAACACCGCGCTGACCGCGATCATCACGGCGGAGCGCTACTTACCGGTCAAGCAGCTCCCCGGCGTGAGCCTTCTCGTCACGGCGCACCCGAGCGGCTGACGCGTTGACCGGTTCCGGCGCGACCGGCTCGGGGCGGGCGACCTCTGGCCGCTCGGAGGTGTCGGGCACTGACGGCGCAGGCGTGGCATCGACTTCATCCGACGCATACCGGATGTCCGGCCGGATGTCCGGCGTGCCCGCGACCGGTGGCGGGCTGCCCGCGACGAGCCGCGCGTCGGGGGGCAGCGGGGTGTCGGTCGGTCCGTGCCGGCCCTTCGTGGCGGTGAGGGAGTCGTAGGCGATGAAGTAGGTCGGACGGCCCTGCATCTGGGTGTACATCCGGCCGATGTATTCGCCGAGCAGACCTAGGCACAGCAGCTGCGCGGCGCCCACCGAAGACACGATGAGCACCGTGGACGTCCAACCGGCGACGGTGTGCCCGCTGACCCCGGCGACGATCGCGTAGAGCGCGAGCAGGACCGCGAGGACGCCGCCGCCCAGACCGAGGAACGTGGCCAGCCGCAGCGGCGCCATCGAGAACCCGGTCACCGCGTCCAGCGACAGCTTGAGCATCTTGAAGAACGGGTACTTCGACGCGCCGGCGGCCCGTTCATCGCGGCGGTACTCGACGACGTCGGAGGGAAAGCCGAGCGCCGGCACGATGAACCGCAGCACACGGTTGTGCTCGGGCAGGTCGTTGATGGCGTCGACGGTCGCTCGCGACATCAGCCGGAAGTCGCCGGCGTCGCTGATCGCCTCGCTGCCGGAGATCGTGCGAATCGTCGTGTAGAAGGTCTTGGCCGTGGTGCGCTTGAACCACGAGTCGGTCGAGCGGTCGGTGCGGACGCCGTAGACGACGTCGACGCCTTCGCCGCGGGCCTTGGCCAGCATCCCGGCGATGACCTCGGGCGGGTCCTGGAGGTCGGCGTCGATCGTGACGATGAAGTCGCCACGGGCCCGCTGCAGGCCGGCTGAGATGGCGGCCTGGTGGCCGGCGTTCGCGCGCAGCCGGACGACCCGCAGCCGGTCCCACTCCCGGTGCATGCGCTGAAGGATCGCCGGCGTCAGGTCGGTGCTCCCGTCGTCGACCGCGAGCACCTCGTAGGTGGCGTCGAGGTCGTCCAGAACCGGTCGCAGCCGGTTGACGAGCAGGGGCAGCACGTCCTCCTCGTTGTACATGGGGATGACCACGGATAACACCGGATGCATGTCTTCCAGGTTACGGCCGCGGCCCTCGGTCCGCTGTGCGCCCGATGTTCGGCGGCCATGAAACGTGCTCATTGTGTTACCCGAAGCGGTGGATAGGTTGACGGCGTGGAACGGGGGGACGTCGTGCCGGTGCGCTTCGCCAAGTGGGGCGGCCGCCCGCACTGGGAGATGGACCTGCGCTACCTCGGGTCCGACCGGTTCGGGGACTGGCTGGGATCGCCCGCCGGTATGCCGATGCGGCGCCCTGGCTGGACGACGCGGACCGACGCGGAGTGCGCCTTCCTCGTGCCCAGGGATGCGGACTTCGTCGCGTCGTTCAACGGGCATGGGGTCCCGACGGCGATCTATGTGGATGTCACTGACCGGCCGTGGTGGGACGGCGACACGGTCCGGGCGGTGGACCTCGACCTCGACGTCGTGCAGGCCTGGGACGGGACCCTCCTGGTCGACGACGAGGACGAGTTCGCCGAGCACCAGGTGGAGTACGGGTATCCGCCAGAGGTCGTCGTTGCCGCCCGGCGTTCCTGCGACACGGTGGTGGGGGCCATCGCCCGCGCCCAGGAGCCATGGGCGACCATCGGACCGGCGTGGTGCGCCAAGGCCGTGGACCTCCCGTTGGCGCCGCTGCCGGCCTGGGCGGAGCCGGCCTGACTCGCGACGGAGGGGTGCGCATCGCCTACCAGAGCGCTGCGGTGAGCGCGCGTTACGCTGTGCGTATGCCAGCGAGCGCCCTGCCCGTCGTCGTGACCGGACTCGTCAGTGCCGAGGAGCAGCACGGGTCGTTGCCGATGCCTCCGATCGCCTACGGGATCATCGCGTTCGTCGCCTTCCTCATCGGGCTGGCTGTGCTCTGGACCTTCCGCAACACCGCCGCGAAGGTGCCGCAGCGCGGTCCCAGCAACGACGCGGAGCACCACGGGTGACCCACTGAGCCGCCGACTCGGCGTGATGGGTGGCACGTTCGACCCCATCCACCACGGCCACCTCGTGGCGGCGAGCGAGGTGCAGGCCCGGTTCGGGCTTGACGAGGTCGTGTTCGTGCCGACCGGACGTCCGTGGCAGAAGGCCGACAGCGAGGTCAGCGCCGCCGAGCACCGCTACCTCATGACCGTCATCGCGACGGCGTCGAACCCGCGCTTCACCGTGAGCCGCGTCGACATCGACCGGGACGGGCCGACCTACACCATCGACACGCTGCGCGAGCTGCACCAGGCGGATCCCGAGGCCGAGCTGTTCTTCATCACCGGGGCCGACGCCCTGGCCGAGATCCTCACCTGGAAGAACGTCGACGAGCTGTGGCGACTGGCCCACTTCGTCGGCGTGACCCGGCCCGGTCATGAGCTGTCGGACAAAGGGCTGCCGACCGAGCGGATCACGCTCATGGAGGTCCCGGCCATGGCGATCAGCTCGACCGACTGCCGCGCCCGGGTGGAGGACGGCCAGCCGGTCTGGTACCTGGTCCCGGACGGGGTCGTCCAGTACATCACCAAGTACCGCCTCTACGCGGACCCTGGGGGAGCGCTGCCCCCCGAACACCCCTCGATGTCGGCCCGTGTGGTCGCCACCACCTAGGAGTTACGTGCCTGCAACACCCCGAGCGCTGCAGCTGGCCCGCGTGGCCGCGCTGGCCGCGGAGGACAAGATCGCCCAGGACGTCATGGCCATCGACGTGAGCGAGCAGCTCGCCCTGACCGACGTCTTCGTCATCGCCTCGGCGAACAACGAGCGCCAGGTGGGCGCCATCGTCGACGAGATCGAGGACAAGCTGCGGGACGTCGGCGTCAGCGCGATCCGGCGCGAGGGCGCTCGCGAGGGACGCTGGGTGCTCCTCGACTTCGGCGACATCGTCGTCCACGTGCAGCACGCCGAGGAGCGCGAGTTCTACCAGCTCGAACGGCTCTGGAAGGACTGCCCCGAGATCGACCTGGCCTCGGTCCGGACCTCCTGAGCGGGTGCTCCTTAGATGACCGACGCCGGGACCCGCAGGCTGGTCGTCGTCCGGCACGGCGAGACGCTCGACAACGCCAGTGGTGTCTGGCAGGGCCATCGGGACTCCGAGCTGTCGCCGATCGGCCTGGCCCAGGCCGAGAAGGCGGCTCCGGTCCTGGCGGCGTACGACCCGCAGCTGATCGTGACGTCCGATCTGGTGCGGGCTCTCGTCACGGCCGAACAGGTGGGTCGGGCGGCCGGCCTGCCGGTCACCGTCGACCCCCGGTTGCGGGAGGTGCACGTAGGCGAGTGGCAGGGGTGCACGTCGGCCGACGTCCGGCGGCGGGATCCGGACCTGCTGGCGGCCATGGGGCGGGGCGAGGATGTGCGGCGCGGCCGGACCGGCGAGACCGTAGCCGAGCTGGCACTCCGGGTGCGAGCCGCGCTCGACAACGTGGTGGCGGTGCTGTCGCCGGGGCGCGTGGCGGTCGTCGTATGCCACGGAGTCGCGGCCCGAGCGGGAGTCGCCTCGCTCGTCGGGCTGGACCAGATGCAGGCCCAGCAGGTGCTGTGGGGACTGGAGAACTGCCACTGGGCGCAGCTCGCGGAGGCATCGTCGGTGTCGGGCGCACCGGTGCCGGCACGATGGCGGATCGACGCGTGGAACGTGGGCGCGTGAGGGCGCCTGGAGCTCCGATCGGTGATTTGGGCCGCCCGAACGGCGACCGCTAGACTTCCGCAGTCCCAATCGGGGGCTGTGGCGCAGCTGGTAGCGCACCTCCATGGCATGGAGGGGGTCAGGGGTTCGAGTCCCCTCAGCTCCACTGATCGCATGGACCCCAGACGCGTTGTTCGTCTGGGGTCCATGGCGACTGGTGTCCGCTAGAGCAATTCCCCTTGTACGGGGGTCTCCTTACGCCCTCGTCCGATCCTCGTGTGGCGGACCGAGGTAGGGGAACTCCGAGAGGAAGTCGTCGTGAGGCCCCACGTTGTCCTCTTTCACCTTCCCGTTCGTCAGGATGGCGACCACGTAATCGCCGACATCGTCAGTGAACAGACGACCGTTGTCGGGATAGCCAACCGGTTTCGTGGGATCGTAAGTCAGGATGTCCGGCAGCATCGGCTCCGCCAACCGCCTGGCTTCCTCCGCTGAGTACCCACCTGCCTGCTCCAAGACGTGG